>Ga0172381_10006893_pt1 | contig 11324 bp, 11 predicted proteins | sample Leawel6488metaG_FD_119754 | JGI IMG/M metagenome (GOLD analysis project Ga0172381, IMG submission 119754) | Leachate microbial communities from a municipal landfill in Southern Ontario, Canada - Leachate well 64-88 metaG | ecosystem: Engineered > Solid waste > Landfill > Unclassified | place... | reverse complement strand
GCCGCGTCCCGCTTTTGGGCGCCCGCCCCCAAGATCGCCGGCCGCTCGCCTCCGGCTGATCACATCACTCTTCGATTATCTCACCGCCGCCGCACTGGCGGCCTGCCTGCCATCGTTTTGCTTCAGGGCATTGCGGGCAGGTTTTTTTCTTTCAAAAAAAATGACGGTTCTTGTCGAACCGCCTAGGACGTGATCCCTTGTGAAACGAAGAAGTGTAGTTCTAGCGTGCAGGTGCTGCCAACGGCATCGGTATAGGCAATCAACCCGCGGCGATGGTGTAGCCACTCACAGCAAGACTCACCAGCAATCTCTGTCTTCCAAGCAAACTGGTGCAGTTCTCGGCCAATAGTGCTCCTGGCGTTGCCGATTCCGCCCAGTATCACATGTAGGGCCTCGGTGCCGTTTTCCAGTTTGAGTAGGGACCTTTCCCAGCCGTTGCAGAAGTCGCGATGGCCGGAAAATGAGACAAGCTGATTGGTCTGGTGTCGATCCATAACAGAGAGTGGCTGGACTATCCGGTCCCGCCGGAGACAAGCGATTTCCAGAACGCAGGGTTTCTTAAAGCTAAGCAGGCCAGCCTGGAATTCAGCTTCGGTTCTGACGGCCAGAAGCCTGCCGTGTCTCTCAATCGCCTGGGCTGTCAGGCTCTGCAGATGGCCGGCGAGTGACTCGATCGGCTGGAACTTTGGCAAGTTGGGTCGTGCTGTTAGTAGACGCGCCTGAAGTGTTCTGAAAACGCTCGTAACGTGTTCTAACATTAGCCCCAACTCCTTTCAGATCGACTTTATACTAGCACAATCATAATAATTTGACAATTACATAGCTCTAATCTGGACAAAAAGTGCTATTATAAGCCTATGGAAAATGTAAGGAGTAGATCCCTCAACAGGCTCGGGACAAAACCGGAGGTTTTGGTTTTGATTGATGGCAATGCAATCATCCATCGGGCGTATCATGCGCTGCCAAAAAACATGTCGACGCGCCGTGGTGAGCTAACCAATGCAATTTACGGCTTTATGACTACGATCATTAAGGTTTTAGAAGGCCTAAAGCCGACATATATTGCTGCTTCGTTTGATTTGGCCGGCCCGACTTTTCGTCATGAGCACTTCAAGGAATACAAAGCAACACGGGTCAAAGCCGATCAAGAACTTTATGATCAAATCCCCAGAGTCAAAGAGGTTGTCGAAGCGATGGAAATTCCAATTTATGAAAAAGAAGGTTTCGAAGCTGACGACTGTATTGGTACCGTCGTCGAGAAGCTGAAATCAACCGACATTGAAATATATGTAGTTTCTGGCGACAAGGACATTTTTCAGTTGGTTAACGGCAAAGTTTTTGTTTATTCGCTCAAAAAAGGTTTATCGCAACTTCAGATTGTCGATCACGAAGCAATAAAACGGGAGTATAATTTAGATCCATCGGATTTTATTGATCTTAAGGCTTTAGCCGGTGATCCATCTGACAATATTCCGGGTGTACCGGGAGTTGGTATTAAAACAGCAACAGATTTGATACAGCGGTTTGATACACTGGAGAAGCTGTATGAAAAAATTGCTAAATTGCTAAATTGTTCTATCGCTGACCTAAACAATTCAACAATGGGGCAATTTAACAATGGAAAACTAGATGAAACTGCAAAAGAGTTAAATATTAGTCGAAGAATACTAACATTGTTAATTGAAAACCAAACTCAAGCTTTTATGTCGCAAAAATTAGCTACGATCCACAGGGATGTTCCAATTGATTTTTCCATTGAAGATTGTAAATGGGGCGAGTATGATCGAAGTAAATTGAAAGATTTATTTGAAGAGTTAGGATTTAACTCATTGCTGAGACGTTTCGATGTCAGCGGTGAATTCCACGTCGCTCCCAACTCCGCCGAGGCTCCGCTGGGCAAGAATACTTCGCGGGACGCGCAAAGCGCGAAAGACGAACAATTAAAATTACTATAACAAGAACGGATGACGAATTACCGAATAACAAATAACCAATAAAACACATTTGTCCTATTCGTTATCAGTCATTAGAACATTAGTTATCTATTATTGAAATGAAGAATATCATCAAAAAAGCTGAAAAATTAGGTTGCAAAATTCCTCACAAAAAGTGGAGCGATATTGACTGTGAAGTTTCACCGGTCCTACGAGAGATGGAGAAAACTGGCATTAAATTAGATGTGAAAGTGTTGCAATCTCTTTCAAAAAAGCTAACAGCTAAAAGCCAAAAGCTAGAAGCTAGTATTCAAAAAATGGCCGGAAAAGAATTTAATGTTTCATCTCCGTCGCAATTATCGGACATTCTATTTAAAAAGCTAAAATTACCGACAGTTGACATTAAACGCAATAAATCCGGTATCTCTACCGGTGCGGCAGAACTTATGAAACTTCGCGGAGAACATAAAATTGTTGATAAAATTCTCGAGTATCGTGAGCTGTCAAAATTAATATCAACTTACCTAGAGCCGCTACCGAAATTAGTTGATGAAAACTCCCGCCTGCACACAACTTTTGGCGAAGACACAAGAACTTCGCGTTTAACATCATCTAACCCAAATTTGCAGAATATTCCGATTCGTGGAGATTTTGGTCCGGAAATTCGCAAAGCCTTTATTGCTGAGCCGGGAAACAAGCTAGTCTCTGCTGACTATTCCCAAATAGAACTACGGGTCGTGGCTTGCTTGGCTGCGGACAAAGCGATGATAGACGCTTTTGATTCAGGTGTTGATATTCACTCACGCACGGCCTCAGAACTCTTTGATGTTCCTGTCGGTAAAGTTACTCATGATCAACGCCGACTGGCGAAAACAGTAAATTTTGGTGTTCTATACGGAATAAGTCCGTATGGTTTGTCACAAGCTTTGGGAATCCCGCAATCAAAAGCCGCCGAATACATTATGCGTTACTTCAAGGTGCACGAAGGCATTAAAAGATATTGTGAAGAACAAATTGCTATGGCTAAAAAACACGGATACGTTGAAACACTTTTTGGTTTTCGCCGCAAACTGCCGGAAATAAATTCAGATAATCGTGTTATTGCCGAGGGAGCACAAAGAATGGCAATTAACACTCCGGTTCAGGGTACGGCGGCGGAAGTTTTGAAACTGGCGATGATAAAATTATCATCAAAACTACCGAAGTCAGCTAAAATGCTTTTAACGGTCCACGACGAATTAATTGTTGAAGTGCCGGAAAAACAATCCGCAAAAGTTGCGGAAACAATGCGATCAGTAATGGAAAATGAGGTCAAGCTTTGCGTGCCGGTTGAAGTTGAAGTTGGCATCGGTAATAATTGGGACGAAGCGAAGAGGAATGTGATCAAGGCGAAAGTCAAAAGTTTATAAAGTCGAAAGTTTGCGGAGGGTTAATCGCTTCGCAATTAAAAAAAGACCCCGGCGAGAAGCAGGGGTTAGTCACATATGTCCCATGGGACAAGGTAGTATTGATGTGAAGCGATAAAAGCTTCAATCGGTTGGTTTGGGTTCTCTGCCCGATAACGCCAAGCAAGTTGGGCAAGGCAGTCTGCGTCGACCATCTGAGTCGACTGCATTGGACGAAGATCGAGAGATTGAGATGCCGAAGGAGGCAGAAGGAAGATTGGGCAAATCAGCAACAAGGCTTCTCGCAATGGCATCTGGCACCTCCTCGCAGACTGTAATATTAGAATGTTAACAGTAATAGCGGAAAATTTCAAGATGATTAAACTATTCTACGGCGAAGACACATATTCCTTAAGCCATTCCTTAAAAAAACTTGAGGCGGATTTTTCCATCGCCAATTTCGGCGACATGAACATTGTTAAATTTGATTTGGAAACATTGTCTTATGACAAATTGATTAGAAGCGTTACAGCTGTTCCATTTTTAGCGCCCAAACGATTAATAATCATCAGCAATTTATTTCGTGACGGAGATGAAAAACTCAAAGAGTACATTGAAAATAATATGGGCAAATTCCCCGATACTTCGGAAATAATTTTGAAGGAAGATGGCGAGGTCAAAAAAACGTCCGGTTTGTACAAAAAATTATTAAAAGACAAAGCCGTTATAAATTTCCCCTTGAGAAAAGGTTATGAGTTGGAAAAATGGTTAGCAGAGGAAGCTAAAAATAAAAATATTCCGATTGCTATGCCGGCAATCAAGAAATTAATTGTTACAGCCGGTAACAACTCATGGCGGTTAATTAACGAGCTTGAAAAACTTGATCTCTTCCGGTTGGCCAAAAACCAAACGCAGATTTCTGAGGCCGATATTGATGAAATGGTAGAAACCGAGCATGATCAAAATATATTTGACTTCGTCGACGCGCTAGGCGGCAGAAACGGCAAGCTGGCATTGAAATATTTACAGAACTTACTTTTGGGCGGCAGAAATGAGAATTATATTCTGTCGATGATCGTCTATCAATTCAGAAATATGCTCATTGTGGAAGATTTAATAGTCCGCGGGACTGAGAGAAACCAGATTGCCAAGGAAGCAGAACTTCATCCGTTCGTTGTCGGGAAAACTATCCGAGTACTAAATAATTTTGATCTCCCGTTGCTTAAAAGAATTTACTTGCGGCTGCAGCAAACCGATATTGATATCAAAACCGGAAAAATCGAACCAAGATTAGCTTTAGAAAAATTGTTAGCCGACTTAACAATGTAGTATAATAGAGATAATTTAAAATTTAAAAACTCAAATTTAAAATAAATTTAATGCTTGAAAAATTAAATCATTTATTTTAAATTGCCGTTTAGGTCCCGCAGGGAAAAATTTTAAATTGAAAATTCTCGCCATTCTGGCGAGTGGAGGGGAATGGAGAGGAAAAAAGAGAACAAAAATCGTCTAATAGAGATCAATTGGCGGAAGTTGATATTCTTCAGCGTGTTTTTTTTAGTTGCTTTCGTTAGCTTACGAATCATTCAGGGTGTTAGATATTCTGCCGACGTCGCCGATGGAGATTTGGGAAATATCGTTACTACTTCAACAATAAATCTTGAAGTTAAAGAAGACGGCAGTGTCTATAAAAACGACAAAAGGATCGCCTCAAAAATCCAACCACAAAAAAATTATGATGATCTGCGGTTGATCGTTTATGATAAAAACGGAATTTTTCTTGATAATCTAACAATAAATCTAACTTTGCCTGAAGCGGTGGCAAAAAGTTCCAATCCGCAAATTTTAGCCATTCACGGGGTTGATTCAGCAACAGCAACGGCAGATAGTGACAGAACAATCATTTATGAGGCCAACGGCATCAGCGATACCGCGACAATCACTGTTGTTGCTGAAATACCAAAAGGTGTCATCAAACTGCCTTTTTATGACAATCTGCTATTTTTGCTCTCATCCGCCGGTGGGCAAGTCTGGATTTTTGTTGCAATTGCAATTCCGCTCTTAACATTGATCTATATGTTTATGCTGATCTCACTCCAACAGCGGGTGCAAAAAATTACTCAGCCGGACAGAGCCGTTAATGCGCCGCCAATGGCATTGCCACCTGCCGTTGTTGGAGTTCTGGTCAATCAAAATATCGGTCCAAGAGAGATTGCTGCAACTCTGATCGATTTATCCTTAAGGAAATATATTTTCATTATCGATCGTGATCGGGGTTTCTCCTTTGGCAAAAGAATTTTTTCCGGTCAGCTCTTGTCCTTTGAAAAAATTTTGTTATCGAAAATTTTCCGCGATAATTCAATCGCCACGGAAGATATAATTTCCGAACGCTTCACCAATCATGTTTACAGCCATAAAATGTCCCTTTTTACTCGCGACATTTATGCATTAGCTACAAGGCTGGGATATTTCAAGGAGAATCCGGCTAGTATGCACCGCAAGTATCAATTTTTTGGGACTTTATTATTTTTCTTCGGCCTTGCTTGTTTCTTTTTAAGTTATAAATTTTTCCCGACTGTTCCGTATGCTACATTTTTCTGGGTTGGAATGATGGTTGCCTCGCTAGTAATTGTCATTGTCGGCAGCAAGATGCCAATCCGTACCGCTCTGGGGCGTCAGGCTTTAACCAACTGGTTGGCGTTCAAAAAATACCTTTCCAACCACGAGCCTTTGCCATACGATGCCAAAAATTATCAAAAGTTCGTTGAATATCTGCCGTATGCAATTATTTTTCGTTGTGAAGCATTATGGGCAAGAAGATTTGCAGACGAAGAATTTAATATGCCGGACTGGTTTATCACTGAAACTCATGGTCTTGGCCTTCAGGATTTTTGCTTATCGCTTTTTCCAATAATCGGCTACATCGGTCAAAATTTAGCTTCAATCAGAGAACCGGGGTATAAATAAAATTGACCTAATTTCTAATTCAATCTAATTAGCCTAAACAATTTAGAAATTAGACATTTGATATTTTTTTCCCGCCTTCAAACGTTTTGCGTAGCAATGCGGGCAGGGAGTAATTAGATCAATTTGGGAGTATTAGACATTATGTTTTTGAAAGAAACATTCATTGGCAGGGTTGTTTATGGTGGTGGGTTCCTATTCGACTTCGCCAAATGGATAATTTTGTTGATTATCGCAATCTCATTAATTCATTTTTTTGTTGCGACAATATTTTTTGTTGACGGAGCCTCAATGGATCCAACCTTCGCTACTGGGGAACTCGGGTTTTTAAATAAGATCGTTTATAAAATGTCCGATCCGCAAAGAGGCGATGTAGTTGTCGTGAATTATCCTGGCGATCCTGAGCATAAAAGGTATGTTAAAAGAGTCATTGCGCTTCCCGGTGAAAAATTGGAAATCAAAAACGGTTCGATTTTTATAAATAATAGAAAACTAATAGAAGGATATCTTCCAAGAGGGCTGCAAACTGAGCAGGGGGGCGACTGGACGCTCAAATCAGACGAATATTTTCTCATGGGTGACAATCGGCCCAATTCCAATGATTCCAGATATTTTGGTCCTGTTGAGCAGAGATTCATAGTCGGCAAGACTTCCTGGATACTAATACCGAAGCTTTATAGTGTGCCGACGCCGACCTACAACATCAAATAGTGGAGAAATAAAAAACTGCCGACGTAGCATCTGGGCAGTTTTTTATTGTCATCCCCACGAAAGTGGGGATCCACTAATAGTAGATTCCCGCCTGCGCGGGAACGACGGCTATTTTTTCTTGGTAGTTGCTTTTTTAGCTGGTTTGGCCTCGGTTTTTTCTGGTCCGTTCTTTGCCAGTTTTTTTGTCAGACGGGATTTTAATCTAGCGGCACGGTTTTTATGAATAACGTTTTTCTTGGATGCGATATCGAGTTCTCGATAGGCAGCGTTTAGTTTCTCGCTGACGTCCTTGTCTCCGGCAGAAATGGCCAACTTGGCCGCTTTGACGGCAGATTTAACCTTATTTCTGGTAAGGTCGTTAGTTTCTTTTTTAGTTCGGTCAACCCGAAGTGCTTTTTTAGCTGATTTTGTAATTGGCATGATTCGCTTTCGCTCAAATTTAAAGTTTAAAAATCAAAATTTAAAATTATTGAATTACTTTTTGTAGTGTAACAGAAATTTACCGGTTTGTGAAGTCCTGTTGGTATTATTGGTAATTTAGTTCCGATTAGTAATTATGTAGGGATCGAGGCATTTCCTGCCGAGATAAAAAAAGCCCGCAGAGTGCGGGTTGTGCACCAGACCTTAGTGGTCAGCACCTTCGTTGAGTTGGGTCACATCCGGGAAGTCCGTTGACCTCTGTCCCGTCGCAGCCTTCATCATTGCTGTCGTCAAGACCGAAGATGTAGGCGCCGATAAGGACGACCGACAGAAGTGCTGTCTTGATTAAGCTTTCTAGCAACTTCATGATGGCTCCTTCGTTTTTGAAAGCTGATTGTATTTAAGCAGGAAAGCAGGTCAAAGTCAATGTTGACAACGAAAGGATGATCCGATATATTGAAGTGTCACATCAAGAATGAATGACGAATTACCGAATAACCAATAAAACAAATTCGTATGATTCGTTATTAGCCATTAGAATATTAGTTATCCATTTGTGTTATGGAACTTTCACCAAAACAACAAATTGTCGAGGCGATAAAAGGGGCCGGAAATATTTTGATATTGACCCATAAAGATCCAGATGGGGATGCTATTGGTTCCCTAATAGCCATGTCAATAGCTTTAGCAAAAATCGGTAAAACCCCCCATCCGGTAGCTGCCGGTAACATTTCGCAGGTTTTTTCATTTCTGCCAACAGATAAGGTCTCAAAAGATTTAACCGGCAGACGGGATTTTGTCATTTCACTGGATGTCAGCCAGATTCCGGCCGAGAAATTCTTATATAAAGTGGAAGATGGGCACATTAATTTCATCGTCACGCCAAAATCGGGTGAGTTTTCATCTCAGATGGTTAGTTTTCCCGGCGGGAAGTTTAAATTTGACCTAATTATAGTTGTTGATTGTCAGGATCTTGATCGTTTGGGCGAACCATATCACCAAAACTCAGATCTTTTTTATGAAACCCCGATAATCAATATCGACCATCACGCCGGTAATGATCATTTTGGCAAAATTAACTTAGTAGATTTAACTGCGACTTCAACTGCGGAGATATTAGCCTCGCTATTTGAAGCGCTTGCGAAAGACACATCACTTTTGTCACCGGAGACCGCCACGGCACTCCTCACGGGAATAATTACCGACACCAATTCATTCCAAAACCAAAATACGACTCCAAAATCGTTAACTGTGGCTGCTCAGCTAGTCGCTGCTAACGCTAATCAACAAGAGATTATCAAGCGAATTTACAAAACCAGGACTCTTTCCACTCTTCGCCTTTGGGGCCGTGTTCTTTCGAACATCAGGGACGAGATGAATTATCGTTTTGTCTGGTCGCAAATTGAAAAATCAGATTTTGTAGTTACCCAATCTACCGAAACCGATGCTGACGGAGTAATTGATGAGCTTTTGAAGACTACTACAGGTGTCGATTTTGTTATGCTTTTGACCGAAAAATCTGATGGTTTACACGGATCACTCCGATCGGTTGAAAGGGGATGCGATGTATCTAATATCGCCAAACTGTTTGGCGGCGGCGGCCATGCGATGGCTGCCGGCTTTGTTGTATCCAGAGATGACCCGGCCAATACCACGGAAAAAATTGTCGGTAAAATCCGTGATTTTCAAAAGGGCCAGCCTAAAGCAGCATCAAAAGGTTGATTTTTTCCTCAAGGTTTGTTACAATCAAATAAGTTCATAAAGTCGAAAGTCTCTAAGGCTAAAAGTCAAAGTAGATATGGTAGAAAAAGAAGCCAAAAAAGTTGTTAAAAAAGTTGCGCCAGCAAAGTCTGGTGATCTTTTGTCAAAATATCAAACACACGAAACCGACACAGGATCAACAGAGGTTCAAATTATTGTGATAACAAAAAAAATTGCTGAATTGACCAAGCATTTGAAGGGGCACAAGCATGATTTTGATTCCAGAGCTGGACTTTTAAAAATGGTTGGCAAGCGCCGAAGACTTTTAAACTATCTGAAGAAAAGCAACGAAAAATCTTATGCCGGCATAATTACCGATTTGAAGCTTAGGAAGTAATTTAAAATATTAACTCCGTCACAAAGTGGACCCTTTGGATCTACGGCGGAAATTAGAGAGATCATCGAGACCGAAGAAATCAAATTGCTATATTGCTGTATTGCTCAATTGCTCAGGAACAATAAAACAACGAGAGAGCGAAGCGAGCGCAACAATTTAACAATGTGATTTTTTCCCTCGAACGCTCTCTAGAAGGGATTCTTATGGTTAAGAAACTGGGACTAGAAGAAAAGACCTACAAGGTCGATTTTGGCGGCCGGGAATTGGTTCTGGAAACCGGTAAATTGGCGCTTTTAGCGCAGGGGTCGATAAAAGCGACCTGCGGTGGAACTGTGGTTTTGGCAACCGCTGTTGTTTCTGATGAAATCCGCGAAGGTGTTGATTTTTTCCCGCTCCTGGTTGATTACGAGGAGCGATTTTATGCTGCAGGTAAAATTTCCGGTTCAAGATTTATCAAAAGAGAAGGCAGACCGTCCGATGCAGCCATCCTTGCTTGCCGGATGATCGATCGTCCGATCCGGCCGTTATTTCCCAAGAATTACCGCAATGATGTCCAGATTATTATCACGGTTCTATCATATGACGGAGAGAATGATCCCGATATTTTGGGTATGGTTGCCGCCTCGACTGCATTAATGCAGACCAAGGCGCCATTTCTCGGTCCGATTGGCGCAGTAAAGATAGCGTTAGTTGACGGAGAATTGGTTGCTAACCCAACCATTGATCAAGTCGAAAAGTCAGAATTAAACTTAACAATTGCTTCTACAAAAGACAGGGTAATGATGATTGAGGCTGAGGCCAGTGAGGTTCCGGAAGCGAAAGTTATTGAAGCTATCACTTTGGCCAAGAAATCGATTCTTCCTTTGCTTGAAATTCAGGCAAAAATTAAGCAAGAGCATGTCGAGGAAGACTCTGGCGTCGAACTGATTGAAGATCAGGAAATTCACGGCGAAATATCAAAAATTGTCGGCGAAAAACTTAAGCAAGCTGTTAGGGAATTAGATAAAATTAAAAGGGAAGAGCAGCTTAAGGAATTTGAAGAAGAGGTATTGAAAACTCTTGAGGGAAATTACAAGCAAGTCGAGCTAAAATCTGCCTTTAGTAAATTAGTGGAGAAGGAAATCCGGGAAGCAATACTCAAAGATGATGTTCGCCCTGATGGTCGAGGCATTGAGGAAGTCAGACCAATTGATATTGAAATTGGAGTTTTGCCGCGGACTCATGGCTCAGGATTATTCACTCGTGGTCAGACTCAGGCATTAACAGTTGCAACACTTGCTTCCCCAGGCATGGAGCAGTTTATTGATACCATGGAAACCGAGACTACCAAGAAGTTTATGCACCACTACAATTTTCCGCCATTTTCTACTGGCGAAGTTGCGCCGATGCGCGGCGTTAGCCGCAGGGCAATCGGACATGGATACTTGGCGGAAAAAGCATTAGTCAGAATGATTCCAACAACCGAGGAATTTCCGTATACAATCAGACTGGTTACTGAAATATTGACCTCAAACGGCTCGTCTTCGATGGCAGCCACCTGCGGCTCGACCCTAGCCTTAATGGATGCGGGCGTGCCAATCAAAAAACCGGTTGCCGGTATTGCTATGGGATTAATCACCGACAAAAATGATGTCTCAAACTTCAAGGTTTTAACCGATCTTCAGGGACTTGAGGATTTTGCTGGAGACATGGATTTCAAAATTGCCGGGACAAAAGATGGAATCACCGCAATTCAAATGGATACCAAAATCGAAGGTTTAACCGATGAAATTATTGTTCAAACATTCAAGCAGGCCCGCGTTGGCCGGTTAG
>Ga0172381_10006890_pt1 | contig 11326 bp, 7 predicted proteins | sample Leawel6488metaG_FD_119754 | JGI IMG/M metagenome (GOLD analysis project Ga0172381, IMG submission 119754) | Leachate microbial communities from a municipal landfill in Southern Ontario, Canada - Leachate well 64-88 metaG | ecosystem: Engineered > Solid waste > Landfill > Unclassified | place... | reverse complement strand
TTTTTAGCCATTGATGTTCCTCGAGGTAATATTCAATCACCTAAAGCCATTGAAAATTTTTTTGCCTATATTGCCGGGGCTCATGGTACTCAGAATTTTTTTGATAAATGGTTTAGCGGTGAATATCAATTATCTTTCAGTTTTGAAATAGCTAGTTTGGATGGTTATACCCAGTTTATAATAAGGACTCCGACCCAGTTTATAAATTTAGTGGAATCAGCTATTTATTCGCAATATCCCGATGCTGAAATTATGGAAATTGATGATTATTGTGAAGATTTCCCTAAAAAGTTTCCTGATGAAGAATATGACATTTGGGGTTCAGAATTTATACCTTCAAATCATTATATGTATCCAATCAGAACTTATGAAGAATTTGAACATCGTTTAGGTCCGGATGAGACTGTATTTAGGGATCCGATGGCGGAATTAATGGAATTATGTAGCAGTTTAAAACGGGGAGAAAATTTATTATATCAAATAATCGTTATCCCGACCGGTTTTGATTGGATAGATGATGGTAAAGGTGAAATTGATAAGATATTAGGTAAAAAACCGGAAGCTACTTTTGCCAATAAAATAATTGATGCTATCATTGGTTTTATTACTTTTTTAAGTGAATTTATTTATAGTCTTTGGGCTGATATTGATGATGAAAAAAAAGATGAGTTTAAAAAATTATCAATGATGGAGCTTACTCCTAGACAAAAAAAACGAATAGAGGGGATAGAAAATAAATCAGCTAAGTTGGGTTTTTTATGCAAAATTAGAGTAGTATATTTGTCTAAAAAAGAAGTTATGAACAAATCTAAAGTTCCCAGTGGTTTTGTTGGGTATATTAAACAATTCTCCGCTTTAGATTTAAATAGTTTTAGACCTGATGCTCGGGTTATGACTAAAGCGGTTTATTTTAACAAAGATCGAGAATTATTGAGAAAAAAAAATAATATTATAACTAATTATATTAATCGTGATGATGTAGCCGGTTCAACTCCTTTTTTATTAAATGTTGAAGAATTAGCTACTCTGTGGCATTTTCCAATTGAAGCCATGGCTAACGCTCCGTTAATTCAAAAGACCGCCGCTAAGAAATATAAACCACCGGCCAATTTAGCTGTTGACGACATGGCTACCGGTCCGGAAGCGTTAAAGGAAGAATTTTTAAAAGAAACTTCTCCAAGAAAAAAACAAACAAACAAAAATAATTTAACTAATGACAACCCAAACGATTATTTAAATAATTCTGATCAAAATATTTCCAATTCTAATTACCAATCAGTTAAAAAAACTCCACCTTCTAATTTACCTTTTGGTTAAAAAATACATGAATACTAATAAAAAAAAGAGAATAGGTATTGATGCTCGTTTTTATGGTCCTATCGGTAAAGGTTTAGGTCGATATATTCAGGAAATAGTAGACAATGTTATTAAGTTGGATGATTATAATGAATATGTTATTTTTTTAAGAAAAGATAATTTTGACGAGCTTGTTTTTGATAATCAAACTAATGTTAAAAAAGTTTTAACTGATGTTCAATGGTATACTTTGAAAGAGCAGTTGACTATGCCTTTTTATATTTGGCGGGAAAAACTAGATTTAATTCATTTTCCGCATTTTAACGTGCCGTTTTTTGTACCGATTAAATTTGTTGTTACCGTCCATGATTTAATTTTAACTAAATTTAAAACAATTCGAGCGACAACTTTACATCCGGCTGTTTATAAATTTAAAAATTTGGCTTATAGAATTATAATAAGGCGAGCTTTAAAAAAATCGCAAAAAGTTTTAACCGTATCGGAATTTACTAAAAATGATATTGTTAAACAGTTTAATATTAATCCACAAAAAATAGAAGTTATTTACGAAGGAGTGGCTAATTTAGCCAAGGGTCGAGATTCTTTATTTGTCGCTAAATTAGACAATAATGAAGTATTAAAAGATTATAATATTGAGCATCCTTTTTTATTGTATGTTGGCAACGCTTATCCGCATAAAAATTTAGAATTTTTAATTTCCAGTTTTAAAGATATTTATAAAGAAAATAATGATTTGCGGTTGGTATTGGTGGGGAAGGAAGATTATTTTTATAAAAATTTAAAAAAATTTGCAGTTGATTGTTTTGCTGATTGTTTAGAAAATCCGATTATTTTTTCCGGTTATGTTCCGGATGATAAATTGGAAATTTTTTATAAAAAAGCCTTAGTATATGTTTTTCCGTCTTTATATGAAGGTTTTGGTTTGCCACCACTTGAAGCTATGGCCAAGGGTTGTCCGGTATTAAGTTCTAATGTTAGTAGTATGCCTGAGATACTAGGGGAATCAGCTTGTTATTTTAATCCTCAGGATAAGAATGACTTTCTTGATAAATTAAAATTAATTTTAAATGATAATAAATTAAGAGAAAAATTAATAATTACTGGAGAATCTCATTGTAAAAAATTTAGTTGGTGGGATTGTGCTTTTAGAACTTGGCAGATTTATTTGCAATAATTTTGTATTTTATGAAAACAAAAAAACATAAAATAGAAGTTTCATCGGATTTTTCTCAATCCGGTTTTGTGATTGACTTAAGATCAAAATTAAACAAAAATTCAAGCGAAACCAATGAAACTAAGGACAGTAAATTTAAACCCAAACCGATTATAATTGATAAAATTGATAATAATTTTAATCAAATCGATCAAGCCGATAAATTTAAATATCAAACTCTCAGGGCGGTTGATAACCATAAAAATTTTGTAAGAAATAAGATAAAAAAATCGTCTTTTATTAATTGGTCTAATCTTAAAAAAACTTTTTTATTTCCGGTTTTTTTATTTCTTTTTAAAATAATAAAAGCTGTTGTTTTTTTCTTTGTTGATTGGGCAGTAGATATTTTTAATTTTTTAAAGAAATTAGTGATTTTTAAATATCCAATTATATTTTTTAAAAAAACAGGGAAAATTTTTGTTGGTTATGTTTTTAAAATTAAAGTAAATAAGAAAAAAACAGTTCCGTTAATAATTAATAAAGCTCCGGCTTTTAAAACTTCGGTTATTAACCCAAATAATAAAACTAAAAAAAAGAAAAAAATTCATTCGGTTATTTATTTTATCTTATTTTTGTTTTTATTAATAATTCCTTTTAAACTTTTTTCTTATTATCGTTTAATGGTTAATCAGGAAACGATTAAAAATTTAAAACAATATTCAACTGCCGGTTTAGAAAATTTTATTTCCGCTTCCGGTGAAATATCAAACTTAAATTTAAGTTCCGCTCAAAACGATTTTTTTCAGGCCGGACAAAATTTTTTAATGTTTGATAAAAAATTAGGGGAGATTGATGAATTTCTATTATTTTTATCGTCTTTTTCTAAAGACCAGGAGATTAAATTAGCTTCAGAATCTAAAGATATTGCCAAGGTTGGAATTTATCTTTCTTCGGCCGGTGACAGTTTTAGTTTAGCGGTCAATAGTTTAATAGCTGTTTTTTCGGAAACTGACACCGAAAAAAACTTTTCTGATTTTTATTATTATAGCAAAAAAACCGAAGCCGATTTTAAAAAAGCCAATAAGTATTTAAAAAAAATAGATGAAGCGGCCATTCCTGAAGAATATCGTAATCAATTTATTGATATAAAAAACCAAGCTGATGTTTTGGAAAAAAGCTTAACTAATTTTTTAGAAATAGCCCCGGCTTTAAAAGATTTTTTAGGAATTGATTCTGATCGACGTTATTTGGTTGTTTTTCAAAATAATGCCGAACTTCGAGCTACTGGTGGTTTTATTGGTAGTTATGCCTTAGTTGATTTAAAAAAGGGTCAAATCAAAAATATAGAAATACCGGCCGGAGGATCTTATGATACTGAAGGTGGTATGAAAATTTCAGTTGAGTCACCTGAACCTCTTCACTTGGTTAAATCTAAATGGTATTTTTGGGACGCTAATTGGTGGCCTGATTGGAAATTGTCGGCCCAAAATTTAATGTGGTTTTATGAAAAAAGTGGTGGACCTAGTGTTGATGGGGTTATAAGTCTGACTCCGGATGTTTTAGCTAATATTTTAGAAATAATCGGATCGGTTGATTTAAGCGAAAAATATGGGGTAGTAATTGATTCTAATAATTTTGAAGATATTCTTCAAGAAATAGTGGAGGTTGTCGGTAAGCCAGAAGTTTATCAAGATGAAAATTTACAAACCGATATTTTAGCCAGAGTTGCTACCAGCTCCGGCGAATTGGTGAGTTCTACAACCGAAACTTTAGCTTCTACCATTGGTTTACAACGAAACGAGCCTAAAAAAATTATTGGAGATTTGATGACCGTAATTTTGGAAAAAACTTCTGATAATTTAAATAAAGATTTTTTGGTAAAATTATCTCAAGTAATTGGAAAAAATTTAAATCAAAAAAATATTTTATTGTATTTTTACGATTCTGATATTCAGATGGAAGTTGAAAATCGTTCTTGGGCCGGACGTATTAAAGAAGCTCCGTTTGATTATCTGTCTGTGATTAATTCTAATGTGGCTGGAGGTAAAACTGATAAGGTTATAACCAACGATATGTCTTTGGCCGTAGAAATTGAAGCTGACGGTTCTATTATTAATACTTTAACGATTAAACGCGAGCATTTAGGTAATAAGGGAGATTTATTCACCGGTGTCAGAAATACCGATTGGTTGAGAATTTATACACCCCTAGGCAGTACTTTAATAAGTGCTACCGGTTTTTCTTCCGTTGATGAAAATTCTTTTAAACCGGTAGAAGATTTTTACGAACAAAATAGTTTTTTAGCTAACAGTGAAAATAAAGCCGAAATTGATTTATCAAGTAATACTAAAGTTTATCAAGAATCTTCTAAAACTGTTTTTGCTAATTGGTCGGTGCTTGATCCCGGACAAGAGGGAATCATTGAGATTAAATATAAGTTGCCTTATAATTTTAAAACTTTATTTGTTGATAATGAACCAAAATCTATTTGGAATTTTTGGAAATTATTTGATTCCGATGAAGTTATTAAAAACTATTCTTTGTTATGGCAAAAACAAGCCGGTAATAATAATTCCACTTTTAGTTTTAGCTTGATTAGCAATTTAAATTTATCGGTTTTATGGACTTATCCGGAAAATATTGTAACCGACAAAACCATAAATTTTTCCGGTAATTTGATTGCCGATAAATATTTGGCTATAATTTTTAAATAAATAATAATTAATTATATAAATATGCTAAAAAATAAAAGTAAACTTTTTAAACATAATAAAGAAGAAGATTTGGTTTTTACTAAACATAAAATTGATGATAATAATTCTTTGATAGAACCTGATAATGAATCAGAAGTTGATTTTTTTGAAAAACCTATTATTTCTCAGGATTATAATAATGAAAAAAAACCTAAATTGGCCGATAGTGAAATAGAAGGTCATTTAAGAGAAATATATAGCGATGACGATGGAGAATCATTACCTGATTTTAAGACTATAAAAATAAAGAAAAAAAGAAGTTTAGGATTAAAATTACTTTATTTATTTGTAGTTTTAGTGGTTATAGCGATAGCAAGTTTTAGTATTTTTAAATATATAAAAAATAATCAGGATGTGGCTTCAGTTTTAAAAATAACTATAACATCGCCGGAAAAAGTGATTTTGGGTGAAGATTTTCTATATGAAATCGAATATCAAAATACTAGTAATTATAATTTAGATGATGTTGTTTTAGAAGTTAATTATCCGGATAGTTTTATTTTAGCTGAAATTTATTCGGTTGATCAAACCACCGATAAAAAGACTTGGAAAATAGATAGCTTGGGAGCTAATTTAGGCGGAGTTATAAAAATTAGAGGAAAAATAATAAACAAAGAGGGTTCTAATAATTTATTAACGGTTAAAACTAGTTATGGAATTAATGGTTTATCTTCCAGTTTTTCTAAAGATAGTCTTAATTCTATAGTGGTTGGATCTTTACCATTTCAAATTAAAGAAGATTATTATTCCACGGTATTAGTGGATGAAGAATATCCTTTAAAGCTTACTATTAAAGATTTTCCAGTAGATAAAATAAATAAATTTATTATTTCTTTTTCCGGACCGGAAGAAATTTTTTCCGTTAAAGATACCACTAATAAAAATACCGGAACCAGCAGTGAAGCGACCATAACTAAAATAAGTAAGATTGATAATTTTAATTTTTTGATTGAAACTTCTTCCATTAATGAAATGTCCTTTGATTTTAAGTATAAAATAAGTGAAAGAAAAAATGATCAAGAAAATATTTCTTGGACTTTGAAATATATTGATGATGGTGGCAAGGAGTTTGTTTTTTTAGAAAAGCAAGTTGCTTTAACAATTATAAAAAGTGATTTGAATTTAAATATTTCTGTCAACGATTCTTCAACCGACACTCCGGTTAATTTTGGTGATACTTTAAATTATGTTATTTCTTATAGTAATAAAGGCGATAAAGACATGGAGGATTTAGTAATTATGGCGGTTTTAAAAAGTGATTTTTTAGATTGGAATAGTTTAAAAGATTCAAACGACGGTAGTGTTAGTCGCAGGACAATTTCTTGGACGGCCTCCGAAATTTCGGAATTAAAAAAATTAGAACCGGGAGATGGTGGTGAGATTAAATTTTCCATTAATGTGACTAATTATAACAATATTGAATTTGGTCAAGATTTAAACGTTGCCAGTTATGCTCAATTCAGTATCGGTAATATTGAAGATTTTTCTGATGAAGAAGATCATTTAAACGATAATTCCAGTAATACGGTGGTAAATAAATTAAACAGCGATTTATCCATAAAAGAGGAGGTTTTGTATTTTGATGCTAATAATATTCCGGTCGGTTCCGGTCCTTTACCTCCAGTAGTTGGAGAAAAAACATCTTTTAAGTATTATTGGACTTTAAAAAATTCATTACATGAACTTAAAGATTTAAAAGTTGAATTAGCTTTACCACAATATGTTATCTGGGATAATAATTTTAATGTTAGTGCCGGTAGTTTAGATTATGATCCGCTTACTAATAAAGTTATTTTTTCTATCAGTCGTTGGCCTGTTGGAATTGAAACGGTTGATATTAATTTTAGTGTGAGCATTATTCCGACTGATAGTCAGTATAATAAAATTATAATTTTGTCGTCCGGTTCGTCACTTTCAGCTATTGATGCCGAAACTAATGCTACTATAATTAAAACAACTGATGTTAAAACTAGTAAATTAGAAGATGACGTTATCGCCAGTTATAGCAACGATGGTCGCGTTAAGTAATTATTTTATGAATAAGAAAAAAACAATAATTACTCCTCATGGTGTTTTAAAATATCCTATTTTTATGCCTGATGCTACCAGGGGGTTTATAAAAATGTGTAATCAAGATGATTTAATAGCTACCGGTGTATCTGCTTTAGTGGTTAATACTTTTCATTTATATTTGCAACCGGGAATCAAAGTTATTAAGAAAGCTGGTGGTCTTCATAAATTTATTAATTGGGATAGACCGTTATTATCTGATAGCGGTGGTTTTCAAATTTTTTCCTTAATTCATAATAATAGTCAAATGGGGAAGATAGATGATCACGGAGCAATCTTTAAATCTCCCGTGGACGGATCTAAACATGAAATAACTCCGGAAAAATCAATTCAAATTCAATTTGATTTAAGAACTGATTTAATGGTTTGTTTGGATGATTGCACGCCGTACGGTTTTGATGAAAAAAAAATAGCCTTGTCGGTTGACCGTACTATTGCTTGGGCAGAAAGATGCTATAAAGAATATATTAGACAAATAAAAAAAAGAAAATTAAATGAAAGTAATAGGCCGAAACTAATTGCTGTAATTCAAGGCGGATTAAATCAAGAACTTAGAAAAAAATGTTTAGATGGTTTAATAAAAATAAGCGGAAGTAAATTTTTAGGTGAAAGTATTGAGTTCGCCGGCTATGGTTTTGGAGCTCGACCGGTTGATGAAAAAGGAAATTTTTTATTTGACATTTTGGATTTTACTGCTAAAATCATTCCAGATGACAAAATTAAGTTTGCTTTGGGTATTGGAACTCCGGATGACATTCGTCGTTGTTATAAAATGGGCTGGAACATGTTTGATTGCGTCATACCGACACGAGAAGGACGTCATGGTAAATTGTATCAGTTTAAGGGAAAAAGCTTAAAATCGGCTAATTTTTACCAAGAAATAAGCGTTAAAAAGTCATCTTTGGCTGATAATTTTAAATCAATTAATTCAAAGTCAAATCTAAAAGAATTAAATGGTAATTCTTTGGCTTATTTACATCATTTATTTAAAGTCAATGAATCTTTAGGTCAAAAATGGGCCAGTTTAAATAATTTAGAATTTTATAATCAATTAATGAAAAAAATATCCGATCACTAAAAATATGAAAATATTATTATACAATACCTTAACTAAAAAGAAAGAAGAATTTAAACCGCTTAATCCCGGTTATCTTTCTTTTTATTATTGCGGACCGACGGTTTACTCTACTCAACACATTGGAAATTTAAGAGGTTCTTTTTGTGCCGATGTCATTCATCGTACTTTTAAATATTTGAATTATGATGTTACCATGGTCAGAAACTATACCGATGTTGGTCACTTAACTTCCGATGCCGATGAAGGGGAAGATAAAATGGAAAAAACAGCCAAAAAAGAAAATATCAAACCGGAAATAGTGGCTAATAAATTTATTGCTATTTTTGAACGAGACACAAAAGAGTTAAACATCTTAGAACCACGATTTAAACCTCGAGCTACGGAGAATATTTCCGAAATGATTGATATGGTACAATTATTAATCGCTAAGGGTTATGCTTATGTCACTGATTTGGCGGTTTATTTTGAAGTCGATAAGTTTAAAAATTATAATCAATTATCCGGTCGTAAATCTGAAAAAAATAAAATCGGTGCCGGTCGAGCTTCCGTGGACGATCCTAAAAAGAAAGACCCACAAGATTTTGCTGTTTGGTTTTTTAGGGCTGGAGTTCATAAAAACGCTTTGCAATTTTGGCCATCACCCTTTGTTTCGCCGTTAGTTGAAAATGGTAATGGCTTTCCCGGTTGGCATATAGAATGTTCGGCCATGATTAGAAAAATATTGGGTAATACCATTGATATTCATATGGGCGGTATTGAACATGTGAGTATTCATCACAGTAACGAAATTGCTCAAAGCGAAGCTGTTAGTGGCGTTAAATTAGCTGATTATTGGTTACATAATGAACATCTTTTGGTTGATAATGGAAAAATGTCGAAATCCCAAGGTACTTCGTTTAGTTTAGAAGATATTAAGAGTAAGGGTTTCAGTCCGATGGCCTTGCGTTATTTTTATTTGCAAGCTCATTATCGTTCTAGACAGAATTTTACTTTAGAAGCTTTAAAGGCCGCTCAAAAGGGTTTAACTGGTATCTATAATAAAATAGAAAAATTAGGAACAACAATCGGAGAAGTTGATTCTGTCTTTAAAAATAAATTCTTGGAAGCTTTATTGGACGATTTTAATACTCCTAAATCGTTAACTTTAATTTCGGAAATATTAAAATCAGATTTATCTGACGAGGACAAGTTAGCTACTCTTTTAGATTTTGATAATATTTGGGCTTTAAATTTTGTTTCAATTATTGCCGATAAAAATTCTGATAATAATCTACCGGATGATATAATTAAATTATTAGACGATCGGGCCGTAGCCAGAAAAAATAAAGATTTTGTTAAAGCGGATGAGGCTAGAATAAAATTAGAACAACAGGGATACAGAATAAAAGATTTGCCGGATGGTCGCAGTGTTATTGAATAAAAAATATGAATAATTTTTGGTTAGACTTACAAAAAAATAAAAAAGATAAAAGTATTTTAGCTTTAGCTCCCTTGGCCGGATATACAGATTCGGCTTTTCGTTTAATATGTAAAGAATTTGGAGCTGATGTTGTCTACAGCGAAATGGCTTCCGTTTCAGCTTTGTATTATGGTTCCGACAAAACCCTAGAATTATTAAAATTTTCTAAAAAAGAACGACCTTATGTTGTTCAACTTTTCGGTTCTAATAAAGATCATTTTATTAAAGCGATAAAAATAATAGAACAAAAAATAAAACCGGATGGTTTTGATATTAATTTCGGTTGTCCGGTTAAAAAAGTTTTAAAACAGGGAGCCGGAGCTAAATTAATGAGTGATTTAAATTTAAGCCGAGACATTATTTTAGCCGTACTTAGAACCACTAAATTACCGGTTTCTATAAAAGTCCGGACCGAAGCTTTTGGTATGGGATTGATTGATTTTTTAAAAAATATTTCTGATTTACCGGTATCGGCCATAATGATTCATGGTCGAACTTTAAATCAATTATTTTCCGGTCCAATTGATTTAAAAATTATTAAAAAAAGTAAAAAATATTTTTCCGGAGTAATACTGGCTAATGGTGGTATAACTAATCGGTCTGAAATTGATAAAATTATAAAAAAAACCGGAGTTGATGGCGTTGGAATTGGTCGAGGAGCTTTAAGCCAACCCTGGATCTTTTCTGATAAGTATAAAAATTTAACAAAAAATGATAGAAAAAAAATAGCAATCAAAGTAGCTTTAAAACATTTAAAATTAATGGAAAAAAATAAAGGTCAAATTGGTTTAGGGGAATTTAAAGGACATTTGGCTTGGTATTTAAAAGATTTTTCCGGAGCTTCAAATATTAGATCCGAAGTAATGACGGCCGGCAGTTATTTACAGATTAAAAAGATATTAAAATTATCTTTTAATAAAAAATAAGTATATTTTTTAAAAAGCTTATCTTATGTTATACTTTTATAGTAATATAATTTTATGATTTTAATTATTAACACTTCCGACAATAATCAAATTGAATTAACCTTAGAAAAAGACGGGCGGATTTTGAAAAGAAAAAAATTTTTGGCTCGTCGTCAACAAGCTGAAAAACTTTTGCCGGCGATTGATAAATTACTTAAATCAGCCGATTGTAATTTAAAATCAATTAAAAAAATAAAAGTGGCTCATCAAGGGGATAGTTTTACTTCGCTTCGAATTGGAGTTTTAACGGCTAATGCTTTGGCTTACGCTTTGGGTATTAAAATTGAAACCGTTAATTTTACAAAAAAAAATATAAAATCATTAGGTGATTTTGATATTGTAATTCCGGCTTATAATCATAACCCGGATATTAAAATAAAAAATAATGAGGTGGTTTAAATTTTTTACAAAAATATTTTTAGTGGTTTTGGCGTCTTTTTCTTTTTTATTATCCGCTAAAAGAGTTGAAGCGACGTCGGTGGCTAGCCAAGTGGCCGGTAAAATATTACTTCAAGTTGAAGCTCAAGGCCA
>Ga0172381_10006889_pt1 | contig 11326 bp, 13 predicted proteins | sample Leawel6488metaG_FD_119754 | JGI IMG/M metagenome (GOLD analysis project Ga0172381, IMG submission 119754) | Leachate microbial communities from a municipal landfill in Southern Ontario, Canada - Leachate well 64-88 metaG | ecosystem: Engineered > Solid waste > Landfill > Unclassified | place... | reverse complement strand
GGTTGGAACCTGAGCGGCTTGGATTTGTCCGGGACAGACCTGAATCAATCTGAGCTGCAAGGGTCGGATCTCTGTAAAGCGAACCTGAGCCGATCCTTCTTGATGTATGCCACCATCTACAACGCGAGGCTTATCGGAGCCAATCTCAGTTGCGCATTCATGCCGGCGATTGATCTTCACGATTCCGACCTCTCCCATGCCGACCTCAACGGTGCCTACCTGCCAATCAACTATCTGGTAAACTCAAATCTGACCGGAGCGGATCTATCAGGTTCCACTATGGATCAGGCCATGATGGATAATTCAACTCTGGTTGGTGCCAGGTTGAATGGCACCAGCTTGTGGGCTGCAAAAATCAGCTACGCAAATATGACAGGAGCAAGTCTCATAAAGGCCTTCATGTCTCGTGCCACCTTCCAGAATTCCCAGTTAAATGGGACCAATCTGACCGGGGCCGTTCTGGTTGGTGCGAACCTGGTCAATGCCACTATCTCTAATGCAGACCTCTCCGGGGCAGATCTCTCTGCGTCACGCTGCGGTGGAGCCAATTTCGTTGGCTCCAAGCTGGCTAAATCAATATTGGGTTTTGCCAATCTAACCGGTACAAATCTCAGCATGGCGAACCTCTCTGGCTCATATCTTGCAGCTTCAAGTCTAGAGGATTCCGATCTCACGAAAGCAAACCTGTCCGATGCAAACCTAGAAAATGCCTTTATGAGCCGAGTCAGGCTTGTTGGGGCCAAGCTGCCAGGCGCCAGTTTGCGCGGAACGCACCTGGACGATTCCGATCTATCGAACTCTAATCTTGAAAACGCCGACCTAACCAATGCTTTGCTCAGAAGGTGTAATCTAATTGATGCCAATCTGAATGGATCGAGGTTCTTGGATGCAGACCTCAGCAGTGCTATCCTGGATGGTGCATATATGACCGGGACCAACATGATGGGCGCCAAAATGAGTTGGGTGGATCTGAACGGCAGCAGTCTCACAAATTGCCAATTCACCAGATCGGAACTATTTGGAGCCAACCTGAGTAATTCAGACCTGACTGGCTCAGACTTTACCCGAGCATATTTGGTGAGAGCTAATCTGTCAGGTTGCACTCTGAAGGGCGTCAACCTGGATTACGCCGACCTTACCAGCGCAATTCTGAGAAATGCAAAACTAAGCAAGACTAGACTTGAGCATGTGTATATGAATAATGCGGACCTATCTGGCGCAGACCTCACAGGGGCGACTCTCTATTCCATGAACCTGAATGGAACGTCCATGCGCAAGGCTTCATTGAGGGCAGCCGTCCTGAATGTGTTCAACCTGGATGAGGTAGACCTTCGTGGAGTTGATCTGCGTGACGCCAGGATGTGTCGAGGAGCCATGAACAATGTGAACCTCTCTGGTTCAGATTTACGGGGCGCTAACCTGACTGAAATGGCTCTAACGGGCGTGGATCTTCAGGGTGCCAATCTCGATGGAATCAAATACGATCCGCTGACGCTGCAGTCTCTTGCGGGCTGTGACCTGGGCGCAGCCAGGATAGACGCGGATCTGCGCAAAGATCTTGATAGACTGAGGGGAGAAAATGGGGTCTAGCTCACCTAAACCTATTAAATACGCCAGATGCACGTAAAAAGGGGAAAGGTCCGTCAAAATTCAACCTTTCTCCTCATGTCTTTTTTACCAGTTCGAGCAGGCAATATTGATAGGGCAAGCCTTCAGTTTTTTCATAGAACTTGCCTTGCAGCCTCTGATAAATGTCTTCGATCAGGTCTTTGTTGTCTGCGTATCTTCATCCCGCAAGCATGACATTTCATGGGGCGTCGCAAAGTAATCGGGTATGAATATGGCGTTTAGCTCTGCTTCGGAAAGCTTTTTCTCCTCACATAACTCTTGGCAAATGTCCATAAGGTTGTTATATCCTGGCGATGCCGGCCACCGGTAGTCTCCCAGGTTGGCAAGGTTGGCAACAAAAATTGCTCCCCCATTAACCAGCGAAGTCGAGCGGGCATTCGCGAGCCCAGCTGGAGGCCCTGATCGTGTGGCTATTATTTTCACGCGGCCAGTTAGCTTCCAGATTGCCGGGAAGAGGATGGTTAAGTTCAGAAATCTCAACCGTACGTTGATGAATTAGAAGGAGGGAGGCAAAAGTCCGTGATGTAGGAGGGAAAATACACTTCGACTTTCGCCAACATACTATACGTCAATTGCCGAGATATAAGGCTTTCGGTTCAGGCTGAATTGATTACCTATGGAAAGATCTATAGCCACCCGGCAGGATATTCCGCTTCTAATGTCTCTTCTGGAGATCAAGGGCGTTTCCATGCAATTTTTCGCAGACGGAAAAGAGATGGTAGCCCTGCAGGATATCAACCTCAATATTGAGGAGAATGAGTTCGTATGCTTCATCGGCCCCTCCGGCTGCGGCAAGACCACACTTCTGCGCATAGTGGCCGGTCTAGAGGAGGCGACGGAAGGCACCGTAACTCTTGATGGCGATCCCATAAAAGGCCCCGGCCCGGAGAGAGGCATGGTCTTCCAGGAGTACTCGCTATTCCCGTGGCGAACGGTTATCGATAACATTGTCTTCGGCCTGGAATTGAAAGGCATACCATCCGCGGAGCGTCTGGCCCAGGGCAGGCAGTATCTGAAGATGGTGGAACTGGAGCGCTTTGAGGCCCGCTATCCTCATGAGCTGTCCGGGGGCATGAAGCAACGGGTGGCCATCGCTCGCGCTTTGGTCAACCACCCCAAGGCTCTGCTCATGGATGAGCCCTTTGGAGCCCTGGACGCCCAGACGCGCAACATCATGCAGTCCGAACTTCTGCGCATCTGGCAAGAGGAGAGGAAGACGGTGGTCTTTGTCACCCACAGCGTTGACGAGGCCATATACCTCGCGGATCGCATCGTGATCATGTCCGCTCGGCCGGGAAGAATTAAGGATATCATTGATATCCCACTTGCTCGCCCCCGCAACAGAACCAGCTCCGAGGTCAATCTCATAAGGGATCGCATACTTTGCGACCTGCGCTCTGAGATCGCGACCTGTTAAGGATATGATTTTATATCGCTATAGACCACTTATATCTTAGCCTGTTTTTCGCTGGTGAGAGGGTATGGTCGGATCTAGGTGGATGGAACTTCCGCGCATCGTAGCGGTAGGTAGTGGCGTGATACTGGAGTTGCCCGAGATCTGCACCAGCCTGCAACTCAAAGGGCGTGCTCTTATCATCACCGGTCCGCGTACCCAGGATGTGATCGGAAAGGCCATCTTTGATCTCCTGGAGAAACGCGGCTATGAGCCCGAGACCCTCATTTGCAGCGCCTCCAAGTTAGAAGAGGTAGATCGCGCAGAGAGTTTGGCGCGGGAGATGGGGGCAGGCTTTCTTATCGGGGCCGGCGGCGGCAGGTCTATAGACATTGCCAAGCTGTCGTCTCTAGGGCTTTGCGTGCCATTTCTGTCTGTGCCCACGGCCGCATCGCATGACGGCATCTGCTCCTCTCAGGCGTCTTTGACGGTCAACGGGGAGACCACTTCCATTAAAGCGCAATCTCCGCTGGCAATTGTTGCCGACAGCAAGATAATATCCCAGGCTCCGGCGAGGCTACTGGCCGCTGGATGCGGCGACATCATCTCCAACTACACTGCTATCTTGGACTGGCAGCTGGCCCATCGCCTGCGAAATGAGGAGTACAGTGAATATGCCTCTGCTCTCTCCGGTATGACGGCGCGCATGATCGTTGAGCTTGCGACAGATATTCGGCCGGGTGTGGAGGAATCGGCCCGGATAGTAATCAAAGCTCTGATATCCAGCGGTGTGGCCATGAGCATAGCCGGATCATCCCGCCCCGCCAGTGGCTCGGAGCACAAGTTCGCTCATGCCATGAACAGAATTGCTCCGGGAAGGGCTCTGCATGGTGAGCTTTGCGGTCTGGGCACCATTATGATGATGTATTTGCATGGCGGGGACTGGAAGATGATAAAAGAGGCACTGGCCCTGGTTGGTGCTCCCACCTCCGCCGCAGAAGCGGGTTTGGATGCAGATAGCGTGATCTTTGCCCTGGTCAGTGCCCATGAGATTCGACCGGAACGCTATACCATCCTGGATTTTGGCCTGAATAGAATGGCGGCGACCAAAGCGGCTGAAGCGACGGGAATAATCTGAAATAATAATAATCATGAAAAAAGGAGAATGAACTATGTCCGAGGCATCCACACAAATTACGCTGATTGGAACGAAACTTGCCAGCATTGGCCTGGAGTTCACCTTCGTGGGCCCCACACCGGAATGCGAGACCTGTAAGCTTAGAAACACGTGCATCAACCTGGAGCCGAGTCGGCGCTACAGGATATTGGGGACCCGTGGGGAGCTGGTTCACGATTGCCCTATCCACGAGGCTGGAGTGCGGGCGGTTGAGGTGGCGGAGAGCCCCATAATCGCGGCATTTGACGCCAGAAAAGCATTCCCCGGTTCCAAGATAGTCTTTGAAGCCATGAAATGCGATGATCCCGAATGCAGCATGTATGATATGTGCCACCCATCGGGACTGAAGGATGGCGAAAGATGCACTATTGTGGATATAGTGGGCGAGGCTCCTGAGGACTGCCCGCTTGGAAATGTCTTGAAGCTGGTGGAGTTTCGTCGCTAGATAAAGAATCTTAAATATGAAGACTCTCACCTACTCCAAAAATATTTTTCTTCCAGTGACGGACCTCTGCAGAAATCGCTGCGGCTACTGCTCTTTTCGAAAGGAACCAAAAGACGCCCATTTGATTTCGAGAACCGAGGCGACGCGGCTGCTGGAACAGGGCGCTCTCAGGGGCTGTAGCGAGGCGCTTTTTACTATGGGTGAAAGTCCCTGGGCCGTCTCGGGCTTTGAGAGCATCCTGGTCGATGCAGGCGTCGCGGATCTATTGGACTATTTGGTGGAGCTATGCGAGCTTGCCCTTGAGTTTGGACTGCTGCCTCATACCAATGCCGGCCTGCTGGGGCAAGAAAATCTGCGGCGCTTGCAGCCGTATAACGCCTCGATGGGGCTGATGCTGGAGACGACTGCCCTGCTGGATGCGCATGCAATGTCGCCGGGAAAGAGGCCGGATTTAAGGTTGCAGTACATGGCAATGGCCGGCAGACTTCGTATTCCCTTTACTACGGGCATATTGGTTGGCATAGGCGAGAGCATGCAGGACCGGATGGAAGCGCTCAGCAAAATTGCTCATCTGCATAGAGCATTCGGTCATATTCAGGAGGTGATCATCCAGCCGCTGGACCCAAAGCCCGGAACGGCTCTGGAGAATGCCCCCCGCCCGGAGATAATGGAGATCTACCGGACGGTAGAAGCGGCGCGCGCGATCCTTCCGCCGGAGGTGGCCATTCAGGTTCCTCCCAACCTGGTGGACCCGCGTCCTTTGATCGCCGCGGGCGCTAATGATCTGGGAGGAATTAGCGCGGTCACTGTGGACTGCATAAATCCCGATAGGCCTTGGCCGGATGAAGAAGAGCTGCATAAGTGCCTGTCTGATTATAGCCTGAGAGAGAGGCTGCCCGTCTATCCCCGCTTTATTGCTATGGGCTGGCATGGCCATGAAACTCGATCGTTGGTGGATTTCTTGGCGGGCGAGGACGGTCTTCGGGCGAAAAAGTATATCTTCTAAGGCGGGTGGACAGTACTACTGTGAAGAAGAATTGGCTTGAGATTGGCCTCAGTACTGGCCTCGTATTTCTGATGGTTGGCCTCATTTTGGGGGCGCAAATAGCCCTTCCCGCAGAGCTGAGATCTTCGAGCTTTGCTTTGATCGTCCTGCTCTTCATGGTGGCCATGGGCTTGGTAGGATTAAAACTCGTGGACCTGTAATTGCGTTAAATATAAATATAATAATACACATTTCCTTAGCGGGGTTTTTAGATGGCTGGATTTCTAGAAAAGCTCAAGCTCATAGGAAAGTCTAAGGAGCAGGATTACTCTGAGGTCGATCTGGGTCAGTTTGAGGAAGGGAGCGGCTCTCCGGAGATGGTCTTAAGGGTAGCGGAGCTGGGACGGGTCGAGGTTCTGCCCGAGATCAAACAGGAGATTTATGCCGGCAATATCGTCCTGGTGGATATCGCCGGGCTGAAGCGGGATAAAGCTGCTTTAGACAGGGCCATTGGTGAACTGAAAAAGGCAGTTGAAGACGTCTCAGGAGATATAGCCGGAATTGGCGATGATCTCATAGTTCTAGTGCCCAGCGGCATAAAGATTGACCGTGAAAAGGTGGTCGGGAGCAAAGAGTGAATCTAACCACAATTGCGTCCTGTCCCGTATGCTCTGTCCCGATGCAGTTTTGCTGGGAGACGGTGGACATACCTCATTTCGGAGAGGCCATGGTCATTGCCGGAGTCTGTGACTGCGGCTATAGACACAACGATACCATTCTCTTAACGCAAAAGGAGCCGGTGCGCTTCACCTTGCAGGTGACGAGCATTGAGGATCTGGACGCAAGAGTGATTCGTTCTTCCAGCGGCACCCTGCGCATCCCGGAGCTTGGCGTGGACATCGAGCCTGGATTTGCATCGGATTCTTACATATCCAATGTAGAGGGCGTCCTTGAACGGATCGAGGGCGTGGTGGGCTTTGCCACACGCTCGGCGCGAGAGGCGGAAAGCCCGGAAGCTACCCGGAAGGGCGAAGAGGTCTTGGAGAAGATCATCCTAGCCAGAAATGGCCGGTTCCCTCTGACCATCATTATCGAGGATCCCCTGGGCAACAGCGTAATTGACTATGAAAAGGCCGTAAAATCACCTCTCTCGGATGAAGATGCGGCCCATCTCAAAACGGGCATGATTATCGTGGACGTCTGAAAATGCTGGTCTTTAGATGCTGGTCTTAAGCGGTGGTACGGGCACGCCCAAGCTTCTCATGGGCCTGAAGGAGCTTTTGAGGCCGGAGGAGCTTTCTGTGGTGGTGAACACGGCTGAGGACCTCTGGATATCCGGGAACTACATATCACCAGATGTCGATTCTGTGCTTTATACCCTGGCCGATATGATCGACGAGAAGAGAATGTGGGGCATAAAGGGCGACAAGACCCTGACCCATGACTTTCTTATCGCGATGGGTATCAAAGAGAAGCTACAGGTGGGGGACAAGGATCGAGCCGTTCATATCTTTCGCTCCGAGTTGCTTCGCCAGGGCGTAAAACTCAGCCATGCATCGCAGTCCCTGGCAGAATCGCTGGGGGTTATGCAGCGGGTCGTTCCCATGACGGACGACATTGTTTCTACGGTCGTTTCTACCCCGGAAGGAATGATGCACTTTCAGGAATTCTGGGTAGGTCGTAGGGGAAAGCCGGAGGTTTTATCCCTCTTTTTTGCGGGTCTGGATGCCGCCCTTCCCAGCCAGGCTTTCCTGGATCTGCTGGAAAAGGAGGACACTATTCTCATCGGTCCCAGTAATCCTGTCACCAGCATCGGCCCCATTTTGGCCCTGCAGGGCGTGCGCGAACGGCTGGCAGACAAAAAAGTGGTAGCGATGAGCCCTTTCATCGGGAATAAGCCGGTGAGCGGCCCTGCTGCCAAATTCATGACGGCCATGAATGTTCCCTCCAATGATGAAGGCGTGCGATCAATGCTTGGCAAGGTGGATCTCTTCTTAGTTGACAAAAAGAGCAGCTATCAGGGAGAGTGCCGGCGCATGAGCACGCTCATGAGAACGAGAAGAGAGAGCGGCAAGGTGGCGAAAGAATTGCTGGAACTCATCTCTGCGACCTGAATCGAGCAAGAGCGGATTATGAAACAAAAATTAGTAATTGCTGGTCCCAAAGTTCACGGCGTAGCATATCGGCCCTTTTTGATCGCTCTTGCCGATGAATTCGACATCTCGAAGTTCTCGGTTCATAATTCCGAAGAAGACGGCAAACAGATAGTAGTCGCCAAAGCAGATGCGGAGGATGCTCAATTGGGGGCGTTCATTGATGCTGTGAGAGACAGGAAGCCCAAGAATGCTGATGTGTCAGGCATCAGGAGTGAGCCTTTCGAGGGGCGCGTGCCGTCTATTGTGAGGACATCCATTTTATGCATGAATTCTCAGCTTTGCAGGTGTATAGATGCATTAGAGAGCATAAATGAGAAGATGGGTTTTATGCTAGATAATGAGTAAGGGAAAGAGCCACGGAAATCGATATATATGCATCAAACTAAATAAGCCAGTTCAGCATGAAGATAAAGATAAAAATTACGGGCGGCAAAGTGCATGGAGTGGGCTATCGGCCGTGGCTTACTGATGTTGCCATGAATGCCGGCCTGCATGGATTTTATGCGGGCAACCGCATCGAAGGAAAGAATTCTGTGGTCGTAGTCCTGGCAGAGGGAGATGAAGAGAGCCTTTCTTTCTTTGAAGGGCAGGTAAGGTCGAGCAAGCCCCAGTTTGCAGAGGTAGATCGCATCGAGACCGAAGAGTACACAGGAGCGGTTATGTTTCTGGAATCGTATGCGGCAATAAATACCTCAGCACAGTTGAATAAAGCAATTCCACTTCTTTTAGGTATGAATAATAAAATGGATTCGATGCTCGATAAGCAGGATCAGACTATCGGCAAGCTTGATCAAATGCTGGATAAGCAAGACGAAACAACCGCAGAGATCCGGGATCTGCGCGATGACGTGGTACATCACAGTAATACAGAACGGCTAAGCAGAATGGAAAAGGATATCCGAGTGATAAAGAGCAAGATCGGAATCAGACCGCATTGATATTGTTCACTCATTTTTCTCTATCTTCGGCTTGATCTCGCGGGCCGGATACGCTTATGAAGGCCTAGCAGAAATACTAGCTCTGCCAGGAATCCAGGCATTGGGCTGATCTCATGTTTATAGGAGTAGACCACGGAACCACCGCCATAAGATTTGCTACCCCGGAGGGTCGCTGCTGGGACCTTGCCAGGCAAGAGGCCAGCCATCTTTCTGCTGAAGATATTGTCGAGCGGATTGCTCAGAATTTGGGACACGACATCGTCGACCTGGTGGCCCTCAGTTACTCCATGGGAGACGGCTTAACCCGAATTGTGAGGCTGCAGGATGCGCCCAATCGCGGCCTGGTTCGGCTGGATGGGGCGGGGCAACATGTCGGCGGCGGCACAAAGGTTTTTGAGGCCATCAAAGCCTCGGGCTGGCCGGCAATTCTTCTGCCCGGCATTCACCGCGCCAGCGATATCGATCCCCGGCTAAAGGTCTTCTCCCATGGCATGAGCCCGGAGAAGGTGGGCCTGGCCTATGGCGTTTTTAGGGGCAAAAGCAATAGCTTCATTGTATGTGATGCCAGCTCCAACACCGTAACATTTGCCGTGCTGCAGGGAAAGATCGTCGGGGCCATTGACGCGCCCATCTTCGCCCCCGGACTGATGCAGGGGCCACTGGATGTCGAGGCCATAAGAGGTGTCGACTCCGGGAAGATGACGGCAAACCAGGCGTTCAATTGCGGCGGCATTCTCTCCAAGATGGGGCGGGCAAATCTGGAGCAATGCCTGCCCGAGGAGGAGAGAGTTGCCCTCGAATCCCTATCATTGTTTGCGGCCATGGAGATCAATGCCCTTCTCGTCCTCTGTCGCGACTGGGGCGAGCCAAATCCCGATATATTCCTGGCGGGAAGCCCCGCCGCAAAGCTGAGCCCGCGCGTATGCGAACTCCTGGGCCGGGTGGTTTGGCCCCTGGATAGATGTGCTGCGGCAGTGGGCTGCGCCTGGATCGCAAAGGATGTATTCAACGGCTCAAAGAGCATCCTGGGACTGGAAGTGGAAATATAAACGTTTTCGAAGAGGGTGTGCCTGTGGAGCCTGTGAATGAGCGATGAGATAAGTGGCGTCTCGGAGCCGAAAAGTCAAATCACAGCATATTATCCTTTTTGCTTATTTGCCGCCCTGCATTCTCTTCAAACTCTTAATGATATCCACAGCCATCGCCGAAGGCACTCTATTGAGCTGACAGGTTGTCAATATCCGAAAGAGCTCGTCTCTTTGCATCGATGCCATATGTTGAGCCACATATAACATTGCTCCTTGATATCCTTCATCATGTAGACTCTTTTGGACGTTCTCCATAACGCCCTCATCGATGTTTATCTTTGTTGTGCCGATCTCGTTTATCACTCTTGATAGATTATCTCTGCTAAAATTCGAGTTGGCTTCGATTGAAACCGTAGATTCCTGGACAAAATTTAGAGCCTTCTTAGAAGCCCCTTTCAATATCATTTCGGACGCGAGTTTCTTCAGGGTCTTCCCTTGGAGAATGGCTTCTGCCTCTAAAGCCATGTATGCTTCTTGGGTTATTTCTATCCTGGTATACTTGATGCTGGGCATTTGCTCGCCGGGCCTTTTTTTGTCTTTTCGTCTGCCTTCATCAGTATTAAAGACTATGGAAGATTTGACAGGAATTGTTCTTGCTCTTATGAAAATGAGATGCATTAGTCTTTTATCTCAGGTATTTCCCGAAAGGGCTAAATATCATGAATGGTCAAAAAGCCCTTTGGCGAGAAAGGCTTCATCGCGAACGATTATCGCCAAATGCACCACCTCCAAAGTCTCAATGTACTTTCTCGCCAGACCACCTAATAGGAGAAATAGTATGCTGTGCGGTCAATAATTTTTTATGAATAAATATTGTATTGGTTGTGATCCATAAATAAGTTGGAGTTTTTTTGAAACCCGTTTGTGGATAGCGATACTGTGAACACGCTTCTATGGTGTTCATCCCGAAATAATCAGTATCCAACAATGCAAATTTCTGTAGCAGATCCAAATTCCAACCGATAACTGGTCCACGATCGTCTGGCCCGTTTTTACGTTAAATCCGGCTGGCAAATCATCAGTTTTACATATTCTGTAAGAATTGGAATATCTCTCGCTTTCATCGGCTTCCAGCTTTCATCGACCATCGGCTCCCAGGCATCTCCTTTTTTCGACCAATAGAGTATTTCTTCGATGCTGCATTGCCCCGAGGCCAATCCATCCGTTTTATTCTCGAAGAATCCGAAGAATTTTTTGCCAATGGGGCCATACTCTGCCAGATACCAGTGCATATTCTTTTTATTAAATAGGTGCATACAAATTATCTCTTCTCCAATACAGGCGTGATCATATGTTAAACCAGGCAATTTGGCCAGATCGCTAGATTTTAGATCGCTAAATTTAAGGCTCATATCCTTAGTCTCCAAGGCATAATTGCCCTATTCTCAGTTCGTCCTTCATTAAGTATCCGCTCTATAGCTCTCTGCCTTGCCAAAGTTTTCCTCGGTCTTTTTAAGACTACTGGCGTAGATTCTTAATCGCCTCAAATTTTTTACGAGGCTTTATAAATTGTAT
>Ga0172381_10006888_pt1 | contig 11328 bp, 12 predicted proteins | sample Leawel6488metaG_FD_119754 | JGI IMG/M metagenome (GOLD analysis project Ga0172381, IMG submission 119754) | Leachate microbial communities from a municipal landfill in Southern Ontario, Canada - Leachate well 64-88 metaG | ecosystem: Engineered > Solid waste > Landfill > Unclassified | place... | reverse complement strand
CCCAATGACAGTGAAGCCATAACTTTCCCAAGGTGTCTTCTCGCAGATGCTCTTGCGAACAGCTTCTTCGTCATCCACCAAAAGCAGTTTATATAGCATAAATCAACTTTAGTATGGAAAAACCAACACCGCAATCTTTATTTGTTTTTCCATCAGTAAAAATCAATCTTTACCGTTGAACCCTCCCAGAACCACTACCCTTCATCAAGGATTTCACCTCGTCAACAGAAACCTGATTGAAGTCATACTCAATAGTCTGCTTCAAACAAGAAGCGGCAACGGCAAATTCAATGGAATCCTGGTTGGTATACCCATTATGTAATGCATAGATAAGACCACCTCCAAAACTGTCTCCCCCACCGACCCTGTCCACAATATGGATGAGATAGTTCTTGGATAAGTAACTTGTCTTGCCATCATAAAGCATGCCCGCCCAGTTGTTGTCATTTGCCGAGATTGAGCCGCGCAAGGTTATAGACACGTATTTGCACCCAAAAGTCATAGCAAGTTGCCTTGCCACATCCTCATATCCCCTGCTATCTATCTTGCCACTATCGATGTCCGTACCTTTTGCACTGATCCCAAACACATCCTGGGCATCTTCCTCGTTGGCTATGAGCACATCCACATACGGAACAAGCTTGGACATCTCCTCCCTCGCCTTTTCCCTACTCCAAAGATTCTTCCGGTAGTTCAGGTCGCAACTGATGGTAATTCCTTTTTCCTTGGCTTTCTGGCAAGCCTGAAGACAAACTTCGACCAAATTATCACTCAATGCTGGAGTAATGCCAGTAAAATGGAACCAATCAGCTCCAGAGAAGATGGCATCCCAATCATAGTCATCCTTACAAGAAAGAGCCACGGTGGAATCCTTCCTGTCATAGAGCACCTTGCTTGATCTTTGGCTGGCGCCCTTCTCAACAAAATAAATACCAAGACGTCCCTTTCCTTTTCTCATGTCCTTTGTATCGACACCCCAATGACGCATGGCATTGATAGCACTTTGCCCAAGGGAATTATCAGGAACCATGGTTACAAAAGAAGCATTCTCCCCATAATTCGCCAGCGATACAGCCACATTGGCTTCTCCTCCGGCGTATGAGGCCAGAAAGGACTGGGCCTGAGGAACCCGAAGATACCCTTCAGGGTTCAGCCGAAGCATAATCTCTCCAAAAGTAACAATCCTGCCCATATCCCGCCTCCTATTGTATTGCCTGCACGAATGACTTGGCCAACGAGGTGAGTTCCTCAAACTTTCCCTCATGAATCAAGTCGTTGCGTACAATGTTTGACCCTATACCGCAACTGCAGAATCCATTGTCAAGAAACTCCTTCACATTCTTCTCATTGATTCCCCCAACAGCCATCAAAGGCACATGATTGATAGGTCCTCTGATAGCTTTCACGTAGGAAAGCCCAAAGTTCCCCGCGGGAAATAATTTGACAATATCAGCACCAGCGTTCCATGCGCTAAGAATCTCAGAAGGAGTGAGCGCACCAGGAACAGCGACCATACCAAGTCTTTTCATCTCAGAAATGACTGCTATATCGGTATTGGGTGCCAATGAGAAATCCGCACCAGCAGCCGCTGCCGCCTGTGCCTGTGCCTCTGTCGTCACCGTACCTGCACCCACACACATCTTATTCCCAAGCGCCTTTTTTACTGCAATAATTGATGCCACGGTGTCCTTGATGCACGTAGGGGAGGCCTGATTGAAAGTAATCTCCAACAAACAGATACCTCCTTTGTTAAGGGCAAGAGCGGTGTCGACAATATCCTTGGTCTCGACTTTCCTTGCTATAGCCACAAGTCTATGCTCAGTGATAAAAGAAACGACATTCATTTATTTTTCTCCATACCAATTTATTTTTACCATTCAGCGATGGTACCATCATAATTACGCCAAACTGGGTTCTTCCATGCATGCCCGACTTTAGCCGCCTCCAGCACTTTTCCCTTGTCGATCTCAATACCAAGCCCAGGACCATCAGGAATAGAGATGAAGCCTTCCTTGAACTTGAAAACCGATTGATCCTTCAGATAGTCAAGCAGGTCTCCTCCCTTGTTGTAATGGATACCCAAACTCTGCTCCTGAATACATACATTGGGCGTACAGGCATCCAATTGCACACAGGCGGCAAGGGCGATAGGACCAAGCGGACAGTGTGGGGCGACCGACATATCATAAGCTTCGGCCATGGAAGCTATCTTTCTCACTTCAGAGATTCCTCCTGCATGGGAAAGATCAGGTTGGATGATATCCGCATATCCTGCCTCAAACAGACTTTTGAAATCCCATCGGCTGAACATCCTTTCCCCTGTTGCTATGGGAGTGGATGTATGATTTGCTATCTCCCGAAGAGCTTCGTTGTTCTGAGGAAGCACAGGTTCCTCGATGAACATCAGATGATATTGCTCCAACTCTTTTGCAAGCACCTTCGCCATGGTCTTATGCACCCGTCCATGGAAATCCACAGCAATATCCATCTTGTTCCCCATGGTCCTCCGAATGGAATCCACCCGTCGGCAGACCTCTTCAATCTTCTCAAAACTGTCCACATAGTGCATTTCCTCCGTGGCATTCATCTTCACTGCGGTACAGCCACTCTCAGAGAGAGCCTTCACCCCATTTTCAAGATCTCCTGGACGATCCCCCCCGACCCAACTGTACACCCGGAGCTTGTCACGGCATCTTCCTCCAAGAAGTTGATAAATGGGAGCATTGAAATATTTTCCCTTGATGTCCCATAAGGCCTGGTCAATGCCAGCAATGGCACTCATCACCTCAGGTCCACCTCGGTAGAATCCGGCTCGATACATGGCTTGCCAATGATCCTCGATCATCAAAGGGTCTTTACCAACAAGATAACTGCTGAAATCCTCCACAGCAGCCTTCACCACACTGGCGCGTCCCTCAATAACGGGTTCTCCCCAGCCAACAAGCCCCTCATCGGTTTCCATTTCCAAGAAAAGCCAACGGGGTGGAACTGTGTACAGATTCATTTTTGTAATTTTCACGGACAACCTCCTGTTCGTATTACATGACAGGCAAACAGCTCACCAATTTCTCGATTTCATTGGCGGCATTGGTAAGCATCGCCTCAAACTGTTCTTTCTTTTCCTTGGTATATCTGAATACAGGGATACCTATACTTACCGCACTGATTATCTTACCTTCCCTTTTGATGGGTCTCGCAATACAACGGACTCCCAGATTAGACTCCTCACATTCATATGCAAAGCCAGTTTCTCTTATCTCAAGAAGCTGTTTATACAAACTATCAAAATCCTTGATTGTATTTTCTGTTAAAGGAACAATCCCCTGAGGATACAAAGCCTTGATCTCATTCATTGACAGCTCACTGATAAGAGCCTTTCCTATGGCTGTCCCATATGCGGGAAGTTTCCTTCCTATGGCTGAATACATTCTTACCGGTTGCAAAGAGTCAATCTTAATCACATACAGGACATTTCCCCCATCGAGTGTACAATAATGGCAGGTTTCCCCACTTCTTGTTGCCATGTCCTGAATTACAGACTTGATGCTTTTATAATGACCTGAAGATTGCACAAAAGAAGCGCTTGATAAAAAAAAACGAAGCCCTATGGAGTAAGTTCCTCTTTCCTTATCCAATGTTACATATTGCGCAGAACATAAAGTTTGCAAAATTGGTTGGATTGTGCTTGGGGGAATTGAGGTGAGTTTACAAATCCCAGACATATTCAGAAGACCGTCATGGGCAGAGACAGCATCGAATATCTTGAGTACTCGCATCGTAGGATTGTGAATCATTCTGACCTTCTATTCGTATATACGTAATAAATTCGTATATACAGATTATTAGACAAACCTCCTTGTTCTGTCAAGTAAAAAAAGGACTGATAATTCCATGCCTTATTCACTATGGGTATCTTTTTTCTAGGAATCGATACGTTTTAAGACACAATTGGAAAAAAATATGCATGTATACTTATTGACTTAGATAATCAAAAGGGGTCCTAGACCAGAGACAGTAACAATAGCAATGACATCCATTCATTTTATTCATTCAGACTCCTTTTCTTTCCCTTGGTCTTTACTGAAGAGTCTTTCAGCCTTGACTGCTCGATACAGTTCATATTTTTTTTTGCCTGGAATAAAAACAGCATTCGTAGGACAAAAACTGAGGCATCTCATACAGGTTTCACAAGAATCATGCCATTGAGGATATTCTTTCATGGTTATGTTATGTACAGGACAAAGTCTTGCACATAGGCCACATTTACGACATTTTCCCTCATCACAGGTTATTTTTCGTCCTTCTGCCAGGCTTATCCGTTGCATGACAAAATTGTTACAACAGAGATGATACAATCCATCAGAAAGAAGGGGGACCCTTCCCCAAGAAGCTGTCCCTTCCATAAGTTCCTCAGCGAACTTCCTGGCTTTCTTCATACCAGTATTGATTTTCTCTTTATTTACTTCATCATGTATCGTCTTGGGAAACCAGTTATTAGGCATTATTACCTCGCTGGCACCAATACAATTATATCCTTTGGATGTCAGGACTTTCTTCAATGGTCCTACAATGGCACCAGAGAATGTCATCATCGTATCTATCATGAAAACAGAGGCCCCTTGTGCCCGTGGCAGATTCTTAAGGAATTTCCATATAAAGGGAAACGTTGACTGAAAAGCAACCGGAAAGGCAAGGCCGATTGTTTTTCCCGTGTCTATTTTTCCTGGATCTGTATCTGTCATTTCATGGAGAAAAACCTGTATCCCATGAGAAGAAAAAACCCTTTGCATTTCCTCAACCACAAGCAATGTATTACCGGTTCCAGAATAGAAATAGAAATCGATTTCTGCTATTGCCATTATTCATTCTCCAAGATACAAATCATTATAATTTTTTTCTTACCTTTTTTGTACCCCTGCATATGGCAATCTCTTCTTCTCTTTTGTATAGACCGTGTTGCTGCTAGATATTTCTCAGGACAATTCTTCCATACTGTGAGATATTTTTACATTTGTATAATTTATATAAAATTTTATATTCTATAAAATCTTGTTTCTTTTTATATTACTTATTACTATCGTCTACATGACGTCGTTTTGTAGCCTCCCGGCTTGCAGGCGTCATTAAAGAAACTAGCTAAAAGGGGAGATGATCAATTTCATCATATTCGCCCTCTTCCAACTGGTTCTAAAGGAAGGGTTTATGTTAGAGAAAGGTTTGCATGTATTTACTTCTGAATCGGTCAGTGAAGGCCATCCAGACAAAGTTTGTGACCAGATTGCAGATGCAATCTTGGATGCCTGCCTAAGCCAAGACAAAAGATCACATGTGGCTTGTGAGGTTTTCGCGACCACCAATACTGTCATTGTCGGTGGAGAGATTACCTCCTCGGCTATCTTTGATGCGGACGCAATCGTCCGTAGGGTTGTAAGTGATATCGGTTACAATGAGCCACTATGTGGCTTTGACGCGGAGTCCTTGACAGTCCTTAATCTGATTAAAAAACAAAGCACCGATATTGCATTAGGAGTCAATGCATCCTCTAGCAAGAGTGGAAAACAAGGGGCTGGAGACCAAGGTATGATGTTCGGCTTCGCTTGTGATGAGACACCAGAGTTGATGCCGGCTCCTATCATGTATGCCCATGCCTTGCTAAGGAAAGCCACTCAGCTTCGCAAGAGTGGAAAGGCTCCTTTTCTCAGGCCTGATTCGAAAAGCCAGGTCTCTGTCGAGTACAAGGATGGCAAGCCTTATCGGATTGACAGTATCGTTATCAGCCATCAGCACAAAAAGGAAGCAACAGAGAAACAAATTTACGATTTCATGAGAAACGAGGTCATTGAGCCGGTCCTAGGGGATAACGGTCTGATTACAAAAGAAACCAAGTACTATATCAATCCAACAGGAAGATTTGTCATTGGAGGTCCTGCGGGGGATACTGGTGTTACCGGACGAAAAATCATTGTCGACACGTACGGAGGAATGGGTCGCCATGGTGGTGGTGCTTTCAGTGGCAAGGATCCTTCCAAAGTTGATCGTAGTGCAGCCTACATGGCTAGATTTGTTGCAAAGAATCTAGTTGCAAATCACCTTTGCAACCGTTGTGAGGTCCAGTTCAGTTATGCAATTGGCATACCTGATCCGATATCAATTTTTGTTGATTCCTTTGGCACTGGGGTGGTCGATGATTGCGAATTGGAAAACATCGTGAGAAAGAATTTCGACCTTTCCCCAAGTGGAATTATTGAGACCTTGGATTTGCTCAGGCCTATTTACCAGGCAAATGACAATTATGGACACTTCGGCAAGCCAAATGTCCCATGGGAACAGATAATTACTCTTGTAAAATAATAATACCTTTCGATTCACAGCCAGGTCCTATTTCCCTGGCTGTTTTTTATCTCTCAACTATTGGTGGAGAACCTTCAACTTCCTGTCGGTTGAGTAGAATATGACGCCATTGTATACTCTGCTTGTAGGAGGATCACATGGCAAACAAGACAATGGGTGAGACCATTTGTGAATTACGAAAAAAGGCAGGTATGACCCAATCTGTGTTAGCAGAGAAACTCAATGTGACCGACAAGGCGGTGTCAAAATGGGAAAGAGACCTATCCTGTCCGGATATCAACAGTATCCCGCATCTGGCAGAAGTTCTCAATGTCTCGATTTCCGAAATAATGCAGGCAAAGACAGAAACAAAAAAAGAAACCAATTTCAATGAGATGGTATCACTCGTTTTGAAAGCAATCCCTCTTGCAATGGGTGTTGCCACACTGGTTACTTCAATTCTTAAGCAAATTGATTCTTATTCAGCATTTGCAATGCTTGGTGTTGGAATGATTTGCTTAGGAATAAATTCCTTTAGAGACTAAGAAAGCACCATTTCTGGTGCGTATCTTAGACAAAAGGGCAAACCTGCAATCAGTTGTTTTTCACTGTGATGCGAATCTGCTTGTACAGCCCTTCGCCTTCACTCTTTGTATCGACACCATACTCATTAAGTGCAGTATGGATCAACCTTCTTTCAAAGGGATTCATTGGTTCAAGAAGGATGCTACGACCAGTACGCTTAACCTGATCGGCACTCTTGAATGCCATTCTGATTAATTGTTCCTCATGACGCATGCGATAATTCTCACTGTCAACAATAACCTTCAAATCAGAATCCGTCTTACCTGCAAATACATTTGCAAGAAGTTGCAAAGCATCAAGGTTCTTACCCTTTCGCCCGATAATAATCGAGCTAAACTCACTGTCGATGGAAAGACCTAGCTTGCTTTCCTTCCGAAAAGCAACAGTAACCGTAGCAGGGTATCCCATCTTTTCCAGCGTCCCCTTAACAAAGTCTATAATACTTTGTTCAAACTTTGGATTGACAGCTTTTTCTAATTCCGGCCCGTCTTCATCCGCCATGACGACTTTACCCATTGGAGAAATATTCTGTGGAAGAGGAGCAGTATTGCCATCGTCAAAATGAATCTTTATCTTCACATTGCTCTTCTTGAATAGCCCGCCACGGGTATTCTCAACTACTTCCACATCAAAATCTTCTCGCTCGATATGCAGTTCTTCTATTGCCTTTGCAATCGCTTCCTGCTCAGTTCTTCCTTCAAATTCTTTTATCATTTAGGTACTCCCTAATTACTTTTTCTTTTTATTTGGAAATGTCTTTACTGCTGCTGTAGCTAATCCTTTTTCCTCTTTCTTTTTTGCTTGTTCCTTATTGGTAATCATTTGTTGGATAATTGATAAGAAGTTCGTTACAGACCAATAAAGCATCAACCCTGACGGAGAATTATACAACCAGAAGAAGAATATCAACGGCATACCATACGTCATGAACTTCATCATACCTTGCTGGGAACCAGCCGTTGAGGTGTTCTGGGTTATCTTCATAGAGAAAATCATACTCACTGTATACAAAATAGGTAACATATGAAGCTGGTTCCCAAATAGAGGAATGTTAAAACCAAAGGTATACACCAAATCAGGCTGGGAAAGATCAGGAATCCAGCCAGGAATGAACATGGCCCCACGAAGCTCAAAATGCTTGTTAAGCAAGCCATAAAAGGCAATCAGGATTGGAAGCTGGATCAACATAGGAAGACAGCCACCCATCGGATTGATTTTTTCCTTCTTGTACATCTCAGCCATTAATTCATTCTGCTTTTGTGGGTTATCAGGATACTTGGCCTTAATTTCTTCCATCTTTGGCCCGAGAGCCCCCATTTTTGCAGTGCTATCCATGCCTTTTTTACTGATAGGATACAAAACCAGCTTAAGAAGGAAAGTAACCAGAATAATACCAACTCCAAAATTTGGTATCATCTTATACAATAGGTTGAGAATCCACATCAGGAAGTTCTCTAGCCAACCAAGGGTACTGCTACTATCCAGAGCCTTCTCAAGATTCAAGCCGGATGCCCCGAAACTATTGTCAGCCGCATTATTATAGATTGTCATATTGGACTTTAACTGAGGTCCAATGTAGAAACGGAACGTATCAGAAACATGGGCACTTTTTACTGCCGGACGAGTAAGATACATGCTGCTTCGCAGAGGAACATCGCTATTACTGTCTGCAACCTCGGTCAAAGTAAGATTATAATGGGTCGCATCTGGAATGGCGATTATAGAGAAATACTTACCTGTCAAAGCTACCCAACTGATAGTGGAATCAGAAGAATATTTCCCATTGGATACCTTTACCTGGGTCTTATTCTTTGCACCATCTTTCTTCAGATAAAAATGGCGATACTCATATTGATTCTGGGGCATCATAGTGAAAGAAGGACCTATTTGTGGCTCGAAAGCCAAGGTGTATGCACTATTATCGAAAGAAAGGGGAACAGCTTTGTTCACACTGTTGTCAATGGAGACATTCACTTCAAAAAGATAATCTTTCTCACCAAAAGTATAGGTCTTGGTAATGGTGAACGGCTCGTTGGTCCCCTTTATTATAAAATCCTTAGTAAAAACAACCTTATTATTATCAATTGTATGATGGAAAACTGCATCTATCGGAGTTGTCTTGTCCCCACCTGCATACATCATGAAAGCATTATGATCATCAGCGCCTTTGAACAGTAGCTCCACGGGCTCACCACTGGTGGTATGTTCGAGTAACTTAATAGAGGAAACAGAGGCTCCCTCTGGACTGAACTCGATACTGTAGACATCCGTGTTGTAGGTGAATTTTGTCTTATTCGTATAAGAATCATCAACAGGTACTATCGAACCCTCAACATTGCTACCATAAGCCAATGAACTGGACACATAAGTAGTACTTGCACTCTGCAGATTGGTGTTAGGAATTACGGTTTGCTCCACAGCCGTTGTATCAGGGCTTGCCTCGGCGGGAACTGGAGAAAAAAACATTGTCTGAAGTGTCATACCAACGGTAATGACAATAACTGAAAGTACGATGGCTAAAATGGTATTTTTTTCCATATCTTCTCCTGCTGATTAATTGATGAGGCTTCTACAGGAATGATACGGCGAAGTGTTTGACTATTAGAGTGGGGATGAGGATTCGGAAGGTAATAGTACTCCCGTTTTTTCGCATAGGTATATCAATTGCTTCTTCAACATTACATGGTCGTAGACATTTCCTGGGTACACCACAAAAGCAAAATCATACCCAGAGGCCAATCGTTCTTTTTCGTTGCGCCAAATTTCCTTAACTTGTCTTCGTATTCTATTTCGTTGCACTGCAGTACCATAATGACGAACTGGAATAACGATAACCCTTGACCAGTCAAGTTGATTTTTGCTAACAACCAATTTCAAGCCATGGTAAGAATTGGTCTTACCAGCCTTAAAAATCCGATTAATCTCTGGTTGATATTTAACAATTTCTTTTTTAGTAAGGCTTTTTCTCATCGCTAGCGCTTAGTTTTTTCCTGCCCTTGGCTCTTCTACGAGCTAAGACCAAACGACCACCTTTTGTAGCCATACGAGCACGGAAACCAAATTTCCTATTTCTTCTCATCTTACTAGGCTGAAAAGTTCTTTTCCCTTTATAACTCATATTGAAAACTCCAATAACATCGCATTTTCATGCTGTTTTTATACGTAACAAAGGGGACAATCCCCCGAGTGGTAAACTATATAGAGCAACGAAAGTAACGTCAAGCGCCTAGACCATTTTTTGGACTAGTTGAGAATAATAATCCTTTTAATTCCAAGACTAGGATACGTCATATTAAGTTTTTTTACAATTTTTTTCTGATCTAAAGAAAATAACTGAGCCCATGTAGGATGATCAGCTCTTACCAACAAGGCATCGTTTTTTAAATCAACCAACGAAATATGAGGGGCAAGACGAGAACCAATAATATCCACCCAGTTGAAGGACATATCAACCTTTGGATCGTTTTTGTCAATATGGAGATGATGCATAATCAAATCCAACACTTGTCGAGTATCCAAAGGGTTCTGGGTCTTGCAATCTCCTTCATAGTTTGACTTTCTCACGGTTTTTAAAGCTTCCTTGCTTTACATCATAAATGATTGCGTCCTGTTCTGAAAGAGAATAAAAATATTTTTCTTCAGGTAAAAAAGTGAAGAACGCCTGATCATAACCTTTTAGCACTTCCAAGAATCTAGCTCTTTTTTCGAAATCCAGTTCCAAAAGAACATCATCAACTAAAATAAGAGGATTCCTTTTGGTTTTCCTGGTATAGAAATTCATCTGGGCTACTCTGAAAAGCAAGGAAGCGAGTCTTACTTGGCCAGTCGACCCGATTTGCATAAAAGGCTTGTCATCATACGTAACAATAAACCTATCCCTTTGAATACCGCTGGAAGTGGTTTGTAATATAAAGTCCCTTTCTCTGGTATTTTTCAACAATTCAAGTATCTCAGACTCAGTTGTACAACTATTCCATGAAGGAATATAGGAAATAGTAAGATCGTAAGGCGATTCACTGACTTCTTTGTATAATGCAGGAAAAATTTGATTGAACTCATAGACTGCTTTAATCCTTGCATTTTGTATATTTAAGCCATGAGAAGCCAGTTGCATATCGTAAATACCTAATAATTCGTCTCTTTTATCTTTGATTGCTTGATTCCTTTGTTTTAAAACATTCTTATACTTTCTCAAATCATCAAAAAACAAAGAATCATACATGCTCATGGTCTGATCAAAAAAATGTCTTCTTTGTTCAGGTTCCCCTGTAACAAACCATATATCATCATGGCTAAAGACAATACAAGGAATGTTATATATTAATTCTTTTCTATCAATGATCATTCTTTGGTCTAGTCTGATAGTCCTTTTATTATCCTTGAATAAAAACTCAAGCTCATGATCCAATCCTT
>Ga0172381_10006887_pt1 | contig 11329 bp, 10 predicted proteins | sample Leawel6488metaG_FD_119754 | JGI IMG/M metagenome (GOLD analysis project Ga0172381, IMG submission 119754) | Leachate microbial communities from a municipal landfill in Southern Ontario, Canada - Leachate well 64-88 metaG | ecosystem: Engineered > Solid waste > Landfill > Unclassified | place... | reverse complement strand
GTCGCCCCTTCAAGGCGAAAACGCGGGTTCGATTCCCGCTGGGGCCACTGCTTCGCCAAGGCTACGCAGTGCGAGCACTGGATTGTGGATTGGCAGAATATTTGTGTGTTATTGGTTACTACGTGAAGCAGTGGCCTTCGAAGCTTTAGCGTAGTAGGCCTGATCCATTCGCCAAGGCTACGCAGTGCGAGCACTGGATTGTGGATTGGCAGAATATTTGTGTGTTATTAGTAATATGCGGAGCCGCGGTTTTCGTGGTTTTGGCGTAAGATGATGACTATTGTTTATGGCAATTGACTATTTAAACCTTTCTCGCGCCGATGATTTGAGCGGCGCGAAAAAAAATGGATACCGTTTTTTGGAAATACTTCCGGGAATTCTGGCGTGGGTGACGCTTTTGTTCGGGTTTGTTTTATCGTGGCGCTGGCCGCTGGCGGTGGCGGTTTTTATTATCGCTTTCGACCTTTATTGGCTGTGCCGCGTTTTGTATCTGGCGGTGCATCAAATTGCCAGCTACCAAAAAATGAAAAACGCGATCGCCAAAAATTGGCAAAAATCATTGGAGCGTGATTTTAAAAACAAGTGGCACGATATTTATCATTTGGTAGTTTTGCCGTTTGCCAACGAAAACGGGGAAGTGGTGCGGGCGACGCTTGATTCATTGGTTAATGTTAATTATCCAAAAGACAGAATCATTATTCTTTTTGCGGTTGAAGATATTCCGGCCGCGCGCGAGTTACTTGGACAAATCGAAGCGGAATACGGTGCTAAATTTCTCGCGGTTTGGTCGGAGATCCATCCCAAGGGGATTGCCGGGGAATTGCAAGGCAAGGGCGCTAACGTCAATTGGGCTTTAAAAAAAGTCAAAACCGAATTTTTGCCCAAGATCAAAATTGACGCGGAAGATATTGTCGTGTCTCTTTTCGATATCGATACCAAGCCGTATCCGCAGTATTTTTCCTGTTTGACTTGGCATTATCTCAATGTTCCCGATCGGTTGCGCACGAGTTACCAGCCGATACCGGTTTACAACAACAATATTTGGGAAGCGCCGCTGGTGAGCCGTATAATCGCCACGTCATCGACTTTTTGGGAGATGATGCAGCAAGAGAGGCCTGAGCAGCTAGTGACGTTCTCAAGCCATTCCATGCCCTTAAAAGCGCTTCTGGAGGTGGGTTATCCCTATAATATCGTTTCTGACGATTCGCGGATTTTTTGGCGGGCGTATTTTTATTATGGGGGCAAATATAAAACGATTCCGATGTATTATCCGGTTTCAATGGACGCGGTGATGGGAAACACGACTTTGCGCACCATGGTTAACCAGTATAAGCAGCAGCGCCGCTGGTCGTGGGGCGTGGAAAATCTGCCCTATGTGTTTTTCAATTTATTCATGAATCCGGCCAGCGCTAAAATAAAACTGGGGGAAAAGCTTTTCCATGTCATGACGATAGTCGAAGGTTTTTGGTCATGGGCGATCGGTTCGATTTTAACCTTTGGTTTGGGATGGCTGCCTTTGTTGCTGGGAGGGGAGGGTTTCAGTTCCAGTTTGCTGGCGCACAATCTGCCGCGCTTGACCTCGATCATTATGACCATGGCGATGATCGGTATGGTGGCGTCAGCCATTATCAGCATGCTGCTGCTGCCGCCCCGGCCCAAGCGCTATGGCCGTTGGCGCCATTTATCAATGCTGTTGCAATGGCTGTGTCTGCCGGTGACATTAATATTTTTCGGTTCCATCCCAGCGCTGGAATCCCAGACCCGCCTGATCATCAACAAACCCCTCGGCTTCTGGATCACGGAAAAACCCGGCAAGAAAAAATAGAGGGGAATAATGCCGCAACACATGAAATTTTACGAATACATCTATCGCGATTCATTCATCCACCGCCTTGACCCGCGCGTCAAATTGGTTTGGCTTTTCGTGTTTTCGTCGGCAGTATTTTTAACTTCTCGGCCGGGGGCGATTACGGCGATTTTTTTATCGTGTTTTGCAGTTAGTTTTTTGGCAAAACTGCCCCAGCGCCAAATTTGGGAAAGTATTAAGATTTTCGTTATTTTAATGCCGCTGTCTTATGTTGTTTTGTACCTTTTTTTAATCGGCATTAAATGGGAAGCGGTTTTCGAAGCACTGATTTTTTCGGAAAAATTTTTGCTGCTGATTTTGGCCAGCATTATTTTTACCATGACTACGTCTGCCCGCGACATGTTGTTATCGTTGGTAAAAATCAAGGTGCCCTATACTTTCGCATTTATGCTTACCATTGCCATCCGTTTCATCCCGTTGATTTTCAAGGAAACCAACAATGTGATCAACGCGCAAAGGGCGCGCGCGCACGAATTTACCTTTTCGATTTTGCATCCGGTTACAACCGTCAAAAGTTTTATCCCGGTGATCATTCCGGTTTTTACTCTGCTTTTAAAAAGGGCCTACGAATTATCGCTTTCCATTGACGCGCGCGGATTTGGCAGTCAAAAAAAGATCACATATCCCGACCGCTTGAATTTCGGTGTCGATGAAATCATCGCCAGCTTGGTAATGACTACTTTCTTGCTTTTTGTCTTGAAATTGCTATGATTTAGTAATGTTTTTTAAAATAAAATAATAAAAAATAATAACAAAAATATGTATTTTAAAACCAAAGAATTAGTGACGATGGCGTTATTTGGGGCTATGATTTTCACGTTAGTATTTGTTCTTGGTGCGGTAGTGCTTTCTGTGACCGGGATACCAATGAGTGCTGGAATTACAAACGTTTTTATAACGGTGGTAGTTATTACTATTGGGGCGAAAATAATTAATAAATTTGGAGTTGCAACAGTCATGACAGCGATTGCCGGAACACTCTCAATCCCAACAATTTCATTTGGCACTCCCGGAATCTATAAAATAATTACGCTTGGCTTGGTCGGTTTGATTATTGATTTAGCTATTAGCTTGCTTAAAAGAAGCAATAAAGGTTTTATTTTGGGCGGATTATTAGGATCTGGTTTGACGGTGCCGATAACATTTGCCGCAATGATTTTATTGGGACTACCTGGCGTTGATAAGATGAAGCCTTTTATTTTAATGTTTTCGTTAATATATGCGGTTCTTGGCGCAATGGGTGCGTGGTTTGGCGCATGGCTTTTCGAAAAGAAACTCAAAAACAAGGCTTTTGTTAAAAATTTGCAAGGATAATTTTTGGAAAAAGAAATTTTAAAGAAAAATCAAAAACCCGGGGTTCCGGGTTTTTATAAAAAATGAAGAAAATCGAAATTACCGATTTTAATTTTTCCTATCCCGGCGGCAAGCCGGTATTGCGTGACATCAATTTGGAAATTGGCCATGGATTTTTCGGGCTAATCGGACCGTCCGGATGCGGTAAATCCACATTATGCCTGGCGTTAAACGGCCTGATCCCGCACGAAATAACCGGGATCAAAACCGGCAAAGTTGTTGTGTGCGGCATGGATACCGAGAAATACCACACAAGGGAAATGGCGCGCTATGTGGGCATGGTTTTTCAGAATCCCGAATCCCAGCTTTTCTCGCTTTGCGCCGAAGACGAAATCGCGTTTGGCCCGGGCAATTTCGGCGTTTCATGGAGCGAAATCAAAAGGCGGGTTGCTATGGCCATCAAAAAGCTAAAAATGGAGCATTTGCAAAACAAAAGTCCCGAACAGATGAGCTCGGGCGAGCAGCAAAAAACTGCGATCGCGGCGGCGCTGGCCATGCATCCAGCTAGTGAGGAAGATGATCTGCCCATTCTGGAAAAGGAAAAACTGGTTATTGCCGCGGCCATGGCGCTCGATCCCGATGTGTTGGTTTTGGATGAGCCCACTGCCAATCTTGATCCGCGGTCGGCTGAAAAAATTTTTTTGATTCTAAAAAAAATCAGCAAAGAAAAGATAGTATTCCTTGTGAGCCACAATATCAGCCAGATATTCCGCTACGCCGACACGGTGGCGGTGATGGATCGGGGAGCGATTGTGATGTGCGGTGCGCCCGCGGATATTTTGAATTCCGAAAAATTGCTTGATTATTTAGACCTGCCCGCGATCTCCGAATTGTCCAACGAATTGCGCCTTAAGCCGGTGGCGCTGATTGCCGAGGACATCGCGCCCAAAATCAAATTCACCAAAGAGGTCCAATTTAAAAGCAAAATCGTTTCCCGTAAAAACCCGATCGTCAAAGTGGACGATATTGATTTTGAATATGTAAAAGGTGTGCCAATTTTGCAAGATATCAATTTGGAAATTTCCCGGGGAGAATTTTTAGCGATCGTGGGCAATAACGGCAGTGGCAAATCCACGCTGGCGCTCAACATGATCGGTATTTTAAAGCCGCAGCGGGGCAATATTTTTATTAATGGTAAAAACACCAGAAAAGAAAAAATTTCCGATTTGGTCCAGTCCATTGGCTATGCTTTTCAAAATCCTGATTTGCAGATTTTTGAAGATACTTTGCGGCAGGAAGTCGCTTTCGGATTGAAAAATTTGCGGTTGCCGTTCAATGAAATAACTCAAAAAACAAGCGATGCATTAAATTATGTCGGGTTGGGAGAGTATGCCGATAGCGATCCCTTTTCGCTTTCTTTGGGGCAGAAACGCCGCTTGACTATCGCTTCGATTCTGGCCATGGGTCCCAAAATTATCATTTTGGACGAGCCAACCACCGGTATCGACGACCGCGTCGTTAAATCTTTGATGAAGCTTATTGTACGACTTAATCGCGAAGGCCATACGGTAATCAATATGATTACTCACAATATGGATTTAACCGCGCGTTATGCCAAGCGGGTGGTGGTGCTTTCCGGAGGCCGGATAATTTCCGATGGTCCGGTAAGAAAAATTTTTGCCCAATCTGATATTTTGGAAAAAGCCAATCTGATGCGGCCCGAAATCAACCGCTTGGGCCATATGTTAGGCAACTCTGAAGTTTTAACGACTGAAGACGTTTTGGAATTATTGTGATTATTATCAAATGCCTTTAAATCCTTATATTGAGGTCGTTGTCGCGGCGGTGATCTGGGGATCGGCCGGGGTTTTTGTTAAGTATCTGAATCTTCCCGCGCCGACGCTGACGTTTTTCCGTTTGGCGGTGCCCGCGATAATTTTGTGGGCCTTTTTTGTTTATCAAAAAAAGCCGCTATTTAAGGGTGACAACCGGTTGATTCTATTCGGTTCGCTTTTAAATGTCGCCAAAACATTCTTCTATTTTCTCGGTTTCACTCTGACTTCAGTGGGGAACGCGATCATTGTTTATTTCATTTGGCCGGTTTTTACGGCGCTTTTGGGGGCGGCGGTTTTGAAAGAAAAAATTTCCAAGATAAATATGCTTTTGTTTGCGTTGGCTTTTGCGGGAATTGTTTTGATTTTTTTGAATAAAAAATTCAGTTTTTTCGACCATGATTTCATTGGTATGGCGGCGATGATGGTTTCGGCGTTAGCGACCGCGGTATTTATGGTTCTTTTCAAAAAAGTTACCGTAAAATATTCGAAATATGAAATGATTTTTTACCAAAATATTGTCGGTGCGTTTATATTTTTGCCGTTTTTATTTATGGGTTTGCCATTGTCGAATTTATCGCAATTGGCGGTGGTGATAACATATTCGATTTTGATCGGTGTTGTCGGATTTGTTTTTTATTTTTCCGCGCTTAGCAAAATTAAAGTTTCCACGGCATCATTCCTTTCCTATTTTGAACCAATAAGCGCGGTATTGTTCGGCGTTTTTTTGCTCGGCGAAACAATCAGTTGGAATATGGTCGCCGGCGGCTTCTTGATTATCGCGTCCGCAATGATGTTGGAAAAAAATTGATATGAAAACATCAAAATTAGAGCAAGCCGTAATTTTTTCTTTAGCTGGATTAAGGCATCGTTTGTGGTAGAATTTTTTATAATGAGAGCAATATCAATAAAAAATTTAAGTTATTCGTATCCGGGGAATAAGGATAAAGTTTTGGATAATATCAATCTTGAAATTCCGCAAGGCGGTTTTTTTGTTCTGGCGGGTCCGTCGGGAAGCGGCAAGAGTACGTTGTTGATGCTGATGCGCGGATTCTCGCAGGAGTTTGGGGGTAAAATCGAAGGAAAAATATTTGTTGGCGGTTTGGATGTTTGCGCGATACAGATTGCGGAACTTGGGTCAACAATTGGCATTGTTTTTCAAAACCCGGGGTTACAGCTTCATCAATTAAAAGTATTCGATGAAATTATGAGCGCGGGGATGTATCGGGGTTTTCCTTTTGGAGAGTGTAAGCAAAAAACTGAAAAATTAATCAAAGAAGTGGTTGGCGAGGATATAGGCCAATGTTCGCCCGAAGAATTGTCCGGCGGCCAGAAACAAAAAGTGGCGTTGGCGGCGGCGCTGATGTTTGATGCGCCGGTTCTGCTTTTGGACGAACCATTTTCATTCCTTGACGGAGGCGCCAAGCAAGAATTCCTGGATATTTTGGTTAATCTTAACAAACAGGGAAAAACAATCATTGTTGTCACGCACGATGTCGGTTTGGTCGCGCCTTGGGCGACGCAAATGGCAGTAATTGATCACGGTCATATTCTAAAGTCAGGCAACGCGGCAGAAGTGATTTATAGCGACCAAATGGCGAAAACTTCAGGTGTGCCTTTGTTTGTCGAGATGGCGAAACAGGCCAAAATAAAAGAAAGGCCTTTGTCTTGGCAAAAATTTCCGTCTGGCGATGTTGCGGTAAACAAATTCCGACAAAAGTATGTCAAAGCGCACCAAAACAGCGAGATTTCGCTGTCGCTTGAGAATGTTGGTTTTTCGTATCCGGGTGGAAAATTCGGGTTAAAAAATATTTCTTGTGATTTTTATCGCGGTGAGATTTTTGGATTTGTCGGCGTTAATGGATCAGGGAAATCAACTTTGGTAAAAGTGGTCAGCGGTTTTTTAAAAATAAAAACCGGCAAAATTATGATTGGCGGTGAAGAAATTACCAATTTAGCATCGGAAAAGCGCGCGCGGCGCATAGGTTATTCCACTCAAGATCCTTTGGATATGTTTTTCGAATCAACAGTTTTGGGCGAAGTTTCGGCAGGCCCTAAATTTTTGCATTTGGATGGCATCCGGAAACGGGCGGAAGTAATTTTAAATGATTTTTCCTTGGCGGCTTATAAAGACCGCCATCCGGATTCAATTTCCGGCGGCGAAAAGAAGCGGCTGGCAATTGCCGATATTGCGATCAATGATGTTGATATTATTTTGCTGGATGAGCCGGAATTCGGTTTAGACCAAAAAAACTGGGGAATGGTTTGTGATTATTTAAGAAGACTCGCGAACAGAGGAAAAACAATAATTATCATTACCCAGGATTTGGAAGCGGTTTATTGTTTTTGCGACAGGGTGGGGGTGTTTTGTGACGGCGAGATTGTGGCGATCGGCCGTCCGGAGCGAATATTTTTGGATGAAAAAACAGTTAAGAAAGGCGGCTTGATAACGCCTGGAATTATGTGTTTTATCAAGTTGGCAGAAGATCGAAAGGGTGCTATAAATTGATGAAAGGATAAAATAACAAGCAAACAAAAAACATGCAACAACCAAAATGGAAAGTGAGTACGTTTGTGGCGATTGCCGCGTTAGCCGCTTTTTATGTGGTTATTTCATTGCCGGGAGGCATGGTCGCCGGGGCGACGGGAATGGCGATGATGGCCGCGGTGGTTAATATCGTCATTATCGGAATTATGTATGCTTTGGTACCATTGGTTATGCGGCGGTTCGGTGCGGCCACGCTGTGGGCATTTTTGTTTTCAGTAATAATGCTTCCTTTGCCGATAGGCGGTCCGGCGGGTTTGATTATTAAAATTCCATACCTTACTTTCTGGGGATTTTTAGCCGATGTTACTTATCAGCTTTTCAAAAAATCGGATAAAGTCGCGGCGATCATGATTTCAGTGATTCAGCTTGGGCCCGGAGTTTACGTATCGGTTTGGCTTTGGATGCTGCTCGGTTCGCCGGCATTGGCCGCGGAGACCGCGAAAATGGGCGGTCCGGCGGTGGCAGTAATTTTGTCGGTTATTGGTGCGGCTCTCGGCTGGGTCGCATATTTTATTTATGGCAAATTGAAAAATACCGCGGTTGTTAAAAGGATCCAGGCGGAATAAGAGGCGGTCAAATAAAGATTATAAGCCCCGCACTGCGGGGCTTTTATGGAAATGGAGCAAATAAAAAACCGAATTCAAAATTACAATTTCAATTTCTGGGTCAAATTTTTGTGTTTTTTGATTTTTTTGCCGCTGGGATCATTTTTGGGAAATACTTTTTCGTTGGTGTTGATCGCGTTGTTATTAATTTTTTCGGTTATAGTTTCCGGCGTTGGTTCTAAAAAATTCATTGCGCAATCGTTGATTTATGGTTTGCCGGTTGCGGCCGGTATTTTTGTTGTTTTTTTTATCGCCAATGATCATATGCCAGCGGGGTTGCTTTTAGGGAAAGCGGCGATTTTTTCTTTGAGATTTGTTTTCGTGATTGCATCGGGAATATTATTTTCTTTGGCTACCGATCCGATTGACTTTCCTGCCGGTTTTTCCCAAGCAAAAATTCCGCATCGTTTCGGCGTGGCGCTGATGGTCAGTTATCGAATGATGCCTTTGCTTTCAAAAAAAATGGCGGCGATTGTTGATGCCCAGAGGGGAAGGGGAGCATCTTTTGGTTTTAATATTTTTCGTTCGTGGGATTTTTTTTACCGGATAAATTCATTGGTAATTCCGGTTATTTATAATACCTTGTCAATGTCATTGCGGTTGTCTGATGCTCTTATTTCCCGCGGGTACAATCCTTATGGAAAAATAACTTTCCCTCCGGTTCAATTTGGCAGAAAAGACGCTGTATTGTTAATGTTTTCCTGCACAATTTTTTTGTTTTCGGTGCTGATCTGAATAAGGAGCTAGATAAAAATTAGAGGCGCGGTTAGCAAAATTAGAATCACAAGGGTTGCTAATTTGAGGATATCCTTGGGATTATTTTTCAAACTGAAATATTTCCATAAAAACAAGATACTGGCCGGCAGCCAAAGTAATGTTAAATAATTAAGATTGATCAACCCCATCTGGCGGGCGGTAAGAAGCAAAATCAATCCGGCCGCAAAAAAACCGGCGGAAATTTTTTTGGCATTTTCAAAACCGACTTGCACGGGAAAAGTGTTGATATTCAATTTTTTGTCTTCTTCGATGTCGGATAAGTGCGAAATCACAAATCCGGGAAAAAACAAAAAAGAAATTGCCGAAGATATTATCAGCGGAGTTGCATTAAAAGGCGCGAATGTCAGCCAGCCGATATTGAATGACACCAATCCCCTGAATCCGGACGCGAAGAACAATGGCCCGAATATCCCGCGAATTTTTGCATGGATCGGTTCTAATGAATATTGCAAAGCGATTATTAGACCGATCGCGGTTAATGCAACAACGTATTGATTGATGGAAAAAGCGATTGCAAACGCGACAATTGCAAACAATGTTGTTGTAACTATGGTTTCGTTTTTTGTAATACCGCCAACGCGGACAACGCCAGAACCACCGGAAAAGGGGAGCTTCCAGATTTTTTTCACTTTCTGCAGTTCATCGGTTTCCCTGTCGGCGTAATCGTTAACGATTTCGGCAATGCCTGAAAGGCAGGGGCCGATCAATATCGCAATCAATAAAAATTCCCGTCCGGAAAAGTGATGGTTGTTGGCCAGATACGCGCCGGTCAATGCCGGGACAATTGAAAGAATCCAGAAATGCGGCCGCAATGATAGCAAAATATTTTTCAACATAATTTTACTTTAGATCAAAAATCCGCAGAGGCAAGGCCCTTGCGGATTTTTTGTTTCGGATTTCGGATTTCGAACATTTGAGCTTTACTCAAGGTGGGCGCGGTTGCGGGGAAGGGGGATTAAAAATCAAGAATGGGGCCGACAAAGGGATTGGTGGAGGTGACGGTTTGGGTGGGAGTTTTGTATTGTTCTTCGAAGGCGCGGATCGGTTTGGCGATTTTGTTCCATTTAATTTCGTAGGCTGCCAGTTTGTTTTGTCCCTTGACCACCAGATCAACTTCACTTTGGCTGCGCGTGCGCCAGAAATACAGGCTGTCCAGTTGATCCGTTAAAAGATTTTTTTTCATGAATTCGGCGATTGCCCAATTTTCCCACAGCGCGTCAATATCCGAGCGCATTTCGTCCAGCGAAAATTCCTTCAAGAGCGCGTTTCTTATCCCGGTATCGTAAAAATAGATTTTTTTACCTTTGGCGATTTCTTTGCGCGGATTGGTGGAAAACGATTTTAACTGGAATATGACAAAAGTTTGTTCCAGAATATCAAGATATTTTTCGACCGTGATTCGCGATATGTCCAGGGTGTTTGCCAGCTCGTTAACGGAAATTTCGGATCCGATTTGGTGCGCCAGAAGAGTTAGCAGGCGGTTGATTTGTTCAGGCGATTTCAATAATCCAAGTTGGAGAACGTCTTTAAAAAGATAATCATTTGCCAGATTCAAGAGTTGTGTATTTTTATTTTGAGCCAAAACGATTTCAGGATAATTCCCGAAAACCAGAGATTGCATTAAAATAGTTTTTATTTGGGCGGAAAAATTTTTAAGCAATAGTTCGTTGGTGAAATTTTTATCAAACCAATTCTGATTTCTAATTATTTCTTCAAACAGCAGCGGCGGCAAAATTATCTTTTCATTGCGGCCAGTCAGGCTTTCCGCGGATTGGTTCAATAAATCCAAACTTGAAGAACCGAGCAAAACAATTCGCATCGGCAGTTGAGAGTCATACCAGCCCTTTACGATTTTTCCGGTGGAAATTTCCCGTTGCGCTTCATCGATTATTAGATAATCAGGTGCGCCAAGATATTTAAATGCTTCGGTGGGAGAGAGTGTTGATGCCGCCAAAAAACGACTTTTATCAACTGTGACATCAAAATTCAAATAAACAGTATTTTTATCAGATAAAAAATTATTTATGCTGGTGGTCTTGCCCACTTGGCGCGCTCCTAAAATTAATAAAACCTTTTTTGATTTGTTTAAAGTCGCGGCAATTTTTTTATCTGCAAAGCGTTTGATATACATATGAGGGGTTATTTTATGCTTATATTATACAAAATAATAGGTTATATTGTAAAGTGGACTATACAAAAAGACCTTGCTCGGAGTGTAAAAATCCGCAGGGGTAAGACCCCTGCGGATTTTTTGTTTCGGATTTCGGATATTCGAACATTCGAGTTTTTACTCCAGGTGGGCGCGGTTGCGGAAGTGCTGGATGCGGGCGCGGAGTTGGGGGTGGCGGGCGAGGCTGGGGTCGTTTTGCAAAACCGCTTTGGCGGCGTTGCGGGATTTTTCCACCAG
>Ga0172381_10006886_pt1 | contig 11331 bp, 9 predicted proteins | sample Leawel6488metaG_FD_119754 | JGI IMG/M metagenome (GOLD analysis project Ga0172381, IMG submission 119754) | Leachate microbial communities from a municipal landfill in Southern Ontario, Canada - Leachate well 64-88 metaG | ecosystem: Engineered > Solid waste > Landfill > Unclassified | place... | reverse complement strand
CAGTTGTAATAGCTTGACCAAAAGTTTGTGCTGGAGATGAACCACCTTCAATTACTGTAGTTGAATCAATTTTAGTAGTTTTGAATAAGAATGGAGCAAATTCTGTATCTACATTACCACCCATATAAACATAGTCTAAGTAAGGAATAAATCCTACTGGAGAATCCATGTTAATAGTTGCTACTAAATCAAATGCAATAGTTTTAGCTGCTGCTTGAATAGATATTGGTAATAATGATGGGAATTTGTCACCAGATCCACTATTGTTAATAGTTCCTTTTTCGCCATTATAAAATGGAGTTTGAGTAGGAGTTGGTGCTACTGGATTACCCATTGCTGAGATTGATCCCGGTTTTTGGAAGAATAATCCAGGATTTGTTGATTCGAATATACGATTCGCATCTGAATTTTCTAACATTGCTTGGTTGTGTGCCATTTCAGCTAAGAATGAAAATTTTTCATTCGCTCTGTAATCTTCTGCACTTTCTTTGATGCCATATTGTCCTAAGAACCCTGACCAATCTGCATTGATCGATGCATCATTTTTCTTTTTAAAAATACTAGTTGTAGACATTTTTTTTAATTATTTTTTAAATTTGTTGTTTTTAATGTGCTCCCGCATGACGAGTTAACATTTGGATATACTCTTTATTATACCCTCTATTATAATCAGCAAATTGTGTTCTTGTAATTCCTTCTGTACTTTGGCTATTATTTTCATTAATTGCTGATTGTTGATTTAAATTTTGATTTTTACTTTCTTCTAACATTTCCGATCTTTGTTGTAATTGTTGTGAATCCCAAAATGATTTAACTTGATATGGGGTATTCAATCTATAAAAACCAGATGTTGCTTTTCTATGAATTTCTCCTTTTTCATTTTCATTTAATGATTCATAAACTTGTTTATATTTATCTGGCATTAATTTAACATAAGTTGGTATATCTTTATTTTTATTTTCCAATATCCCATTTACAACTGACATTACATCACCTTCATTAAAATAAACTCCGGATTTTAATGTAGCTACAACTTCAACTTTAGTATCATTATCCAATTTATAAAACACTTGTTTATTTGATTCGGTTAACAATTTTAAAAATGGAAACTGACTTTCAAGAACTGATGTATTTGATCTTTCATTTATTTTTGATAATACTTTATCTACTTCAGTAAGTACATTGTTTGTACTTTCGCTTATACTTGATACATTATCTTGTAGATTTCTATTAGTTATACCTTCTGCTTTTGCATTAGTGAAATTAGTTCCGTTTATTTCATTTGCTAATAAATTAGTAAAATCTACATGTTCATTAAATACATTTGCATTGTATTCAGAGAATTCAATTGCTTTTTGTGTTTTATCTGAAATAACATTTGACAATTCAATCGTTTCATTTAATCTTGTTCCGATTAAATTTAAATAATTGATAGTTTTTTCTGTAATTGTGCCATTTTCATTAATAACACCCGCTAATTCTTGAGTATAATTGATCGTTTCATTCAACAATTTATTAGTTGCATTTGTATAGTTAATGTGTTCATTTAATGTTTGACCAATTGTTTCACTATAATTAATTGTTCTATTCATCATTTCTGTAACAATTTCACTATGACCCATAACGGCTTCTAATTGTTTAGCTATAAAATTAATATAATTTATTAATTTTTGAACAACTTCCATAGTATCACCAACTGTTGGCATATCGCCGTTTGGCATTTCTAATCCAGGAACTTGTCCACCAACTGGTTGTACTGCTGGTATACCTTCAATTCCTAATGCTCCTATCGGTTGAGCATTTGGTGTCATTGATCCCATTGGCTGTACGACTGGTTGTGCTTGAACTTGGATCGGCTGTGATTGAACTTGGATTGGTTCTTCTTGCATTTGTGTTTGAACTTGCACTTGAATTGGCGTAGATTGTGATTGAACATCTTCTTGAGCTTGGGTTTGATCCTGTGCTTGAGTCTGTGCTTGTACATCTTCTTCTTGAGCTTGTGCAGCCTCATTTATCTTACCACCATTAACTAAATTTCTTAATGCTGTTAGTTCTTTTTGCATAATTTTTGAATATGCATCAAATTCGGTTCTACTAATCATTTCGTTGATATTATTTTTATTTTGTTGTTTATTTAAACTTTTCTCAAATGATGAAATATCATCGTCATTTACTTTATATATCTTCGCATTATCACCATAAAATTTAGATTCATATAAAAAATCCATTTTATTTGTCACGCAATTATTTTCTGAATAATTGAATGATTCATTTAACATAGTAAAGTTTTCTTGAATTCTTTGTGGAACTGATGGTAATAATACTGCTTGTGCAAATCCAGGTTCAGCAACTAAGTCGAATGTAAATATTCTAAATAAAGTAACTCTACCTTGAGCATCTACTTTTCCAGCAGATCTTGATGATATAGATAGTTGGATTCCTGCATCAATTAAAATTTTAGCAATCTTACCATATGGTGTATCTACTAATTCTAATTTTATTTTTACCGTATCATCCGATTTATCGTACCATACATCAGTAACTAAGTGTGATACATTCTTTAGAGATGTATCATAATTTTGTGGATGATCTAATTCACCCATTAATGTCTTTTTAAGTATTCTATCTTTAAGACCAGGTAAATGTTTTAAATAATCCTCACGAATGTATTCTCTACCATTTTCATTAGTAATATTGAATTTAGCCACAGTTGCTATATACTCATACTTACCATTAGACGGTGATGGAGTAACTTCAATTGGTGTGTCTATGCTTTCAATTACGAATACATATGGATTTTGTGAAGTTATAATATCTACATTATTAGATATGATCATTCAAATTCAATTATTTACTTTATTTATAATTGAATTTTAACAAAAAATATAATTTTTTATGAATTATATGAATTTTATTGTTTTTTTGAAATTTCTTTCAACATTTTTTGAAATTTCTTTCGATCTCTCCACTCTAAATTATCCATATTTAATTGATTTATATTTAATTTAAAAATATAATTTCCTATAGATTTTGATTTTGTAAATGGATTAACTACATTGATACATAATCCTTTACCTCTCATATTACATCTAATGTCATTAATTGAATCGACTTTTTTTAATTTTAATTTATATTTTTTATTAAATTTAGATTCTACTTGAATTTCATCCTCAAATAAAATATCATATAAATCGACATTATACTTATGAATTATATCAAATGCCATAATTGATTCATTATATACTATATCAATATCATCTGGTAATAAAAAATATAAATCTACTATTAATAAACCCCGCCTAGCATATAATACATTTCCTTTATCCTCATATCTTTGTTGTATTCGCAAATGTTTTTTTCCACTCGAATCAAATACTATATCAACCAATCCGTTTATTGATTCATAGTTAATATTTATATTTATTGATTCAATATTATTTGATTTATTATCCCAGTTATGATATTGATATGTATGTTTTTTAGTATATTCTGTTATATCAGAAAAATTTTGAATTATAATAGTTTCTGATACATTTGGTGTTGCTGCTGGATTATAAGTACCTCTTGATGTTTTATATGAACTATCGTAATATGATCCATATGATAATGTTGGATTTTTTAAACTATCATCGTATTTCCTTTTTTTATCTGCATCACCAATATGTTGATATGCATCATTTATTATTTTGAATTTATCTGAATTTATTTTTTTCTCTGATTCTGATTTATCAAAATTTGCATCGGGATGATATAATTTTGCAAGTTTTTTATATGATTTTTTTACTGATTCTATATCTGCAAAATCATTTAATTCCAATATTTTATAATAATTCATTATGTTTTTATTTTAATATATTTAAATAACGAAAATATATTAAAATTCGTTTCATATTTAAAAATAATAAATATGTCATATTGTTTTATAGATTACTATGATAGATATAAGGGTAAAGATATTATAGTTCTTGGATGTGGGACATCAGTAAATGAATTCATGAAATATAAAGATCGTGATATAATAACTATAGGCGTTAATGATATTGGTGAATTATATACACCTACATATTTATTATGTGTAGATAAACCAAATAGATTTGATGATAGACGTAGAGATATAATAAAAAATAATAAATCTAAATTTTTCATTACTCATTTATTAGATGAATGGAAATTTGAAAATAAAAATATTATTAGTATAAAAATAGGAAGAACTGGATTAGCTAATTTTGATACACAAACTAAAGATAGTGTAATCGATATTTCTAACAATTCACCATATATGGCGTGTTTAATCGCATATCATTTTGGAGCAAGAAATATAGGTTTAATTGGTGTAGATTTTACTAACAATCATTTTAATAGTGAAGATGGGGTTCATCATCTAAATAGTAGAATGAAAGAAATAGAAACTGATTATGCACTATTATATAAAAAATTAAAACAAAGGGGATGTAATTTATATAATATTAGTAGTACTAGTATTCTGAATGCTTTACCAAAAATGAATATTGATGAATTTGTAGAAAAAACGAACGAATAATGATTAAAGATGAAATAAAATGTATATCAGATTTAAATAAATTAAAGAAAACATCAGAATGTGTAGATTGTATTGATGATTTAATTATTGTAGGATTTTATACAATTGATACCCCATATGAAAATGAAGTTAAAAAAACTATATCTTGTAAAACTTTAGGATTAAATTATTATTTTTCAGGAGTATCAAATTTTGGAGATTGGCAAAAAAATACAAGATATAAATCAACATTTTTACGACAATGTATTGATAAATTTAAAGATCATAGATTATTATATGTTGATTGCGATGCTATAATAAATTCAACCCCCATTCTTTTTAAAAATTATAAATGTGATATAGCTGTTAGGTGGCAGGATTTTTCATGGAGAAAAAATGAATGTTTAAGCGGCACTATATATTTAGAACCAAATGATAACACTAGAAATTTATGCGATATATGGATTTCTGAAAATAAGAAAAATCAATCGGATAATAATACATTAGAGCAATGGAATCTTGGTAAAATAATAAATGATTTGGAATCTAAAGGCAAATTAAATTCCAAAAATCTTGATCCTGAATATACATTCATATTTGACCATATGAAAAAAATATATCCAAATACGATTCCAATTATCGAGCATTTTCAAGCTTCGAGAAAAAATAGACGTTTGATATGAAAAAATATCGAATATATTAATAATTTAAATAAATAAATAAAATAAAATATTATTATGTTTAATAAAAATGTCAAATCGTTTAAAAAATTTATATTAGAATCATTATTTATAAATAACTGGAGAAATTATAAAGATGATACTGATCTAGGATCTGATAAAACATCAAAAGAATCAAATGATATATCACAAATAATTTTAAAATCATTTGAATCTAGTAATCCGTCTGATTTGATATTTACATCAAATGATATAGCATTTGGTGAAGATTATTTATTTTTTATGGATATAGTTAGATCGTTATCACCTGTTAATGTAAGAACTTTAAATATGCCAGGATATGTAGTATATGTTTCTATATTTCAATATAATGAAAAAAATATAGCTACAGTTGATATAATAAGTAATGATAGTTCAACATATAGTCATATTTTTATAAATAAAAATGACTTCGATTATTTTGATCCAGAAAAAAGAGATGAAGTCGAAAATCAAGAAGATCAAATGGAAGATGAATCGGAAGAAGATAATGCTATTTCAGATCAATCAGAACCAATAACGGATGAAGAAGATGAAAATTCCGCAATTTAGTGACTAATTGTAACAGTATTTGATAATACAAATTTCCTAACAGATTCTACTAATGCAGCATTTACTCCTGGTGATGGATATTGTTTTGCATCAATTGCTGTAGCTAATGATTTTAATATAAGAAATAGTGGTTCTCCTAGAACTGCTGAGTATTGAGGATTTGATCCAAGTTTAGTAGATTTACCATCAATCCAAACTTCTTTTGATGTATCCTTTATTCTAGTAACTGCTGTAGAATTTATTTCACTATCTGAATTTATAGTTATTACATTACCTGCCAATTCTATCATAGATTGTGAATCAGCATGTTCTATTGTTATTATTTTATCAATTCCAATATTAATATATGATCCTTTTAATTTTATTGTAATCCCCTTTGTTTTAGTATAATATATTTGTAAATCTGCATCTCCATCAAATAATAATATATGAGTTCCATCGTATTCTTTTTTTAATTGAGTTTTAACATCTGATGCCAATTCTTGTAATGAATCATATATTGGTGAATATAAATCACCATTATTAAATCTAACCCGAACAACCGAACCTTTTTTTGGTACCGATATGCTTCCACAATGACCACCCTTTCCAAAAACTGGATTATATGCTGGATATGACCATGGTAACATATTTACTGGTATTGCATCAAATAGAAATGATATTCTAATTTTACATCTACCAATCTTTAAAGGATCATTAATATCCTCAACTGTACCCAAATATGTTTTATTATTTAATCCTAACATAATTATAAATTAGATTTTATATATGAAGCTGATGTTTCAACATTGTATTTTGCATTTTTAACGGAATTTGATAATGGATTGTTATTTAAGGCATGTCTTGGTAGATCTCCAGTTTTTAATCCATTATATATATCTGATGTTCTTCTAGCACCATATAATATTTCGTTTAGTCCCATTTTAATATCTGGGTGCTCCCATGCATTGCGTTTTATTAAATTTACATCATCTAATACTGTATTATCCAATCCATATGAATTATCTTCATTAAAAAATTGTGGTTTTATGGAAAATTTATTTTTTGACATTTCTGGTTTAATAACAGTTAAATTATCAAATGGTACACTCTCGCTAAAATCAAATTCACACATTGTACAATTAAATTTCATATGATGTTTATATACATCAAAAAAATTATATTGTACATCAGAATAGTATGAATTTGGAGTATTAAATTCATCTAATTCTAAATTTAATTTATTTACTTTATCCCTTTCACTTATATGTAAATTTCTAAATTCAGCAACATATATAGAGCATGAAAAATATCTTAAATTATCTGGTAATAATTCGCGTCTATATTTAGCATCATATGCAATTTCTCTATATAAATCAGCAATATGGGTTATTGATAAATTCAAAGATTCTAATGTTTCGATCGTTATTTTTTTATCTGCTCCTTTATAAGCTTTTTTCATATCTGTATTTTCTCTCCACAATTCATTTAATCCACTAACTGATTGAAAAAACCACGGTTGTGTGTCAATTAGTTGTTTTAATTTATCTCTAAATCCTATTAAATTATTTGCTTCTTTTTTATATCCACGACCCATAAGATATTGATATGCTCCATTTGATGTATATAAATCAAAAAATGGAGATGTTGACATACCAGTACTTTGATCAAATATTGAATCGAAATCAATTTCAATCGAAAATGTTAAAAATGTAGGTTCATTTGAAAATGGTGTATCAATAAATCCACGTCTAAATATATTTATGTTATCTTGAAAATTATGCATTATTTTGTGTATTATTTTCTATTATATTCAACCCCCAATTTGCTTTGCATAATTGTGCTTCTGTTGTAAATGCAGATCCGGTACCATCACTTGGATCATATATATATTTTAATGTATCTATAATATAGTATCCAGTTGTAGTTTCATCTAATCTTATAAGAGATGGATCTTGTTTTTTATAACTATCATCAATATCAACATTTATATCTTCATTAAATTTAACTTGTTCACCTTCTTTAACTATAATAACTGGAACTCTCATCCCTCGTATTAAATTCAAATTTGCGCCATCCAATATAACTGTCATTTTACTTTTCTTCAAGTCTAATAAGTTTTGTGTATTTGAATTTCTTGCATAAAAATAATTATCATGAACATTCCCAGTATCTATACCATCCCATGTATTTATTATATTATTATTTATTTCTTCATCAGATATTATACTACCAAACGGCTCTACTATAAAACTTAAAAATTTTTCTTGTATATTTTCTGATATTTGTATATCATAATAATTTACTAATTTTTTATTAGGATTGTCTTTTAATATTCTACCTTGTTTTGAATCATTATAATATGATTTTATATACATATTTGTTCCACGATTACCAGAAAAATTTGATAATTGATTTGGTTGAACTTCATTTATATCACCACTTTCATTTTCAGATCCTTTTAAATATGAATCTTTATTTTTTGTCATGTTTACAAACATTGCATCAAAATCTTCTTCAGTAGATAACATATTATATAAATTTATAAATGTTAAATTATAATATCGATCTACAAATGTTTGAAAAAAACTTGGAGAATCCTTATATGCATGTTGTGTTATAAATGATATAAAATCATCATATGAAACACTTGGTTGTAACCAAACCATTTTATCATTTGTTTGTATTTCATTTGTTGAAAATCCCAAATGTAATATTTTTGCTATATCAAATAATGCATTATATGATGTATTATCAAAATAATCAACTGCACTATTTGATAATATTGGTATATTTAATGTTCCAGATATATAATAACTATGTCCTCTTCCTTCTGCTGCTAATTGTCTATCACTACCAGATGGTTTGATATCACATATTAAATAATCATTTCGAATTGCTTTAATATTTTTATTTTGTGATTTTATATATAGTTTCAGTAAACATTTATTTTTCGGATAAAATTTATTTGTAAATGCTCCAGATTCATCACTAAGTAATACTCTAATACTTGGAATAAATCCAGATTCATTTATTTCCATATATTGAATATCATTTTGATTAAATATAAATCCATTTATATCTATCATTGGTGCTAAATCTCCAACGACTTCACTTACTTTAGCAATAACATCTTCTCCTGGATTATTTACCCCCTTCGGACTCTCAGAGTTTTTAATCCATAACATATCGATATTAATACTATGATCTTTTAATTTTAATATCTTTGTACTCAATGACATGTTATCTAATTATTTTTTTATTTAATAGTTTTTGTTTTAATCTAGCACGAGTTGTTGTTTCGCTACATAATGGATCTACATTCGAAATATTTGCACCTAAAATTATCTTATCATCGGTGAAAACTATATTATCTTCTCCTGGGGCATTTATATTTGGTGGTAAAACTATTTTATTTTCCGCTTTCTTCTGTAATATTTCTAAACGTTTTTTATCAACTTTTGTTTTTGGATTTACGATTATTTTTACAACATCGACATCCTTTTGTTTTACCAAAGGTTTTGGATCTATAAATACCTCTGACATTTGATCAACATCTGGAATTAATAGAACTTGACCATCATAAATAGATAGTGGATTTGATACGCCATTAAATTTTAATATATAATCTAATTTATTTGGATTACCCAAAGAGCTTTCAGCAATTAGATCTGGTCGCATTACAAACTGATTTGTTACGATAGTATATCCAGTATATGATACATCTCTTTTATATTCTAACGATGCTCTAGTCAAATCTATTATAATATCACCATTTGGTTTTTCTACGGAATATTTTCTTCCTAATGTTTCTAATAATATCATAAATTTTTAGAATTTTGCTTGCGTTTTTGAAACTAAATATACTAAGTGTTTACTAGATGCATATTTGTTACCCCATTCTGTATCCAATCTACCTCTAACTCGTTCATATGCAATTTTTGAATCAGATGATGTTAAAAATGTATCCATCAATTGATTTGTATTCATTGTTTTTTGTGCTTCAGTAAATTGTTTTCTTTTTTCCCATTCTTTACCTGCATCTTTATTTGATGCATCTCCATGTGTATTTTGTTCTGATGGTAATTTAACTAGTGGAGAATACGACATTTTACCCATACCCATATTAAACATAGATTCTATATCTCCTAAGTCTCTTGGTCTTCCATGTTTTAATTTTACTGTAAAGTATACTTCATTTGGAAAATCATCGGCACCTAAAACATCACTCATACCAAAATCAACTCCATCAACTAACATATTACCCATAACTGCAATTGGATCCATAGGATTTCCTATAACTAAATGCCATTCACCAACTGGTGCTCCAGATAATAAATTACGTATAGATAATATATGTGGTCTAGTTTGTTTAGCCAATTTACCCATAGCCATACCTATTGCGTTTCCTGCCATTTCTTTTATTTCACTAAAATCACCATTTAATAATTTACTTACAGTTGATGATAGTTTTTTACCCATTGATGTTAATTCATTTTTAACCGATTCAAAATATCCTCCCCATTCTCCATTATAAAATGCATTTTGATCTCCTAAAAATCCAACTTGATCTTGGAAATTTGGAAAATAACGTGTCGCTCCACCCCAAAATTTTGCATTATTATATGTTAATAATAAAAAATTTGATATAATATCAAGCATTGCAACTTTTGGATTAACTCCATTATAAGAACGTAATGAATATGAGAATTTAATAGACATATCACCTTTAAATTCCATACCGCGTTCTCTTTTATGTGTTTTAGTTACAACATTAACCGGTCCATATACTTGATTCCAATATGGTCCTGAATTTTCCCATGCATTTTTTAACCACTCTTGTTCCTTTTCAGAAGAACCATCCCATCTTCCTTGTGCTGAAGTTCCTTGTTTTCCAGCACCGCGCATAAATGCAGTAATTGTTCCAGCCTTTGATAATGTTTTATTACCAAGTAATGCACCTTCAGCGCCAGCTCCCATTCCACGTTCATTACCATCAACTTCTTGAACTTCTGATTCTATTTCTTTCCAAATTAGACCATATGAAAACTTCATTAAATCAGATAATTTATTATCTGTTCCTTCACCAAAAAATGAAATCGCTTGAGCAACTGGTATTAATGGATCTCCATCAGGACTTTGAGCATTATCATATATTGGCATTGGATATCTACGAAGAGTTACCAACATATTATTTGGAACTTTTCCATAGAACTTACAATATAAAAAATCTGACCATGAATAGGGATAATATCCAGTTAGAAAATTACTATCTTTTTGGCTAGAATTTTGTATGATTTCTGAAGCAGTAGGCATATTACTTCTTGCTGGCTTTATACTACTAATATCTGAATAATCATTCACTATATCTATAGTTGTAAATTCCGATGGATTTACGATTTTAGTTATATCATAATGTAAATCCGTTCTATAATCTTCCCCTTTATTTGGACCTTGTGATATTTTAGCAATCGAGAATACAGAATATTTATTAAACATTGCTTCTGTACCAAGTGTTATGTATGGCATATCACTTTGATCTAATGAAGTACTATAAAATTG
>Ga0172381_10006885_pt1 | contig 11331 bp, 13 predicted proteins | sample Leawel6488metaG_FD_119754 | JGI IMG/M metagenome (GOLD analysis project Ga0172381, IMG submission 119754) | Leachate microbial communities from a municipal landfill in Southern Ontario, Canada - Leachate well 64-88 metaG | ecosystem: Engineered > Solid waste > Landfill > Unclassified | place... | reverse complement strand
CTGATAGCTGTAATAGGGATATCTGACCTTCTTCGTATGTTTTCCATCACAGATCTGACGGACAGACTGGCAGGAAGCCTGCTTGGAGCAGGCTTCCTTGCAGTCATGGATCTTTTTTCATATATGATATTAAGAAAGGATGGTATAGGGGGAGGGGATATAAAGCTGTGTTGTTGTGCAGGCTTCCTGCTTGGCTCATACGGTATGTTTCTGACATTCGTTTTTGCTTTCCTTTATGCAGCCGTATATGTTATTTTATCCGGTAAAAAAGGTGGGGAGACATTTCCTCTGGGTCCGTTTTTATGTACTGCCATGGCTGTGGTGTATTGCTATGCAAAGACAATAATGGTAAAATGACGAAGGAAGAGGTTGCTATGACATATAACGAGGATTCACCAATAAATGCCAGAGAAGGGTATATCAATTCCTGGTATGTATTTTATGTAAAGAGCGGAGAAGAGAATAAAGCAAAAATAAATCTGGAAAAAGTATGTGAAAGCAAAAAGCTTAAAATCGACTTCGTGATCCCGTCAGTCATACGGTTTGAAAAAAAAGGCATGCAGAGGATAAGGGTCAGGAAGACTGTTTTCCCCGGATATGTTTTTGCTAACGGGAGCATAGACGTTGAAGCTTACAAATCTCTTAAAGGCATAACAGGCGTATACAGGATGTTAAGGGATAAAAACACATATGATATACTTCCTGTACCCGCAAGTGAAATGGAGCTTCTTGGAAGCCTGATGAATGTGCACGGAGTAATAGAGGCGCCGGAGATATCTTTTAAAGAAGGTCAGATCGCAGTCATAAGCAAAGGCCCTCTGGCAAGCTATAAAGGGAATATAGTAAAGGTCGACAAGCATAGGAGGAAGATAACGCTTCTCATCCCGTTTCTTGGAGAAGACAGAAAAGTGGAAGTAGGATTTTCTTTTGCGGAATATATTGAACAGGAGGCAGCAAGATGAAGAGTGGAAGTTTTTTTGCATTCATAAACAGAATAGGATACATAAACAGATGGGGTCTTATGAGGAATACCAGTTATGAGAATCTGAAGGAACACAGTTATGATGTGGCTGTGATTGCTCAGGGTCTTGCGCTCATAGGCAACGCTAAGTTCAATAAGCATTATGATGTCAATAAAATAACGGTGGGAGCTATGTTCCATGACGTTAATGAAGCGCTTACAGGGGATCTGCCTACACCTGTAAAATATGCAAATGACGAAATAGAGACTGCATACAAGAAGATAGAGGACCAGGCAATACAGAACATATTAGACATGCAGGATGATCTTATAAAAGCTCACTATATAGGTTATTTCAATCCTTCAAAGGAAGATAAGAAGATAATAAAAGCTGCGGACAAAATATCAGCTCTCATAAAATGCCAGGAAGAAAAGGATAAAGGTAATAAGGATTTCAACAGGGCTTATGAAGCGACAAAGAAAAGTATAGAAAACAGCGATTTAGAGGAAGTTAAGTACTTTATGGAACATATGATGCCCTTCTATAGCCTGAATTTGGACGATTTTCTGGAATGACAGACGAGCAAACGGAAGCAATAACGAGCATTTGAGAGTAAAAAAAAGATTCAAAGAGATATATAAAAAAAGTGTTGACATCAAACGATATATATATTAAAATATGCAATGCCGTGAGAAAACGGCATTAATTATGGAGGGTGTAAACTAAGAGATGAAGACTTTTATGGCAAAAGCTGAAAGTATAGACAGAAAATGGTATCTCGTTGATGCTAAAGGCCAGACATTGGGCAGATTAGCAAGCCAGATAGCCACGGTCCTTATGGGGAAGAACAAGACGATATTCACACCGGGCGTCGACACAGGTGATTATGTAGTTGTAGTTAATGCATCGCTTGTTGAAGTTACAGGAAAGAAAAGAGTTAATAAACTTTACAGATGGCATACCGGATATATCGGCGGTTTAAAAGAAGTGCCGTTTAGAGAAATGATCGATAAGCATCCTGACAGAGTCATTATTGAAGCTGTTAAAGGTATGCTTCCAAAGAATTCATTAGGAAGACAGATGATCAAAAAGATGAAGGTTTATGGCGGTGCTGAACACGAACAACAGGCTCAGAATCCCGTTCCTTTGACTTTTAACATATAGGCGGGAGGAGTAACATATGACACAGTATTGCGGTACAGGCAGAAGAAAAAGTTCAGTGGCAAGAGTCAGACTCTTGACAGGAACAGGAACTATAACGATCAATGATAGAAATATTGATGAATACTTTGGACTTGCGACTTTAAATATAGTTGTAAACCAGCCTTTTGAATTAACAAAGCTTATGGGAAAGTACGACGTAATAGCGAATGTTAAGGGCGGTGGATTATCCGGACAGGCCGGAGCTATCAGACATGGTATCTCAAGAGCATTGCTCGAAGCAAATCCTGACTTAAGAGGAGAACTCAAAAAAGCCGGATTCCTTAGCAGAGATTCAAGAATGAAAGAAAGAAAGAAACCGGGTCTCAAAAAAGCAAGAAAAGCTTCACAGTTCAGCAAGAGATAATATTTACGTTATACAGTATAAAGAAACAACTAAGAAGGCATCCTTCCCGATCATACGGGAGGATGCCTCTTTTTTATATACTATTTTTTCTATGTAATTTTTGCTTAAGTACCGTAAATCCCGAATTAACTCCGATGATCACTATGAAGATCTCCAACCGGCCAAGTATCATGCCAAGCATCTCTATGATAAGAGTTCCTGCACCGGTGGCAGGATTGGTGATGCCGATTGACAGACCGACAGTTCCTAATGCCGATGCAAATTCGAACATGGCCTCAGTAAGTGAACAATCAGCGGTGAGCGTAAGAAGTGATGTACCAATCACATAGAGGACGAGGTAACATGCTATAAAACCGGTTATATCCGTCGCCAATGGCGCATCTATGGGAGTCTTACCCTGAGCTTTTATATAATAAGGCGCTTCTACGCTTCTTGGAGGTAAAATCCGCTTCCGTATATTCTGTATCGTGATACGCAGCATGAGGTAAACACGTGAAAGCTTGATACCTCCGGCTGTCGACCCGATCCCGCCTCCTATGAGCATCATCAGGATCAGTATGCCGATCGCAAGAGGCGGCCAGGATGTATAACTCATCGTGGAATAACCTGTCGTGGAAAGCGCTGATGAGACATCGAAAAGAGCTCTGCGCAATGCTTCTCCAAGGCTCATATTCATGCCTGTTATGAGCGAAACAGCCGTGATCGGCACAAATACAAGGAGCAGTCCGAACATGAACTTTACTTCACTGACTTTCATGGCCTGACGCAGTTTCCCCTTTGCAAGCAACAGCAGCACGGCAAAGTTAGTTGTACCGATGAGCATAAGAATGACTGTTATGATTTCAATGGAAAAACTATTGTATTCGCCTATACTGTTCAGTTTAGTTGAAAAACCACCGGTCGACAGTGCGCACATCGTATGATTTATCGCATCAAACCAACTCATTCCGGCAATTACATAAGCCACCGTACCAATGATCAGAAAACCGACATATATGAGGCAGATCGCCTGAGCGGTCTTTTTAAGATTAGGCATGAGCTTGTCCGGATGGCCTTCAGCATTGTACAGATTCATGGACTGCTTATCCTGGATAAGCATGACCATCATCATCACAAAACCAAGACCACCGCAGAATTGCATGAAGCTCCTGTAAAAAAGCATGATATTCGAAGTCGCCAATACATCCAATACCGAAAGACCTGTTGTTGTCCATCCGCTGACTGCTTCAAACAATGCCTGAACGAATGTGAGCTGCCCGCTAATTATGAATGGAAAGGCTCCGACAAGGATACCCCAACCCCATGCGAAAAGTACGGTAAGACTGCTTTTTTGCATCGAAGAGCGCCATTCGTATTTTGAATCATCTCTTTTACTTACAGAACAGGCGATTACACCTGCTGCTATCGATCCAAATGCAGGAAGAATAAATGAAAAAGTATAGATCCTGTCTTGTGGATAAAAAAGCAGCATGATAAGGGGTATGAAAACCAACAGACCTATCAGTATCATGAATTTGCCGATATTGCTTCGATTTAAAAATTTACTGATCATGTTGATCACCGCCCCGTCAATTCCCTGATGGCTGCTACTTCCTGCTTATCGGAGGAGATAAGTATAAGCATATCCCCCGCAAGAATTCTAGTGTCACCTCTTGGGACCATAGTCATATCGCCACGAAGGATGCATCCCACAATGACCTGCTTTGGAAGATTTATCTCCCACAATTTTTTACCGACGACCGGTGCGGTACCGAGGATAGGGACTTCAGCAATATTGATGCGTCCTTCACCGATAGGGACCAGAGTAGCTATTTTGTCAACGAAAGCCTGCTGCTCAATAATGCCTGTAATGGCGGTAGTTGCGCAGACAACGCTGTCTATACCCATTTTGTAAAAGAAGGCAGTTTTTTTTGGATCCGTCAAAAGTGAGACAGTTTTCTTTACGTGGAATTTCTTTTTACATAACTCACATATGACCAGATTATCTTCATCTTTTAATGTCAATGCGATCGCGATATCCGCATCGGAGGCGCAGGCATCTTCAAGAACAAACGGCCTTGTGCCGTCACCATTGATCACAGTAAGTTTGTCTATCTCTGCCAGTTTAAGACAGTCCTCATATGTTTCATTAATGACTGTTACATGATATCCGTTTTTTAACAGAGAGATAGCGAGAGATTGAGCTTTACTTCTTCCTCCGACTAATAGAACTTTCGTATTCATTGATCTACCTCACTTGAAACAGCTTCTGATGTACTCATCTCAGCTAAGATCCTGTTGATTTCTTTTGCGGACAAAACTGCCGGACAAATCGTATCAATACCGAATTCACGGTAGACACACTCTCTTTCCGGATCCTGAAGCCTAGAAATGACGCATTTTATCTGAAATAAATCGCGGGCGATCAGGGCTACCATAATGTTTATATTGTCATTGTCTGTTACAGAAACGACAACACTTGCATTATCGATCTGCGCTTCCTGCAGAATATCAAAATCAGTTGCGTCACCGATTATGGAGATCCCTCCGAATGAAGGCGAAAGTTTACGGAATGCATCCTTGTTCTTGTCAATGATCAATACATTCCTGCCTTCATCGGAAATCGTGTTTGCTAAATTTGCTCCGAGCCTTCCGCAGCCTACGATTATTGTATAATCCTTATTTCCTTTTTCATTTTTAAATAGTTGCATTTTCAGTGCCTCCTGATGATATGACCGATCCTATGATGTTGTATCAAAAGTTATAGCTGCTATATTTACCATTTTTGCTTTCCGCTTCTAAATCACTTTCGCAGTATACACACAAGCCATTGGATAAAAATGTTCCGTAACAATCAAGATTCAGTCTGGCTGGTATATAAGTAGGGTCAAGCACCCATGCTGCACGAAAATGCTTCATTGCCATCAGGTGGTCTCCTTTTTTTTCAAGCAGGATACCAAACAGATTATGCGGTTCCGGTGCATGAGGATATTTTTCCATGGCACAGCAGATCAGATTTTCACACTTCTCATAATTCTGTGTATTTATGAGTTCCTTAACTGTATTGCATAACGCACCAAGATCATTTGTATCCTTTATCATTTCTTTTACTTCCATTTCTCTATACCTCCTTCAAAGCATATAGATCGTCTTGCATGACAATCGTAACAGGATAGCTGTGAGAGCGGTGTGAGGAATCTGTGATCTGTGTGAGAAAGCTGTGAGGATACAAAAAAACCGTTTTCAAACTGAAAAACGGTTCATATATCATAATATCATTACATCCTATTCATCTGAAAGCCGGTATCCTACACCGATCTCAGTAAGAATATAACGCGGTTTTGCCGGGTTTTTTTCGATCCTGCGTCTAAGAGATGCCATCAGAGCGCGAAGAGCCTGCGTATCTGACCCATATGCTATACCGTAAATTTCTCTGATAATATATCTGGTAGTCAGAACCTTACCGATATTACGGAAAAACAGGGAAAGCAGATTATACTCCATCGGTGTTACATGCAGTTCATCATCATTAAGATAAACCGCATGCTTTTCGAGATTGATCATGAGTTTCCCGACTTCAAGGCTTGTCTGTTGTTTCGTTGTACTGGATCTGTGCAGATGCCGCAGTGCGACCCTGATGCGTGCCAGCAGTTCTGTAGCTGAAAAAGGTTTCGTCAGATAATCGTCAGCTCCGCTGTCCAATGCTGCTGCTTTTTCTTTATCCTGATCACGGGCGGAGACGACAATAATAGGCATTTCCGACCACTCACGGATTTTCTTAATGACCTCCATGCCATCAAAATCCGGTAACCCAAGGTCCAGCAGCATAAGGTCGATCTGTTCTGAAACAAGTATAGACAATGCGCCTTGAGCCGTCCCGGCTGATGTACAGCCAAAACCTTCCTGCTTCAGCGAATAGCCGATGAAATTTCTGATTTGCTGATCATCCTCGACGATCAGTATCTGTTCATTTCTATTCTCCATATCTAAGCCTCCATCGGTAATGTAAAAATAAACTCAGCGCCTTGCCCGTCTATACGATTATGCCCATCGATCGTTCCGCCGTGCGCTTTGACGATCGCTTCGCAGATGGTCAGTCCCAGGCCTATACCCCGCTGCGAGTCGCCTCGCCCTGATCGGGTAGTATAAAACATCTTAAAGATATTTGGTAAGTCCGATGATGCGATTCCACACCCACGGTCTGCAATTAAGAACACAGCCTTGTTGCCATCTTCCATTGCCGTAATGCAGATCTCACGATCTGATGGCGTATGCTTGATCGCATTGTCAAGTAAATTGACCAGAACCTGTTCGATCAGTTTGGCATCCATTGGTACGATCAATACTTCGTCAGGGATCTTTACAGTGATCTCATATTCAGGATACCTTTTTGTTATATGCCCGATCGCTCCGCCTATAACTTCTTCAACAGCTTCCGGTTGTTTGGTAATAGTCAGTCTGCCATCCTGTAAACGGGTGAGGCTTAAGATGTTCTCTACAAGCGAATGAAGCCAGTCTGCATCCTTATGAATATCCATTACCATCACGTATCTTGGATCATCTTTATCAGTCATATCCATGAGCATCTCGGATGTACCCATGATACCGGAGAGGGGTGTTCGAAGATCATGTGAGATGGCACGTAAAAGATTACCCCTGTATCGTTCCTGCACAGTTTCTTCTCTTGACTTCTGTTGCTCCTGTACACTGAAAAAACGATCCATGGCAAGTGCCGTACTCTCGATCATTGAGCGTAAGAGACGCTTCAGAGGCTCGCTCATGGTCACAGCAGTCTCCTTGGGTATCCTCAATATCCCAAGAATGGTTTCCCTGCCATAGACAGGCCAGTCATAGAATTCCTCGCCCACATCATACGCGTCTCGAAGTCCATCGATACGGTGCTTCAGATCTGCCGTATCGTCTACCTTGCGCCATACCTGCTTGCCTTCGCTTTGTTGCTGTATAAAACTCTGTTCAGGCTGGCCGCTTTCGTCAAAACACAGAAAGCCGGCACGGCAGTTCATGATACTGCTGATGGTATCAGTGGTTATGCCTGCGATATCATATATATCAGCTGCGTCAGTAAGCTTGTTCGTAAGGTGAAAAAGAGCGACTGATTCCGCTTCTTTTTCCTTTGCCTCCAAAGCATTTTGCTTGACTTTGGAAGTCAGAGCGCTGGTGATAAAGGCAGTGACTGTCATGATCATAAAAGTGATCAGATAACTTGGATCATTGACAGAGAGAGTGTAGTACGGTTTGGTGAAGAAGTAGTTGAATGCAATTGTAGCAATTACCGATGCCGCTATCCCATATGCGTAACCACGTGTAAATCTTGCAATGATGAGGATCGAGAGAAGATATACTATAACGATATTCGTTTCAGGGAAGCCGCTCATTTTAAATATCCAGCCTATACCGGTCGCAGCGGTAACGATCGCCACTGTTATCAGCATGTGAATGAGGATCCTTCTATATTTAGCATTTTTTACGACTGCCACTTTTTCTGCCTTCCCGCATACGGTGATCGACCGTTTGATATTTATGCTTATTTTATTTCATTCTCCCGAAATATGCAAATACCGATACGCATTGTTCCAAACAGTTTCCTTCTTGCCTATATCGGCCGATTAACATACAATAGATACAGGAGATATTAAGATCCATGGATAGAAAAACATATGTGATGGTCACGGAAAATGAAGAGAGGACTATAAGGCTGGGAAAGATAATGGCGGCGGTTTTCATGAACTGCGTCATATCGGTAACAGGCGATCTCGGTGCAGGGAAGACCCATCTTGCAAAGGGTATAGCTCTTGGAATGGGGATCACAAGGCACATCACGAGCCCGACTTTCAACATACTGAACATATATGAAAAAGATGGGATAGTATTCAACCATATGGACGCATACAGGCTTACAGGTCCTGATATGGCTTACGATACAGGGATAGAGGATATACTTGAGCCTAACGGGATCACTCTCATAGAATGGGCTGAAAAAATAGCTGATGTACTTCCTGATGACAGAGTGAATATATACATAGAAAAGACGGACGACGAAGATAAGAGGATGATGTTCATAACAGCAGAAAGCACAAAAATAGAAAGAATGGCAGAATTGATACATGATAATACTGACAGGTGATACATGTCTGAAAAGCGCAAGCGTCGCGGTGGTCAAGGATAGCGTACTGCTTGCTTCGGATCAGTCGGTAAGCGGAAGAAATCATTCCGTAGTATTTGCGGATATGGTCAGAAAAACGGTGAAAGATGCAGGGCTTGCCTTTTCTGATATGGACAGGATCGCATGCGTGTACGGACCCGGTTCCTTTACCGGAGTACGCATAGGGCTTACATTCATGAAGACTCTTGCATACAGTCTTGGCAGGGAATTTCATACATTGAATACACTGGATGTCCTGGCAAACTGTGAAAAACCGGTTACTGATGTGATATCGGTCCCTATGATATGTGCACGCAACAACGAAGTATTTACCGCCATATACAGAATGAACGGTGACAGATATGAAAAGATCAGCATGTACAAAGCAGTCGATATCAATGTCCTAAAAGATGAATTGCTTCTTATGACAAAAGAGGATATCAATGTGAAGATAATGTTATCAGGAGACGCACAGCCTATGTATTATGAGAGGTTCATGCATATTTTCGATGGCAGAATGATCCCGTTTTCAGAGTCGCATACATATCCGGATACATACAGGGCTTCGCTGCTTTTATCGTCTGATACCGAAAGCGATCCGATGAACAGCGAACCTTTTTACCTTCGTGAATCGGGAGCTGTCAGAATGAAGACAGGTAATAAATGAAAATAACGATACAGAAAGCGCTTGAACAGGACGTTGAGTCCATAAACATCATAGAACAGGAGTCATTTAAAACTCCATGGTCATACCAGAGCCTGTTTGAAGACATATGCCAGACGGAGCTTGCATATTACCTGACCGCTAAAACCGAAGATAGGAAAGTCATAGGATATATCGGGATGTGGCACGTGCTGGATGAAGCCCATATAACCAATGTCGCGGTAGATAAGGATCACAGAAAGATAGGAGTAGGAACAGCTCTTTTAAAAGCTCTGATAGACTATTCGAAAGAAGCCGGGATAAAAAGGATGACTCTTGAAGTACGTGAGAATAACGTATACGCACTGAAACTTTATGAAAACCTGGGATTTGTAAGCTATGGTAAAAGAAAAGGTTATTATCAGGATACAGGCGAAGATGCGGTCATAATGTGGAAAGAACTGTTTGGCCCGACAGGAAAACCAGAGGATATATTTTAATGGAAAATAGCAATATCGCTTACCTGATCACGACATTACCGGAAAGACCGGGCGTATATCTGATGAAAGATGCCAAAAACATCACGATATATGTAGGTAAGGCAGTCAATCTGAAGAACCGTGTTTCTTCATATTTCATCAACTCATCCGGTCACACGGCAAAAACCAGAAAAATGGTTAGCACCGTACATACTTTCGAATATATCATTCTAGACAACGAAAGGCAGGCATTTCTGACCGAATGCGATCTTATAAAATCCCTGCGGCCGCAGTACAACATATTATTGAAGGATGATAAGTCATATCCATATATAAAAGTAACGGTGAAAGATAAATATCCCGGGATATATGTTACAAGAAACAGATTTGAAAAGGACTGCAGATATTTCGGCCCTTTCCCTAAAAGAGTTTCAAAGAAATACACTGTGCCGCTTTTACAGAGCGCATTTCCTATACGGTCCTGCCGTACGATGTGTAAAAGGCCGTGTCTGAATTATGACATACATTTATGCCTTGCACCTTGTGCCGGTAAATGTACGGATATGAAATACAGCGAGACTGTCGATGCTCTCATTAAGTTCCTGTCCGGAGGCAGAAATGCCCTGATGGATGAGTATAAGGGAAAAATGCAGAATGAAGCGGATGAATTGAATTTTGAAAGGGCAGCATATTACAGGGACAGGATAAATTCGCTTGTGACTATAACGGACTGTTACTCACTGAATACTGATGAGGATTCCACAGATGTGATCGCTTATGCAAGGCAGGGCAACTTCATATCCTTCTTTATCATGTTCATCAGAAAAGGCACCGTATCGGATAAGAGAACGGTAAATATCCGTCAGGAGAGAGTGGAGGATACCGATGTCGGGTACGAATTTCTAAGGCAGTTCTACGACAACAATATCCCAAAACGCATAGTATTCAGTAATGATCTTTCAAACAGGGAAGATATGGAAGTATGGCTGTCTTCCACAGCCGGCAGAAAAGTTGAAATAGTAGTCCCGAAGAAAGGCAAATACAAAAAACTTGCGGATACTGCATATGGAAATGCGGTTACCACGCTGGAGATATTCATAGGTCAGACAAAGGACTCAGCCGATGTGAGCCCGGTATATTCACTTACTTCCGCCCTGAAACTTGAGACAGTTCCCGATGTCATAGAGGCATATGACATATCCAATCTTGCAGGGTCGGATACGGTAGGAGCCAAAGTCCTGTTCCGTGAAGGGATACCGGACAAGAGCGGGTACAGAAGATATGAGATACATAACGGTAAGAAATATTCTGATACCGATGCTTTAAGGGAAGTCCTGAGCCGCAGGATGAAAAGCGGCGATCTTCCGGAACTGATCCTTGTGGATGGCGGCATGAACCAGGTGAATGCGATAAAGGATATAGTATCGGACATACCTGTTGCCGGAATGGTAAAAGACAGCAATCACAGGACAAGAGCGCTTGTGTATGATGATATGGAGTATGACCTCAATGAAGACAGGAACCTGTTCGTATTTATT
>Ga0172381_10006883_pt1 | contig 11333 bp, 4 predicted proteins | sample Leawel6488metaG_FD_119754 | JGI IMG/M metagenome (GOLD analysis project Ga0172381, IMG submission 119754) | Leachate microbial communities from a municipal landfill in Southern Ontario, Canada - Leachate well 64-88 metaG | ecosystem: Engineered > Solid waste > Landfill > Unclassified | place... | reverse complement strand
CAGAGCCATACCCGTAGCCGTAACCGTATCTGCTCATCTCATCACCTTAGTAGCAGGGGGTCACGAGCATCGAGGTGTTGCTGATCGCAGAGCCGTTTGTGGTTGATATTCCCACGATGTTGTGAGGGTATTCAACCCCTGCAAGGAAGTAGCGTCTGGCTCTCGTGCCATTGGCGTAAGTCACCTTGAACGCTCTGGACACGGTTGAGGATACTCCTCTGGGGACTACGGTCTTGAGGGCAGCACCGAAAGCTGCGGTAGTTGCGGAAGCGTTTCCGCTTCCAATAACGGAGTGAACACTTTCTTGTGTCGATAAATCTCTTGTGTTGCTCATCTTAATCTCCTATGGGACTATTAAATTATTGTTCTGAAATTTTGTCAATCATTATATTTGTCCCCGTGTCACCGAAGATTTCAAGGGACAGATTGTTTAAGATATTCACTAAAGGAAGAGTCTTTGCCGTCCAGTTTGCGCCCTGTTTCTTAACGCCTTTCCAGCCTTGATTGAAGTCCACTTCAAGGGCAACCCCTTGCCACACGCCAATGCCACCCAGAAGCCTCGGTATCTGTGACTCCCTGAGAGCATCTTCTGCGGGGTCAAAATCTTTCTGGCGCATAACCCGTGCCGTCTTGCGATCTCCAAGGACATGCTTCTCTGCAAAATACTTGTGTCTGCGACTCTTCAGGTATCTGATTATCATTATGATGAGGTAGTCTGCCAGCATGAAGCCAAGCAATCCTGCTGCGGCATCTGCCTGGATCAGCCGTCCAGATTTGAGCAAGCGTTCCTGCTTTCTCATCCCTGTCACAAGCTCGTCACGCAACTCAATCAAAGCTCCGTGCATCTTCACCATATCGGAGAGAGGCAGATTCGCTTCACGCAGATCATGCGTCTCACGCTCCATCTTGGCAAGGCGTTTCGGGTCAAGGTCTTTGATCATCATGTTCAGAGAGCGGATTCGGTCAGACACGGCGTCCTCTCCGTTGGTGGAGTATAGCGTCTGGTCAAACAGTTCCCTGCTCCACTTGCTGGCTATCCCTTGGTAAAAGATTATCTCCTTGGCTATGATCATGAAGTTATGAAAGTATTTGATATAATACATCTGCCGTCCTGCGAACGTGCCGTAAACTTGAGGGGAGAACACCAGAGAGGGGTCAGCATTGACCTTGGCGTTCACATAGCCAGCCGCCATCATTGCAGCCTGCATCACCTTGGGGTTGCTCAGGGCTATCTCGACAGCTTCCCTGTGGGTTTTTTTATCTGCTCTGGCTTCCTGATAGGGCTTGCTCTTCATGCAGACAACATAAACTCCAGCTACATAGCCATAGCCCCAGTTGCCTTTCTCAGCTAAACCAAACGGAGAGTATTGCAGAGCGTTCTCGGAAATGTTCTTTGACCACTTGGCATAGAACCTGATCAGGGCAGAGTCATCATCCTTGGAAATGTCCTGCAATTCCCTGCGGTATTCGTGCATCTGATTGGGGTTCGCATTGTTCAGCACATCCAGTAGCAGGGATAGCATCGGCATCTCTTTGCGGTTGATCGGCTTGCCTGTAGCGACATTGGTATCACGCATCACGGCACGATAGACCTTGGGTGGGACTACGGTCATGATCAAAAGTTTCTGAGCCATGTTCTGAACAGTCAGGGCGGAGCTTGTTGCCAGGGTTGCGGCATAGACATTGGTTCTGGTGATCGAGATCACGTCCTCAAGCTTGCCACGCACCTTGTATTTTCCCATTGCGGTGTTGACATAGTCACGGGCATAATCCATTGCACTCTTGCCCTCATGAACTTTCACGTTGGCGGGAATCTCTTGCTTGAATCGCTTGGTGTAATACTCTTTCACGGGATAGAACGCTATGTATCTGGACATTGACGAGACGTAGTGGTCTATGTCTTTGAGCAGATCGACGCTCAGCTTGCTCATGTCAGGTTGTTTGAGTTCTCTTTCCTCGGCATAGGCTGGCTTTCCAATCTGGACTTCCTCTTCGTTCAGGGGAGAGTCAAACATCTTGTTAATGCTGATCAGTGTTCTGGGGAAGTAGCTCTCTCTGATCCCGATTACCCATTCTCCCATGTCACTGTTGAGCTTCTCGATCTCACCCTGCACCATGTTCACAATATCCAATACGGAATAGTAAATCTCCAGCACATCTTTCTCGGAGATCGGGTTCTCGGAGTTTTTCAGGTTATAGCTGTCAACGAAAGCCAGCATGGCTTCAGGCTTTTCTTTAGCGGTCAAGTCCTCATTCGAGGCAATAGACACCAGTATTCTGCCAATCTCTTTGCGTTCTGCTGGAGTGTATTTTCTGTTAGCGTCATTCTCGGAAGTGGCAAGTGTCCGCAGGATTATCTTCTGTGAGGGTGCGGCTTTCTCCTGAATCCTTGCTCTCGTAATCGTCCCCTCCTGCACATAACCATAGAGTCTCTTGCCAGCAGTTCCGAATAGACTCACCAGAACCTTGACAGGCTGTGCCAGCCACGTAGTAAACTCTCCCATCGGAGAGCTTGCGACATTACCCTGGGTCATGGTCAGATACAGCAGTCCTTCAAGGAACTGCTCAGGATCACCCTCGATCTCGTCCTTGACATTGTTATAAAGATTGATAAAGTTCTCTATCGTGGTGTTGGCAGTCATGCTCTTATAGTAGTGCGGTGATAGCTGTGCCATCATGGTGAACAACTGGATCGTGGGAATCTTCGAGCTATTGTCATAGCCAGAATACATCTGCATCACCTCACGGTATCTGCGTTCATCTTCCAGCCACCGCTTGACCGTCTCAGGCTTCACGGTCTGCTCGGAAATCCGCTTGAGCTTATCAGCGGTAAGCTTGCTCACCCCAATCTGCTCATGCAGGATCGTATCCACGGCAGAGATCAAAGCATTACGCCAAGCAGGCAAGCCAATCGGCTGTCCTTTCTCGGTCTTGATCCCGTAATTCTCAATGGCTTCGGCTACTTTCTGATACTGGCTTCGGATGATCTTCTCGGAGTTAGCCTTGCGTTTGGCAAGCTTCTCCATCTCTTCCTTGTCATTGGTAGTCTCTGCAACCTGAAGTCTCGTCACGGAATTGGAGGCGGTGTTCTCACCAAGCAGATCGGTCACGGCAACCAGAGCGTCATAGACATTCGTGTAAGCCGTGCCGTTGATCTCGAAGCCGTCCTTGCTTGTGATCTCAAGGATTACCTTTCCAAGGTCAACATTCAGGATAGAGAATTTCCCTGCTCTCGGTTGTGAGAGGGTGAGGTTATTAAACTTGCCGATAAGCACTTCCATCTCATGGGCAAATTCATTAACGCTGGTAGATTCCTTGAGCTTGAGGTTTTCCTTGACCTCCACGGCTTGGGCTTTCTGAGCCTTGGTGAGGGTGGGCTTGACTATCTCTCCACCAAGCAGAACAGAATAAACCTGACGCATCTGATCGGTAAGCTCGATCCCTGCAAGCTCTTTGACCTTGTTGGCAATAGCGTTCATCCAAGCCTTGATCTGATTAAACACGGCTTGCATCTTGCTGTTCGGAGCTTTACCCTCCAGCAGATACTTCTCGTAGCCTTGTGCGAACTTCTCGGATTGCTCTACTGTCCACTTGCCTTTCTCGACACCAAGCCAATCCTCAGCCCAACCCAAGACTTGCTTCCATTTCGGATCGGTCTTTGCCATGCTCTTGAGAAAGACCTCCCCGATGTGAGCTTGCTCGTGTAAGCCTGTTGAGAAATCGGGATTGAGAAAGCCGATGATCATGTTGCCATCAGGCTTTGTGGTGAGATAGCCAAGGACTTTTTGATACCTGATATCCGCATTCTCAGGATCGAACGTCCCGACATTGGCAGTAGCGGACTTGATCTGGGTGGGGGAGAAAACGGCGATAGTGGTGTCAGCCTCATCTCGTATATACGCGCTATCGTATTTGTCTGCAATTAACTTTTCCCTAAATCTATCGTTTTCCGCAGTCTGAAAATGTATGCGCCCACTCTTCCCCTTATCTCCTGCTATGTTTTTGGCTGACAAAAAGACGGAGTAAAGACGATTGTCTTGCATCCTATCGGTGTCCTTGCCAAAAGTGTTTATTGCCCCGTATCCAGCCAGCGCATCGTCAGGGGTTTCAGCAAAAAACAACAACCCTCTCCACGAGGGCTTAAACTCTGTAAATTTGCTCTGCGTAGAGTGATACATGACTTTAGGCTCGCCGTTCTCGTCCACTACCTTAGAGGCGTTCGCAGGGTCATTGATCCAATTACCAAACCAGTTCAGGAAATTGGGAGTCCGCACCTGTAGCCACTGCCTTTCGTTCAGCTTCGTGGGCTTGCCGTTCGGGGCTTTCATCCATTGATCAGTCCCCTGATACTGCTTCCGCACCGCTTCCATCTGTCTCTCGGCTTCGGCTATGTCAGCCCTCTCCGCTTGGCTCAGACTATTCTCTTTCGGGTCAAGATTGCTGATCTGGAAAGTCTTATACGCATCGTCAAGACTGATCCCCATAGCCTTTGAATAGGTCTCGAACAGGGCATCATAAGCCTGAAGTTGTGCATCAATCTGTTCTGTGGAGAGGCTTGGCTGTGCTTCTCTGTATCGCTTCTGGAACGACTTGCGGTCTGTGATGGGGGTCTGCTCTGGCTTGGCAATTTTGACCGCTTCCGCCTCCAATATTCGAGGCTCGGTTAAGCCCTTGTTTTCTACAACATTATTGCTACGGGAAATCTTAACGTCTGCCTTGTATATCGCTACACCCCTATCAACATCTCTTAGCCCGTAGTTGGAGGTTTCCACCACGGATCCTCTTGGCAAAGAGGACTCCACGGCGTCAACTCTCCTTGCTTCGGTTGCCGAGGCGTTATCTCCAGAGTTGAAGTAGGTAACCGCCAGCCCATACTTTTTCAGAATGGGAACACGATTTATCATCTCATCCTTTCTTGCCGTAGTCCTTGCCTCTGGATGGGATAGAGTAGACAAAATCATGTCTTTGACAAATTCGTAAACCTTTTTATCGACCACGGATGCTATTTTGTCTGCGTCCCTAATGTCTTCATCGTTCTGGGTGGAGAGTGTTGACTTAATGATGTTTTTAATGCCATCCACGTCAGGGAAAGATATGCCCATAGCTTTTTCCGCTGATTCCACCTCGTCAAAGGCTTTTTTGACCAAAGCCTCGGTGATCCTGTGTCTCTCAATAATTATTTCATCTTCGCTGGCTGGCTTGGTCTCGGTGGGGGGCTCAGGCTTAGGTTTGCGATACTCGCTCAGGGTCTTATCGTCAAGAGAGGCTTCTGTTTTCCTGATAGCGGTCTCGATACTCATGACAGCAGAGCCAACCTTGACTTTCTTGACTCCCTCGGATTGGAGAGTCTCAAGCTTATATAGCCTTGCGATCTTCTCTGCTCTGAGCTTGCCTCTTCCATTCATCCTAGCAGACGGAGAGTAGATTTCTATGGAGGGGATTTCCTGCACGGTCTCGGCTTTATCCTGCTCTATCTCCTTGCTGAGTTCCTCAATATGTCCGTCTCGGTATTGCTCCAATATCTTTACGGCTTCGTCTATGTTATAGCCCAGAGGGACATATGCTCCATCCGCTAAAGAGTCATCTTCTATATACGGCAAAACAAGAAGAGCCTTGCTATTGGTATTGGTGCGATACGTAAAGCCAACGTCTTTTTTGCCAGTAGCCTTTATTAGCCTGTCCTTAATCTCTGCCAAAACAGCCTTGATCCTGCTGGGGAGTCTTTTTTCTATTACCTTATCTGCTTCTTTTAGCTCATTTTCCATAATACGCCTACTGAGGCCTCTTATTTCTGAGTCTCTTTTGCCCGTAAGGTCTTTATACTTTGTCGTGTTTCTGTTTAATCCAGATATAGCCTTTCCGTAGTTTGCCTCTACGACTTTCATTTCGTCTTTTATTTTATCTGTTTCGGTTTTTGTGTTGGCATCTATCTCTGCATTTATCGCATCAACCTCATCGCTATATGCTTTACCATCGGTTCTCTCCACCACCACATCAGGCTTCTGCTCCTCGGTCTGGACTAAAGGATACTTTTCGCTCAGTGACGGGTATTTTAGATTGTCAAAATAGTCGAAAAAGACATCGGTATCGACCTTCTGCGTTTCTATAATCTTGGATAGTATTGTGTCGGTGACATATTGTTTCCACGCCTCTTGTCGGCTAAATCCCGATGCCTTGTAGTGGGAGATCAGATCACCCAGAGAAATATTGGGCTTTTGTTTTGACGAGGGAACATTGGCATTACTTTCTTTAGAGTATCTTTCTTTTCTTATCTTGTCTATCTTCTCCTGAGCCTGTTTTTGTTCCTCTTCCGAAATTCCGCTAACGGCATTTGAGGCAATGCGGTCCAGAACATACTCGTCATATTGTTCCTGAGTTATCTCTTTATCTAATAACATCAGGTAGTTTTTGGCAAGCTCGTCATAATCTGATGCGCGAAGATTTGGCATAAGCATTGACCCAAGCAGTCTCCTTTCTGGATACAACTCCTCGCCATATTTGTCAGAAGGGTTTTTTGATTTGTCGTTAATCTCGGTTAGCAATTCTTTTATTTTATCTTCGCCTGTTTTTGTCTCCACCGGACCATCTTCCTCGGTCTGGACTGGAGCGGACAGTTCAGGGTAGTCTTTCAGGACTTCCTCTGGGATTTTCTCGCCATCATTCATTGCTTTCTGGATAGCCTGCTTGTGCATGGCCTCCATACTTTTGATTAACTCTTCAGTTACCTTGGTTTTGCCCTTGACATATTTAGAAGGGACTTTCTCCATTTTGCCAGTTTTCTTGTTAATCACTTCACGATATTCTACGCTCTTGATCTCTTCTGGATTTTTCTCAAGGTATTGTCTTGTTGCTACCTCAAGCATCTCAGCCTTGGTCATTTCCCATACTTTTTTGGTAGGCTTGGGTTCTGCTTTCTTGGGCTTCTCAACCTTGGCTTTCGGTTTCGGTTTCGGTTTCGGTTTCACCTCTTTCTTTGGCTCAACCTTTTTCGGCTTCTCCATCTTGTTCAGGCGGTTCATCAGGGCTTGTGCCTCAGCGTAGGCAAGCTCTTTGCTAGTCTCGGTTCGGCCTTTGCTCACGGCTTTGACCTCGGCACGATAAGCCTCATCGGATAGCTCAAGCTGTTTTTTCTTGATGTGGATCACCTTGGTTTGCCCTGCCGTCACAGGCTCTACTGGCTTCACAGGCTTGACTTCCTTGGTCTCTTTGGTGGGCTTCTCTTCCTTGGTCTCGGTTGGTTCTGCCAGCCTTGCTGTCAATCTATCCCTGATCTCACCAAGCACTTTCTTCATGGTGTCGGGAGCGTCACTCTGCATCACCTGATCTATTCTGGTCAGGGTCTCTGCGATCTGCTCAGGCTTCGCTTTCAGGTTCTTGTCAACCTTGTAAGCCTCTGCGAAGATCACGGAGGTCTCAAGCGGAGCTTCCTGTTTCGGTTGCTCCCAAGGCTGTGTCTCTGCTTTCTGGGGAGCGATCTCAGGTGCAGGGTTTATGTCCACTATCCTGTTCTGCTCAATCTGATTGCCTCGCAGACTTGCGTAAGCGTCTGAGGCTTGCTTGCCCTGTGTAGCGTATCTGGTGAGCTTGCCAATGATCTTGGAAGCGGATTGATAAAAGCCAGACATCTCAGGGTCAGCCTGAATGTTGCCAAGGTTCTGAACCTGCATCTGTGAGAGCAGTTGCAAGGCTCTGTCATTATGACCAAACGAAATCTCCTGAGCGATAGCTTTCAGGGTTGTGGCGATCCGTTCTTTGGTCTGGTTCTTCTGGTTAGGCTTACCCGAAGTGAGCTTGTTAAGCTCTTGGTAAACCTCGTAGATTCCCTGCTTCAGCATCACCACATCGAAAGAATTGATCTGCTCATTGTCAGGGAATTGTCTCTGCATTTCCTCATAGCTTGAAGCATACAAGCCATTGGCATAGACGCTGTCCAGAATGTTGGCAACAGCCATTTCGAGTTTCTTGTTCTTGATCCCCTCTGATTTCGCTTGCATCAGTTGCTCTGCCTTGGCATTGACAACCTGCACATCAGGGGAGTCTTTCTTGAGTTCCGCCACCATCTGCATCACGGTCTTGGCAGTGGGGTTGTTTGCCTTTGCCAGAGCCTCGGTGGTTTTCCATTGCGATCTGGCTTGGAGGCTGTGATAACCTCCACCGAATAAACCGAATGTCAAGCCTCCAAAAGCTCCACCGATGAACGCTTTATTGGCGTGAGCAACCATCTCTGCCATCGTGTAGTTTGTCTCACCCAGAGCGTTGTTCAGCAGATCAGAGGACATGGAATCCACATACTCTTCCGTTCCCTCAACCACTCCGTCAATCCCCATAGCCTTAGCAAAGCCCAAAGCCCTGCCCTTGCCTGTGATCGTGGACTTGATGAAGCTCTTGGCGCTGGAAAAGCTGGCTGGAGTTCTGGCAGCACTGAGCTTCCGCACCACTCCGATCTGGATAAGGTTCGAGCCATACTCGATAGCCCCGGAGATTATGCCTGACGTGATTGCAGCGGTCTGCGTTCCCTTCGGTGCTTTATCCCAACTGCCATACTTGACAGCGACATCGTTCATGTTGGCTTCAATGATATTGGAGAACGTGAGGGCAGCACCCAGAGCAGGATTAGCCATCGTGGCAATCGTCATGGGTGCTGAGTAGGCTGTCTGTTGCAGGAGATCGGAGAGGATATTGCCTGTCTCGGTGGATAAGCCCTGAGAGACGAATCTCTGATTGGCAAGTCCGCCTTGACCACCTGCAAGCACCCCGCCCAAAGCCATTGGGGAATACAGCATATCAACCGCACCAGAGCCGAACGAAATGAACGCTCTCGGCACGATCCCTGTCCATGTATTCCCGAACGAATTACTGATCTGCTCACCAGCCCGAACCAAGCCAGCTTCCGCATCAGTCATTCCCGAAGCGTAGTAGCGGTATAGCTCGTTAGCGTGAGCAATCTCTTTATTGATAGCGTTATAGCGTTTGTTCCAGTCAGGTGAAGCGTCTTTCTGCGAAGCAAGTTCTGCCTGAGTCTTGGCAAGGTTCTGGAGTCGGGTTGACCAGATTTGGGTGTTGCGGTCTTTGTGATACTGCATCAGATAGTCACGAGCGATAGGGGTCTTGATGTTCTGAGGGTCAACCATATCGTCATACTTTCTGAGTTCTGCCAGTTGCTTCTGAGCTTGCGGAGAGTTATCCCCGAAGTCACGAGCAAGGTTTCCGTATTGGGCTTCCACCGCTTCACGCCTACGGACATTGGTCTTGGCAACCTCTAATTCAGCGTCCTGCTCTGCTTTCAGTCTCGCATTGAACTGAGTGGTCTTGCCATTGCCTAACGGTTGTAGCAGGGATTCCACATCAGAGCTTGTCTTGAGCAGATCAATCTTCTTGGGGAGTGCAGACATAGCAGGGACGGAGGCTTTGACCTCGGTCTCTTTCGGCTTGACCTCCACAGCATTTCGGTATTCGCTCAGGAATATCGGCTCTTCTTCAGGGGAGATCGTGATGTATCCCTTGCCCTCAACGAAGTATTTTTTGCTCATTTTTTAACCACTTTACTTTCTACTTTAATTTTTCCAGACAGTATGTCAAGCAACATCTGATAGCTGAACGGGAACTTGATCGTCACGCTCTTGCTATCCCATTTTAACCCAAGGACAAGGCTCTGATCGCTACTGAACAATACTCTCGGCACAGACGTGGATAGCCTCGAAGAGCCAAACACATAGCCTTGGATCGAGGTGCTTCCACTGATCCTGATGGTTTCCGGTATGTAAACCAGAATCCCTTTTGTGTTCCGCTTTGACGCTATGCACGTCTTGCCGTTGCAGATCATGCAGTGAAGCTCAGATTAAATTGCAGGCTCTCATCGTCAGAGAACAGCGTAGTGTCACCCTGGGTTGCCACGTTTACCGTCACGGTTGCAGTGCTGGTCATCGTTCCCATAGCAAGCAGAGATCCCTCGTCATTGGGTTGGAAGCTCGCAGAGAGCGTGTATTCTCCACTGGTCGAGACAGGCAGCCTGAGCTTTGCAGAGATCGGGATCAGCACTCCACCATACTCTGTTACCGAGGTGCTGGTAGGGATTCCAATGGTGATGGAAAATGGTGTTACCTCCGGTTGATCTCCGGCAGTCAAGCCCCATGTGAAATTCCAAGCTGCGGCTGTGAGCATATAAGACATGAGGGCTTGGTAGGCATCAGGGTTTGCCATTGCAGCATTGAAGCCGGGGACGTTGACGGTAATGGTTGCCGTGATTGTTCCGGTTATAGCTGCTACCAATCCAGACACAACGCCTGTTGCGGGAACAGAAAAATTCACGATCTGGTAATAGAATCCATCGGTTGTGGTTGTAGTGTCGGGAGTTCCTGCGGAGGTGGTTTTGAGCTTGTATCTGATCTTGATGCTCGGAGTGTTTTCAGCGATAAGTCCTCCGGTTGCACCAAAGATAGTATAATCCGTGACTTCCGCAACGGTAAAGGCATCCCACTTCAGGACTGCCGCCAGTCCCTCTGTCGGATCGAATCCGGTTTCGTCACTGTAAAGATCAATAGTGGTGAGGTCAGAGATCGTTTCACCGGTCTTTTTCTTCATGGTTGTCCATGCGCCAAGGGCAGACCAGTATTTGATTTCTACCATTTCGACTTTCTTAACGTTTGCCATTTTTATCTCCAGTTATTTAACTATATCGTTAATGCCTGTGGTGTTGATCCAGACGTAGTCACCCGTGGTTGACGGCTCTTTTGCCTGAATATAAATATCCATGCCGTAAACCATCCTCCCTGTGACGAGTTGGTCAACCTTAGCCTCTGCACTAAACGCCTTTTTCAAGGCAATGCGGGCAATTCTATCAATGGCTGCGATCAGTTTCACAGCCTTGTTTGGCTCTATCTTTTTGGCGTTATTCATTGGTTTGTTTCCAGCGGGAGTCATTGAAGCTTCCGCTTACCCCTGTTGAGGCTTTGCCCTGTGCATCAATGTGGGCTTTCTGGAAAGCAGTGAACCCCTCGTTAAGTGACTCAAGCACGTCAGCAGGCAGGGTCTTGGTTCCAAGGTCGGTTGCCTTTACTTTTACCCAATCCCCTTTCTTGCCTACATAATATCCGTTTGAGTCTTTCATGTAGTTTTTGCCCCCCACCAATACTTGGGCTTGAGGAGTAAGGTCTGAGCCATAGATTTTGACTCTGTGGTTTCCAAAGTTAAGTCCCGTAGCCCTCATAATCTTCTTGGTGTCTACGCCTTGCCCCTGTGACTCTGTGGGGTAAGTGCCAGCGGGAAGCTCTTTCTTGCTTTTGCCTTTTCCCTTGTTGGCGGCTCTCTCGGCAGCACTCTTTGCCTTATCCATT
>Ga0172381_10006882_pt1 | contig 11335 bp, 20 predicted proteins | sample Leawel6488metaG_FD_119754 | JGI IMG/M metagenome (GOLD analysis project Ga0172381, IMG submission 119754) | Leachate microbial communities from a municipal landfill in Southern Ontario, Canada - Leachate well 64-88 metaG | ecosystem: Engineered > Solid waste > Landfill > Unclassified | place... | reverse complement strand
TCAATACCACCAGCAGCTATGGTTTCTTCAAGAAGTTCACGAGTACCTGTCCAGCAAAACGTAGAACCAGCAATCTTTTTTGGTCCTTCATCAACCTCTTCGGATATCGTCTGTGGTGGGGTATGCGGCAAGACCTCGACAAATTCTAGCAGATCTTCAATAATAGGCCAAGTCTTTTTTAGACCTTCTCTTATTACTGGCCCAATAGTGCTACCTGGAATGAGCGTTAGTTTTTCTTCATCTAGCCAGTCTTCGAGCGTTACCAATCCCTGTTCGTTAGCGATGATTTCGGCTCGTCGTCTGCCAAGCAATTCTAAACCAAGAGCACCAAGAAACTTGCATAACGGAATTTTCTTGGCCTTTTCGATTTCAGCAATAATACCTTCTGCTCTTTTGTGCCCCAAACGAATAGGAGAACCGTCTTTGGTTTTGCCGATTGGAAGATGTTCGATTTGCTCAATAGTCAAACGATATAGATCGGCAGGCGTTTTGATAAGTTCGGCTTCAATAGCAGCTTCTAAGATACTATCGCCGAACCCCATGATGCCAACACCTTTGTCGGACGATCCAATGAAATGCTTGATTTTGTAGCCCGATGCTCCAGTGCAGTTGCTTGCATTTACGCAATAGGTGACTGCACCTTCTTTGCCTCTCAACATTCGTGTTGTTGGAGAACCACAAGCGGGGCAACATGATGGCTCTTCAATTGGTTCTCTGTCTGATGCTATTTCAACAACTTTTACTACCTTCGGAATCACGTCGCCTTGTCGTGCAATTTCGACAAGATCACCGATTGCAACATCTGCGGCTGATGGGAATTCACTATGTTCATTCCAGTTGTTTAATAGTACGTTTGAAACTGTTACACCACCCACAAATACTGGGTCAACAGTAATGGTCGGATAAATTGCTCCAGTGTGGCCAACAGTAATGTTGACGCCAGTGACACGCGTTTGAGCTTTTGCGGTGACGAATTTAATAGCCCTACCAAACTTTGGTCGTAGTTCGTCTTTCCGATCCTTTGTGATTTGCTGTTGTAATACTACATTATCAATCATGACGACGAGACCGTCGATTTCGAACGGAAAATCTGCTCGTCCAGATTCAGTATCAGCGAAAAATTCCCCTACTCCTTTGACTACTTCATCACGTGTTCCGCTGATCACAGCATAACAAACAGGATCAAATCCCAATGTCTTCAAAGTCCGAAATTTTAAATTAAGTGACCCAAACTTGTTTTTTGGATCGACGACATTGAAAGCAACAAATCGAATAGATTCGTTCTGTGTACCATCAATCCGACCAAGAATGCCACTACCAACGTTTCTTGGGTTGGTTAATGTTGGGTCAATCTTCTTCATCGCTTCGAATTCGGATTTGTAAAGGATAGCCTCACCCCTAACAGTCCCGGTAAACGGGACTGGCAAGGTTGTTGGGACTCCCATCCATTTAACAGCATTTGCTGTCAAACGTTCTCCAACTTCACCATTACCGCGACTAATAGCATCAACCAAGTTGCCATTAGTGTAATTCAAAGCAATACTGTTACCATCCATTTTCAGCGATATATTAATATCAGCCGATTCAACACCAAGCAACGCAAGAACTTTGTCGTACCAGTCGGCAAAACCAGCAATACTGTTGTCAGTATTCGTCAACGACCCCATAGGGATCAAGTGCTCTTTCTTTTCCCGTAGGTCGTCGACAGAATAAGGAGCACCAACTCGAACTAGTCTATAATCATCTGGCTCGAGATATCGGAGTTGTCCCATCAACGCTTCGAATTGATCGTCTGTTAGATCAGACTCACAACCGGGTGTATAATAGAGTTGGGCTGCACGGTCGATTTTTGATCGCAATTGTGCGATTTTGATCTTATTAATTTCCATCTTGTGTTCTCCTGTATATAATTATAGCACGAAAGCCATATGGAGTTAATATACTCCTAGCGTTTCAGATACAGGAGACTAATTATTGAGTGCTTTGATAATTTCCGGAATGATGATACTATCAAGCGTACGGGCTTTGACTACGCAACCACCATCTACATAATTGACGGTGATGGTAAGCTTGTTGAGATAAGGTCCCGGAATTTCGGTGATTTTGATAGTACGATTGTGTCCGGTTGTAGTGTTTTCGGCTTTCATTTCGCACCTATTAGCTGGGTTTATTTCATTTCTCTTTATTATAGCCTAAAGAGAAATAATTATTAATGTTCTATTGCTTGCCAACAAGCAGCCAATAAATCTTCTTGAATAGTAATCGGCTTGGTTGTGGTGATATGTACAATACCATCTTCACTTAATCGGATTAAACCAAGCGTATTCCCAATCTTATCTTTAAGACGGATTGAGCCATCTTCAATCACTATATTTCGAAGCTTTGTAGGTACTATCAAATTGGCTCAATCTTCGAATTTGTCACTACTTAGTGGCGTTTCATTGTCGAAACAAGAAGAACTGATAATTTGGGTTGTAACTTTACCACCTTCTCTGATAGCAAAATCAGCTTTGATAGCAAAATCTTTTTTGCTAACTGGATCATCCCAATCGATAACTCGACTAAACTGTTCACCAGAATCTGGGTAAAACACTACACATCTAACTTTAAGCATAGCAATTCCTTAAATACTTCTTGGGTTTCCAAGTTGGAACTGTCGTAGTGATAGCAGATTCTTCAAAAGTAGTCTTTGATCGCATACTCAAAGTATGGAGTGCAACCGGCTGAATCAAGACGTTGGTCCCAAAGCTTAGCAAGAACTTTTTGCTCTAGTTCTTGTGACGTCATGGCAGATTCTTCAAAAGCTGCAAGATGGCATTTGATGCCATCATCGCCAATAAAGTAAAGATTGCCCCTAAAAATCGTAGAACGCCGACTTGTGAGAGCACCAGAAAGATCGATTTTGTGTGTTGGGTCTTCATTATTGATATCAGACCAAACATACAAAATTACTTTACCGTCGTTGAATTCGATGTAAACTGGAGCATCATCGAATCCATCGACCGATGCTTTGGTTGAGTGATTGTCGAGAGAGATACTCAAGCCACCATCACCTTTAATAGTGCATTTGACTTTAATAGTATCATTAGCTTCAAGATCAACGTCTCGAAGTTCAAAAATTGTGGTGGTGCTCATAATAACCAATCTGTTGTTGCATTGACTTTGGTTTCTTTGTGATTCTTCTTAGCGATTAACCTGAACTTGACGCGACCCCTCTCAATCTTTACATCAAGAAATGCAACAGATTTGTCACCGCGATCATTTTCGACCACAGTTTTAACAATACTTTTCCACTTTTCATCCAATTCAGAAAGATTGAGATTGATATTGGTTTGTTCTGTCATTTGAGTTTTCTCCTACTCCATTGTAGCACAAAGACAGGTGACTATTAATCCCTTTTGTCTGAATCAAGTGGATATCTCTGCTGCATTGCACGTTCAGATTCTTCGTATTTGTTTCTCAACTGTTTGATTTCTGCTTTATCGTCTTGGTTGATTTTGCAGGTTTTAACCTTCATCTTGATGATTTCATAGGTTTGATCATCAACGACAAGCTCTCCGTCATCGTTGAGGACATCCATCACATCCGATTCTTGCCAATCCATCCAATCTGAGATCATGCTAATCAGCACTTCTAGATTGTCCGATTCGATTGGTGTTTCTTCATCATCTTGATGCACAAAAGACTAGGACCAAATGTGATTTTTTCTCCTACTCTGTTATAGCACCAAGATAGGTGATATTTAATCAGGTGAGTACCTATACAAAGCAACCGGCATGACTCAATGCCATGCCGGTTGTTCCCATATCTAACTAATCTTGTGCCAATGCTACCTAACCATGTTCTGTTTTCCAAATTAATAGTATAATTTGAATATAACTGCCGAACGCATCGAACCACGTTATTAGCGTTCGGTTGCGATATGGCAAACTGAACATGGAGGTTGCGAACACTAGTATCATTAAGTAAAACATTGTTCGTACCTCCTTTCCTTCTACTTTGTTGTAGCACCAAAAAAGTATATCATTAATTGGTATTAGAAACCGTTTTGCTCCAACCAATTAATTTCTGCTTCTAACGCATCACTTCGCAGTCTGTACGGACCTAGGACTGGACCAGATACTGGCGACATATCAGCAATCCAATTTATCTGTTCTCCACCATTGATTGGTTCAACATGGCTGGCTCTGCTGATTGTGGCTTTACCTTCATCGTACAGATTGACCAAGGCATCATTATGAATAGCTGTAACGCTACCATCGGGCTTGACGACGACATGCAAGTTATTGTCTGACATGAAGTTGCTCTGCTTTCTCAAACATTTCTGGAGTTTCTTTGTCAGAAGTAGTACTACCGAGAGCACGCTCGACTGTCTTTGTAACATCCTTGCAGGACTTGCCTTTAACTCCGTTGACGTTGATAGTCGGTGTTCCGTCTGGTGCAATCGTAATGACAACTGTATTCATGCTGGAATTCCCTTAGGCTTTGGTGCAGGTGAGACGGATATTGCCGGTTTTGGTGTCGGAGATTTCTCTCACAGACCAGCCTTGTTTTCGCATTGTACGTGCTGCCATACAAACGCCGTATTGTTGCTTGAGTTTCTCCATACCACTCCCAAAGACAGCAACCAAACCACCCGTTTGCCATTCATCAGCAACAACCCGAAATCCACCTTCGGTCTTGACCAGACCGATATCATAGCTGCAATCCGGATGTGTGATAGCATGATCACATTTGCCATAGTCCTTGGCACTAATGCCTTGACGATAGGCTGCATTGTCCGCACTGTAATCATTCATCCATCGACCATACCAACGAAACGTTTTCTGATCAATGACCAATGTTGCTCCAAGACGTTCAGCGGCTGTCTTGAGAGCTTCTAAGTCCTTCACTTCTAGCTGGATCACAACGACATGTGACATGTTGTATGTCTCCTATTTGATTTCTCTGTACTATGTTATAGCACGAATGCGGATTGTTATTAACCCGATGGAACTAACCATCAATCTCGTCTTCGTCATCATTATCTTCGTCATCGAGATTGATGGCTCTTTTTGGCATATCATGCAGCAGCTTATCCAATTGATCTTTCACAACTGACATACGTTTGGCGACAACAGCCTTGATATCTTCGTTCTCACGCAAAGAATCTGGAGTCTGCCCTGCTAGAATGTCTTTAGCTTGATCTGCAAGCAAAGCAAGTTCAGTGTCATTACAAACATTCCTTGCACTGAACAAGTCGAGAAAATCCACTACCTTTGTTACCGAAGTGGCAGCAAACAATTTGCGATTACCATTTTGATGTGGGGTCAGACGATCAACAAGATGATCAATAAGATTTTTCAGACCAAACCGCAATGCGGACTTGATCTGGATACCCATATCCTTGATTTCTTCGGCTTGTCGTTGTTGCTCTTGATAGGCAATTGCCTTTGACACTTTGCTACTATTCGACGGGGACCAATCAAACCAACGTCTCTCAACCCAAAACTTGTTACGGAGTTGGTTGCGACCTTCCAGGGTTGCAACATCAAAATAATTGGATTGGTCGAATTGGTCTTTGAGTTGAGTTTTTGCCTCTTCAACCAAGTTTGCATATTCGCAAATAAACGCATCGGCAAATTTGTTGTAGCCTTGTTCGGCGTTGGTGATTTTTTCGTTCAACTCATCAACAAGAGGCGATGGAATCAAATGTGTTCCTTCTGAAAACGGTGATCCGGGAACTTGACGTTTCATGGTATAACGCCGAACATCACGTGCGATTAGGAGCATGTGATCATAGTTCTCGCTTTCGAGAATCTTTTTGTTGAGACCAAGATGTTGCTTGTTCGCAATTGTTTGGATTTTTGCAATATTCCCTTTGCGAATCAAACCAGTCTTGTGGAATCGAAGCAACAAGCAGGTTGTCAGATCAAGGATATTGGGTTTTTGGAAGGTCATTTCAAAGCCTCTGTATTGTTTGTTTCTCTGTTTTGTTATAGCACAAATTTAGGTGACTATTAACCCCAATCACTTATCAAATAGGCTTTTTACACCCGAATCCACTAGTTTGGTCTGCTTCAATAAATGCTCTAGCTCACGAATCCTTTCGTTTTGCTTGTGGATTTCTAGTGCTTGTTGCTTGCTTTGTTCTAGCAAATCACGAATGACGCTTTGTGGGTCTTCATAGCAGCGTTTAAGAAATCGTTGCTGAACTTCTGAATTTGTTATTGTGATTGCCATGATTTTTAAATATCAGTGGCTGGATGACTACGAGCCATCCAGCCACTGACTCACACAGGATTTCCTAATCGATATTGAGTGCACGATCCGTACTTTCGGGTCGTGGCATTTTGTAAACTCCATCGGTGCTTGCGGAAAGATAACGGTTATCTGCACCCATTCGAAGCTCTTTGATGCTTTCGCGGTCGATCAATCCAACTGGAGTGATGAATTTCGCCGCTTCTTTGACAGTGATGTTCATCCTAAAAGCTTTGTCACAACAATGTTTGATATCACGAGCAACCCAATCGTGATCGTTTTCAGGTACTTCATCTGTCAAACCGTACTCTTTGAGCCAAACATCCCAAATCGGTCGCCGCTCTATTGCTGGCGGCAGATCAAAGAAAAATGTATCAGTGAATCGGCTTCGCATTGCCGCAGACAATCCGTTGATGCTGTTGCTCGTAGCCAACCACATTGTATCAGTTCCTCCGATGGCTTCAACAACCTTCAAAGCCGACCGAATTTGTTGCTGGCTTTCGCCAACCAGTGAACCCTGCATAGCACCAAGGTCGATTCTGATGACGACAGTATCGAATTCAGCACCAACGGCTTTACAAATAGCCGATTTCCCGCAACCAGGTACTCCCAAAAGCATGATTCCGAAGACGTCGAAATCTTCCATCCAGGACAACAAGGTACCTTCTTGGTCTTGGTTGACGCCGCTTGTATCGCCTCGTGAAGCCAATCCTGTTTTTTCGATTTCATCCAACCAAACGATGACTTTTGGTTGTCGCTTGCCGGTCATGATGTTGGTAAGATATTTCTTGATTTGCTCTAGCCCACCCAAATCCTCGAACTTTGCACCACCACGATAGATCGACAATCCGCGAGTTTGTTCAACTTGCTTGCGTTTTGCAACCCAGCAATGTTCCAGATCAATGCAACTCGCTGGTTTCTGCCCAACGACTGGCTCTGAACGCAAAGCCATACTAACGACTTGCTCTGCTCCGAAGTAAGGCAGACCTTTTACGGCTTCGACAACACGCTCAATCGTTTCATCACCACTAAGTGGTCGCTTAGTTTTGATATTGGTGCCGTTGCATTTTTTGCAACTCTTAGCACCACCACAACTGCACTGGCTGCTTTGCAAATCAAGAGACTTGACCATTTCGGTCAGTTGCTCTTGATTCGGCAAAGGTTCGTCAATGATGATAACGTCATTCCTTAGACTTATTGGTAGTTGGATGACGTTACCGAGAAGAACGAGCGTTTTGCAATTTCTCTTAAACTTGTCGCGAAGATTCCAGATTGCCTGTCGCACTACCGGCTGCTCGAACCAATCGACAGCGGCTTGCATGCCAACAATGGTGAAATCTGGTACATCGGCGATTTTGATCAGAAATTCGACAGGGTTTAGTGGTCCGTCTTGATTCAGCTTTGACGCAATGGCGTCACCTTGTGCGTTGTAACCAATGATGCCATCTGCTGAATTCCACAAAATGATAGCAGATGGCTTGGGAATTTCGGAACATTCTCGAAGGAGCGTTTCCATCGTTGCGGCTGGATCATTGCTTTCGATACCAATGAGTGGAACACCAACCCTACGAGCAGCAATGAATTGTTCTGTGAAGCTGAGCATTTCAAAAATCCTTGTGTGCTTTGTGCGAACCCCTCACCCTCATATTTCGTTATAGCACGAAATAATAACCTGCTTAATTGCAATCTTCAATTGCGTCATTGATCATCGTATCCAAATATCCACTGTGGATAGCAAAATCTTCTGCAGACTTGTAAGAGCAATTACCTAAATAGGAAATTCCTTCTTTGTCGCCAAGCTTAACCTTGACTACTGCTACGCACCAACCCCAACTACCTTGTGCCGTTTTCATTATAGCTCTAACGGCTTTGGCATATCCTTCCATAGATCTAGTTCTTCGTTCCGATTGTTCTGGTGTTTCGTCTTCTTTTACGCAAGAAAGCGTAATTGTTATTTTTGTTGCCATTTGTTTTCTCCTACTCCGTTTTAGCACGAAATAATCACCTACTTAATCTCGATTGCAATTAATGCAATTGGTATTTGAAGCTAAAATAAATTATCTCAAGCCATATATCATTTCAAAAATATCTATATGAAACTTTCAAAACTTAATGGTTGGGATACTATTCATCATCTAATCAATGAGTCGTATCTAGATGATGAATTTAGGGTTAAAGATTGCAATCGCCGTGTTGCGGCTATGAAATTCCTTCAACACCAATTGAATGAATCTAAAGAACCCCAGACAGGAATTTATTTCTGGATTCCATCAGGGAAAGAATGGAGACTTGAGACATTTTTTGATTCGCAATTTCCTTCGAAACCAGGGTTTGATCTAGATCATTCTTCGATTTGGCGAAAATGGTCAAGTACTATGTTAAGGTTAAATGATCCTGATAGTACTAAAGAAATTCGCCATAATTATAGCGGATTGCCGCGTGGAAGAGTGACGACTTTTATAGGAAGAAGACCGTCTGGGTCGAAAGCTCGAAAATATTTGATATTGCACGGTAACGATTCACCGGTCAAGAATGCCGCTGAACTAATAGCCGATCGTTTTTATCTTCCTGATGGTTTTTGGGTTTGGGAATTTGACGACCATGAAAGAATGAACTTTGATGACGTCCACGCTATCAAAAGATTTTTAAAAAAGACCTGAAATTGCTAGCTGCATGGATGTATTTAATTAGTCTGTTGTTGCAAAAACCAAAGAAACGACAGAAGATTGCGAGTCGCAGAGTTTCCAGAATGGAAATCTATTTGATCGTTTTGATAGCAGCAGCAAGGATTTTGGCTTTGTGCGTATCATCAGCTTCTACAGCTTCGATAAGTTGAAAAACCAAGGTTTCGAAAGTTCGAGACGATTCTGACTTCCCATATTTTCGACGAAACGCACACAAAGCCGGGTGGTCAGGTTCGGCATGGCCGACAACAACTGGTCTATGAATGTGACCAAATTTGTATTGTGCACCTTGACCATTGATCTTGATGCCAATGAAAGGATTTGATGGCCGACTTGGTTTGATTTCAGTGACGATCATCTGTGAACCGCCATTGATTTGGACGATATCGAAAAGCTTGATTTCGTAAATCGTCGTAGTTGGCTTCGGATTGAAATGTTGTTGGCTGAGATTTTTGACTTGCTGTTCGAACACATCCAATTTATCGCTCATTGAATTTCTCCTCCAATTATTTTAGCACGAAATTTCCAAAGCGGAAACTAGGTAGGCTTTTTTGTCTCAAAAGCAGACCGTTGCTTCTCGACAAAATCACAGGCGTTTTGCCATTCGATCTTGTCGGTTGTGACGAACAATGCACCACCACCGAATTCTCCAACACGTGGTTTCGAACAGGTGATAGCGTAGGTGAGCGACCAACATTGGTCTGGTCGAAACTTTTTGAGAAACTTCTGAACCAACCACACAACGTTGTCTGGGTTTCCGAATTCTTCGGCATACACCCACAAATGGCGACCCAAAACTTTGTTGTCAAAATCGTTAAGGAAAGAGTACTTGAAACCCAACGAATCCCATTCTGGATCGTAATCGTTATTGTCATGAAGGAAACTAACCCCAGTCCAATCCGCATTGACATCGGCCAGTTCGGCTGGTATGGCGTCTTCTGGATATTTCTCTTCGCCGAAGACACAGATGGATTGAAGCTGTTCTTTCAGCCACGCTTCTTCTGGTTCGGTCAGATTTTTAATGACTTGTGAGAATTGTAAATAGCTGTCTGCCACGTCATTCTCCTATTACTTTTTCTCTACTCTGTTTTAGCACGAATAGAGAGGACTATTAACCGGTGGGTGTTGGTCTGGTTGCTCATCTAGGGCCAGTAAGGAGAGTCATTTTCACTTCCACACAGAGAGCAACCAGACCAACACCCTCCTCGATAGGAGGGTGAAGATCGTTGAACGCTAAATCGAATTCACGACGGGAATCGACGCCATGAGCTTGTCTTCGCTGGCACAAAGAGCCATTTCGACCATGGTTCGTGCCTTGTCTTCGTCGGCGGTCGTCGGTTCGTAGGCATCCCCCTTACCTTCGGTGATCTTGAGAATGACTTTGTTGACGAGACGGTTGACGGTGTTTTGAAGGTCTTTCTTCGTCATGGCTGAGATTCCTGTGTGTTGGTGGGAGAGGTCAGGTCGGATTCGATTCTGTCCCTCCCCCGATGCTTTGTTGTAGCACGACACAGGCCGATCATTAATTCCCGCTTCGTTGCTGATCTGGTTAAATCACTATGCCTTTCGTGCTATAACAAAGTAGGAGAAAAGAACCATGACATCAGCCGAAAAAAAAGAACTACGACGATTGAAGAAAGCTGCTGCCGAAATCATCGAGCGGCATGGGATGGAAGACGTCATCGAACGTCTCGTCGACAACGAGGTTAGTGCCTTCAACGACAGTAGCACTACAGACAAATCAGATATGTATGACAGCCTGTTGCGTGATGGCGTGGTTGGCTACGACCACATGACCAAGACCCAGCTCGTCAACGAGATGGCAACGAGCTTTGGATACCTCGTTGAAGAATGGGAGAATGACGAATGATAGCAGCCGAATTCAAGACAGCCTGCAAACTGGCATTCGACAGAGCGGTTGATCTGTCGAGCGAAAATGACGATAGTTTCTGTGGTTTCGGCCTTCTAGGGTTTAAGCCAATCATGGCGACAATCCGCCAAGCAGCCAAGGTTATTCGTTATCAATGCTTGCAATTCGATGGGGGTATCGACAACGACAACCTACAAGAATGTCGGATCACCTTTCGCAAGAGCGTCATCGTCATCGGTTAATAGTTCCCTCCTCTTGTGCTATAACAAAGTAGGAGGGAACACATGGGATACCAAAAAGAGATCGAACTAGCCAAGAGCCTTGGTTATACTGTCGAAAAGCAACGCATTGTTGGTGATCCGCCGATTTTCAGCCGGTCGCGTCTCCCGCATCCCCGAATCAGGATTTGGGAATGCGTCTACGATTGCAAGATCCGTTGGGCGTGTGCTGAATTGGACAATGGTGGTTGGAAGAATCATCGCTACTATGCGGATTTGACAGAAGCCATCACGAAGGAAGCAAAATAACATGGATCGAGACT
>Ga0172381_10006881_pt1 | contig 11335 bp, 8 predicted proteins | sample Leawel6488metaG_FD_119754 | JGI IMG/M metagenome (GOLD analysis project Ga0172381, IMG submission 119754) | Leachate microbial communities from a municipal landfill in Southern Ontario, Canada - Leachate well 64-88 metaG | ecosystem: Engineered > Solid waste > Landfill > Unclassified | place... | reverse complement strand
TAGCCGTGCCGGTCAATTATGAAATTCTTCATGTTATTCCGATTAAATTCGGGGTTGATAATCAAGGTGATATTAAAGATCCGATTGGTATGAACGGAATTCGTTTAGAAGTAGAGACTTTGATTGTCCAAGGACTAAGCACACAAATAAAAAATTTAACCAAAGCCATATATCGCACCGGTTTAGAAATTGAGGATTTAGTTTTGGGTCCGCTCGCGGCCTCCGAAGCGGTTCTAAGTTCGAAGCAAAAAGAATTAGGGGTGGCTTTAGTAAATTTAGGCTCATCGACAACTTCTTTAGCAATTTATGAAGAAAGAAATTTAATTCATACGGCGATTCTCCCTATCGGTGCTGAACATATTACTTCCGATATTGCGATCGGTCTGCGCTGCCCGATTAATTTGGCGGAAAGAATTAAATGCGAATATGGTAGCGCTATGCCAGATTCTTTGGATAAATCAGAGGAAATTGATGTGACAGAATTAGTTAAAGAAGAAGAGGTTAATGATGATATTAGCTTTATCTCGCGTAAGTATGTATCAGAGATTATAAACGCCCGCGTCGAGGAGATTTTTGATAAAGTCGATAATGAATTTAGAAGAATTGACCGCTCGGGTATGCTTCCAGCCGGCGTAATCTTTGTCGGCGGTGGCGCCAGCCTTGACGGATTAATTGAATCTGCTAAAAAGAAATTAAGACTTCCGGCGGCTATCGGCCAAGCTAAAAATATTAACGTCGTGATTGATAAAGTAAAAAATCCAGAATTTTTAACAGCCCTGGGCTTAGTTATCTGGGGTAGCCATACCGAAGGAGAGGGTACTGGCGGCAATAAATTTACGAAAAGTTTGGGAGGAATATTTGAAAAAACTAAAGGCTTATTTAGTAAGATAATGCCTAAATAATAATTAATTCAAGATAATTTTATGGCTGAAGTCAAACCAGAAATTGAAACCTTTGCCAAAATTAAAGTCGTCGGTGTCGGCGGCGGCGGCGGCAGTGCGATTAACCGCATGGTTGATAATGGAATAAGAGGTGTCGGCTTTGTGGCCATCAATACTGATGTCCAGGCTTTGCATTATAATAAAGCGAATGAAAAAATACATATCGGTAAAACCGTAACTAAAGGATTAGGGGCGGGTATGAATCCTGAATTAGGTAAGGCGGCCGCCGAAGAATCACAAAATGAAATTAAGGAAGCTTTAAAAGGCTGTGATATGGTTTTTGTGACTTGCGGTATGGGCGGCGGTACCGGCTCTGGTGCTTCTCCGGTCGTAGCGCAAATCGCGAAAGAGATGGGTGCTTTAACCGTAGCGGTTGTGACTAAGCCTTTTATGTTTGAAGGCGGACAACGCAAAAATATTGCCGATCGCGCCTTTGCCGAACTCGCTGATAAAGTCGATACGATTATCACTATTTCTAACGATAAATTACTTCAAGTAATTGATAAAAAAACCTCGCTTTTAGATGCGTTTAAAATCGCGGATGACGTTTTGCGTCAGGGCGTTCAGGGAATTGCCGAAATAATTACTGTTCCCGGTATTATTAATGCCGACTTTGCCGATGTAAAAGCGGTTATGGCTAACGCTGGCTCCGCTTTGATGGGCATTGGTATGGCGAGCGGAGAAAATAAGGCGGTCGAAGCGGCCAAAGAGGCTATTAACTCTAATCTGCTTGATATGTCGATTGATGGCGCGCGCGGTATTGTGTTCACGATTACTGGCGGTCCAGATTTGAGTATGACCGAGGTTTCAGAGGCGGCGAAAGTCATTACTTCCGCGGCTGACGACGACGCGAAGATTATCTTTGGCGCGGTAATTGACGAGAAGATGAAGGACCAGATTAAGATTACAGTCGTTGCTACGGGCTTTGACGGCCGCGGCAAGAGCCAAAAGAGTGAGATGACCAAGTCCTATACCCCAAACTCTTTTATCGTTGAAAAAGAGACGGAGAAGGAGCCAAGCATGCCCTCAATGTCGGTTGATAAGAATAAGGGTAAATTTAATGTTTTTAAGAATATTCCGGTTAAACCGGCGCTTGAGAGAAAGGCAGAAAAACCAAGTAATGACGACGATGATTTGAGCGTGCCTGCGTTTATTAGGAAGAAGATGGGGTAATTTATTTGAAAAATTTTAGGAATATAAAAAAGACCGCTTGTTAATAGGCGGTTTTTTGTATTTTTTAGATTTAAGTATGTGGTTGACAAAAAATAGATATTTATGATATATTTTTCTGTTACCTTAACAATAATAAATAAAATCATAAATCAGTAATCGTTTCACAAATCATTAAACATGGAGGAAAAACAGTATGTCACTTTTTAGTTGGTTATTCGGAACAAACCGCAAAGGGGAAGATTCCTTTGGCGGAAAAAGATCGCAAGGGCAACAAGCCTACGATTCTACCCCCTATAGTCCGCCGGCTCCTTATGAGCCGACTCCCTACTCGTCCCCTCAGCCGGAAAAAAAGACAGTAGAAGAACCGGCGTCGCGTGAAAAGAAAGTAGCCCGGGAACTCGGTATTAGCATACACGAAGTTATGGCCGCTGTTAACTATCAGCCGGTAGTAATTTCTACAAACGTCTATTCATTGGCCGAGGCCATCCAAAAACTCAAGCAAGCCGAGGAATTGGAGGATGAAACAAACAGGAAGATTCTTCTTCTTAAAATTGATGATATTATCCCCGGAGAACTCTCTGCGGCTAATAACTTCCAGCAACTTGCTGCTTTATATGAACTGTTGCCATCGGAAAGTAAAATGCTTTCCGCCGTGGCGAACAAATGGCTTTCTTGTGCCGCGACTAAAGACGAGGTCCAGGAAGTTGTTAATTCGTTGCCCGATGGTAGCCTGGAAAAAAGGCCCGCCCTTGTTAAGTTAGTCTCTTTGGCTAAGAATTTCGATGAAGCTGAAGAGGTCTTTCAGAACACAGAGAAGGATACCCCGGAAGAAACAGCGGCCATGATAAAGTGGCTGAGCTTTGCCAGCGATATTGACCAAGCCATTCAGGCTTTTGAAGCGACCGGAGACGACAGTGAGGCGCAGAAATTAGCCTTTAACAAATGTGTTTCATTCGTGTCGAACCTTGATGAAGCGGAAGATATTTTTAATCGGGTATCAGATGAGATGGCAAAGGTAGCCTTTGAAAAATGGTTATCATTAGCTAACACCGCAGATGAAATCGAAAATATCTATAACTCTGTTTCCAGCCCGTTTGAAGAGATGGCGGCCGCTAAACTCCAGACAATAATCCTTAGTGAGTTATCTACTACCTCCAGTTTTGAAGAAGTTGAAGCAATTCATGATGGAATTTTGAGTGGATCGTCGGACGAATTGTTCAGAGGGGTGGCAAGGAGGCTTATTTTCCTGGTTACCACCAAAGAACAAATGGAGCAGGTTCATACCATGGTCGGCAATGATAGCGACAGCTTACAGGAAGAGCTTGAAGAAGAGATCGTCACCAAGTGGCTATCCATGGTTACCGAGATAGAAGACGTTAAAGATGTCTATGAAGCAGCCGTGACTAAGAATGCGGAAAAAATGGCTAAGGACAGGTTACGGGAATTGTTTTCCGTTCAGTTAGTAGCCGCCGATACATTTGAAAAGGCCGAAGAAGTATATGATAACCGTCCCGGAGAAGAGGATTTGGAAAAAATCGTTATTGAAAGGATGGTTCTTTTGGCCTCAAATATCGGACAAATGGTTCGCATTCAGGCCATAGTTTCCGATAATGACTTGGGCGGGGAGTTTGATAAGATTCTTTTTGAAAAATGTTTTTCCCTTGCTCAGTCCTTGGTGGACATTGAAGAAATGCATGACGGCTTCCCCTTAAGTGACGAAGAAGAAAGGTTGGTTCTTAGAAGATGGACCTCATTAGCCCAGACGATAGAGGAGATGGATAATATACCCCTTGATAATCTGAGCGAGAACGATGATGTTTGTAAAGAGGTACAAGCAAAAAAGGATCAACTTTATTTAGCAGCCTTATCAAACGTTAATCAGATTTACCAGATTCAGGAAATTGTCAGTGGAGCCTCCGATGACAGTGCCGCCAGAAAAGCGGGCCAGGAGAAATGGCTGGCTTTAGTCTCTAACGTCGAAGAAGCGGAAGAATTTCTTGATGGCGTGCAGGGCGAAGTAATGGAAACGGCGGCAACAAAAAAATGGCTTTCATTTCCTCACAACCTTGGTGATTTCGGACAAGTATATGACCGCGGTCTAAATTCAGAATCCAAAGACCTGGTTATGGAGAAATGGACCGAGTCGGCGCTTGAAGCTTTGAAAAGAGCTAGTTCTGTAAAGGAAGCCAAGGATTTACTTCCGAATTTTCCGGAAAGTGGTGCGGCTAGGAGAGAACTCATAAAAAGGGTTTATAGCTTGATTAATTAAGTCAAAAAAAGCAATGTGAATAAAGTTCGACTGCAAATGTCGGACTTTTTTAATAATAAAATTTTTAATAATAAAAAACCCGCTGGGATAGCGGGTTGGATAAAAAATTATTTATTTCAGGAATATTATTCCTTTTCTTCGTGGGTTTCTGCGGCCGGGGCGTCAGAACCCTTGCCAGCACTTTTACCGAGGAATTCATCCATATTCAGGCCAAATCTTTTGGCCAGGTCAGCGGGGTTGATTCCAGCGGCAGTAAGGGCAGAGATGACTTTGAAAACCATTTCCGGGGCGGTTTGGCTGAATTTTACCAGCGCAGTTTTTCCGTCGCCGTTGGCGCCGCTATTTCCACCGAAATCGATGATCTTCACATCCTTGATGTTGCCCATCGGTTCGGCTGCTGCGCTCATGACATCAGCGAATTTTTCGATGGCGTTCGGTACAAGTCGCTCAGCAACTTCGAGGATTTGCAGGAGCTTACCAGCTTCGTCGAGCTTTTTATAGGCCTCGGCTTTTTTGTCGATACCTTCAGCTTCGGCCAGTAACATGGCTTTTTTCCCTTCAGCTTCGGCAAGCAACATTGCTTTTCTTCCCCTGGCCTCACCGGCCATTTTGGCTTCGATGGCAGCACCTTCGCCCTCTCCTTCGAGGGTTCTTTTTTGTTTTTCACCCTCAGCAATTGCGATGGTCTTCTTTTGTTGTCCTTCAGCGTCGATAACGTTTTTCTCCCTCTCAGCTTCGGCCGGCTTGATTACGGTTGAAAGAAGTTCTTTCTCTTTCTGGTTGGCCTTGGCTTCGGCCACCTCAGTTCCTTTTTCAGCCCTGGTTTTTTCGATATCCTGTTCGGCCAGTACAACTTCCTTTTGGGTTTTATTGGTTTGCAGGATTCCGGCGAGTTCGGCCTTGGCGTTTTCGGTGTCGACTTTAGCCTTGAATTCGGCCTTTTTGACATCGCGCTCCCGGTCAGAATCGGCGATCATAACCTGGTTTTCATTGGCGGTCTTGATACCATCCTTTTCGGCGGTCGATGTTTTGATCTTGGAATCCTTGTCAGCTTCCGCTTTTCCGACGGAAGCATCACGGACAACTTCGGCGGTACGTTTCTTACCGAGCTGCTCGATGTAGCCCATGTTGTCAGAAATATCCTGGATAGTGAGGAGGTCAATACCGAGCCCCATCTTCTTGAGGTCGGTAGCGGCATCATTGAGAACTTCCTGGTTAAGCTTTGTCCGGTCGCCGACCAAATCTTCAATGGTCATGCGGCCAGCGATGCTACGCAGGTGGCCCTCCAAGTTCTGGAAGGCAATGTTCTTGATTTCCTCATTTCGCATATTCAGGAAGCGTTCGGCTGCCGTCATCAGGGAGGCCTCATCGGACATGATTTTTACGTTGGCTACACCCTTCAGGTTGACGAGAACGCCGTCCTTATTCGGGGCATTACCGACGTTAATGGCGATGGAAAAGACGTTCAGGTCAAGATAGGCGACAGATTCGAGAATCGGAATTTTGAATCTGGCCCCACCGGTCAAAACCTTGAAACCGACTTTCTTTCCTCCGACCAGATATTTGCGTCCATAGAATATGGCCACCTGGCTGGGCGGAACTTTGATGTAGTTTTTGGCGATAAATTTAATTACGCCGATAATCAAGAGCGCCAGTACCAGTACCGACGCGGCAACAAAGATTGCTAAATTCATCATGATCTTTCTTTTTTTGGTTAATTAATGATTGGATTAAGGATTGGTAATTATTATTTTTCTACGACCATATGGCCGGAGATGATTTGCTTAACCTTGACTACTGCCCCATCATCACAGGACGAGTTGTCTGAAGTTCTGGCGGGGAAGTATTTTCGCTGGCCCTTTATCTCCAGAGAAATTTCACCCATTCCATTAGTGGGTATTGACGTGATAACTACTCCCTTCAAGCCAATCAGGTCTTCATCGGTAACTACTGACGAAGCCTGTTGTTTGAAGGCAAGAGCTACAAGCCACCAGGCAAATAAGGCGATTAAGGCTCCGCCAAAAAAACCGGAAAGAGCGCTTAAAAGTCCGGATAGGCCTAAGAGGTAGCTGGTTAAGAAACCAAAAGCCCCGAAGGCGGCAAGGAAGGTTACCATAACGCGGAAAGAGAAAAATTTTGGCCCCTGATCAGAAGAATCAGAATCGCCACCATGATCCGCTCCACCAGCGTCATGACTCAAATCATGATCGTGGTCGGCTCCAAACATTGAAGCCAAGACCATGACAATGCCAAAAATGGCACAGCCAAGATAAAAAATCTGTAAGGTGCTCATTGTTAAAGAATTAGTGTTGGGTTAGGTGAATTAACAGGTGAATTAAATTAATATTTATTAACTAATTTAATAGAATAACTTACATCATTCTTTATTTTTTGTCAATAGTCTATAAAATCTTTATTATTTTTAACTATTTTTATTTAATTTTCTTTTTATTCATATTTCGTTAGTCTTTTCGAAGGGTTAATTGTTTGTTAAATTATTAAGTAAAAACAATTAATTTTAATTTTATATTAAATTATAAAAAATCTGTGGATAACTTCATAAATTATTTATATTTTTATTTATATTAGCTAAATTGACCCAGAGGTATAATTTTGCTAAAATTGATGTAGAATACAACATTTAGTGGTCAATGTCTTGAAAGGCCACAAAATATAGGGTTTATATGAAATGTCCAATTTGCTATTACCCTGATACTAAGGTCGTTGACTCTCGTGTCGCGCCCGATGGTCTCTCTATTCGCCGCCGCCGTGAATGTTTAAAATGTAGCTTCCGTTTTTCAACTTATGAGGAAATAGAATTGCTTGATTTAGTGATTGTGAAGCGTGATGGTCGCCGTGAAGCTTATAGCCGAGAAAAAATGGTTAATGGTTTAAAGAAATCTTGCGAAAAACGACCGATTACCGATGACCGCTTTAAAAAATTAATCCATTCTATCGAACGCGACCTTCAGCGTTTAAAAGATACGGAAATTACTTCCCGCCAAATCGGTCAAGTCGTCATGAAAAATCTTAAGAAAGTTGATCAGGTCGCCTATATCCGTTATGCCTCGGTTTATGAATCGTTCAAAGATGCACATGAATTTCAAAAAGAGTTAAATAAGCTTCTAAAAGAAAAAAAATAATTTAAAGATAATTAAGACAAACCTCTATGTCTGAAACCATCAGCAAGTTGATCAAAAGATCCGGCGAAATCGTTGACTTTGATCAGGATAAAATTGTTCGGGCTATTCATAAAGCCGCCATGGCGGTTGAGATTGATGATCGTCATTTAGCGAAGAAGCTGGGCGATCAAGTTGTCATGAAAATTAATAAGAAGTTTCATAAGAACAGTATCCCGGCGGTTGAGGAAATTCAGGATATTGTCGAAGAGGTTTTGATTGAAAATAAATTAATAAAAATCGCGAAGGCTTATATTATTTATCGCGATCAGCATCGCCAACTTCGTGATATAAGTACCGCGACGGCCGATGAGAAGTTAATGGAAGATTATTTGGGTCGGGCAGATTGGCGCTTGAAAGAGAATAGTAATATGAGTTTCTCAGTTCAAGGCTTGAACAACTATATTGCTTCTTCGATTTCAGCACGCTATTGGTTGAATAAAATGTACCCTGAAAATATCCGTCAGGCGCATGTTAATGGTGATTTACATATTCATGATTTAGGTTTACTCGCTCCCTATTGCTGCGGTTGGGATTTAAAGGATTTACTTATTCGCGGTTTTCGCGGTGTTGATGAAAAGGTTCAGAGTAATCCGCCAAAACATTTTAGAAGCGCTTTGGGCCAAATCATTAATTTTTTCTATACAATGCAAGGCGAAGCGGCCGGCGCCCAGGCCTTTGCTAATTTTGATACCTATTTAGCGCCTTTTATCCGTTACGATAATTTAAGTTATAAAGAAGTAAAACAGGGTCTGCAGGAGTTTATGTTTAATATTAATGTTCCGACCCGGGTTGGCTTCCAAACTCCTTTTACAAATGTTACCCTAGACGTTACCCCATCGCCTATGATCGGGGAAGAGAACGTTGTTATCGGCGGCGAAGTGATGCCTGAGAAATATAAAGATTTTCAGGCAGAAATGGATATGTTTAACCAAGCCTTTGCCGAAGTTATGCTCGCCGGTGATTCTACTGGTCGCGTCTTTGGCTTTCCGATACCGACTTATTGTATTGATAAAACTTTTGAATATGACCGTGAATGCTTGAAACCGGTTTGGGAGATGACGGCTAAATATGGTATCCCGTATTTTTCTAATTTTGTTAATTCTGACATGAATCGCGACGATGCCCGTTCTATGTGTTGTCGTTTGCGTCTTGATAATCGTGAACTTAGAAAGCGCGGTGGCGGACTATTCGGTGCGAATCCCCTAACCGGATCACTCGGCGTCGTTACGATTAATTTAGCTCGCCTGGGGTACCTCTCAAAAAGCCAAGAAGAGTTCCGGGAAAAATTAGTGCACCTCATGGATCTCGCTAAAGATAGTTTAGAAATCAAACGCAAAATTATTGAGAAGTTTACCGAAGACCGTCTTTACCCTTATTCCATGTTTTATCTGGATAATATCAGAGCGCGTTTCGGCTCCTATTGGAAGAACCATTTTTCAACGATTGGCATTAACGGCATGAATGAAGCGGTTCTGAATTTAATGGGCAAAGATCTTTCGACTCCCGAAGGACATAAATTCGCCGCCGAAACCCTTGATTTCATGCGCGAAAAGTTAATGGATTATCAAAATGAAACCAATGATCTTTATAATCTAGAAGCTACGCCGGGCGAAGGCTGCACCTATCGTTTTGCTAAAAAAGACCAGCAGCTTTATCCGGGTATTATTTGCTCTAATACAGAGGCAGTCAAGAAGTTTAAGGCCGATCCTTATTATACTAATTCGTCGCATTTACATGTCGGCTATACTAGCGATATTTTTTCCGCGCTTGATTTACAGGATGATTTACAAATTAAATATACCGGCGGCACAGTTTTACACGGATATCTCGGTGAGCGTTTGCCGGACGGCGATACTGCCAAGAGATTAGTGAAGAAAATCGTCGATAATTATCGTTTGCCTTACTTCACTATTACCCCGACTTTCTCCATTTGTCCGAAGCATGGTTATCTAGCCGGCGAGCATAAATTCTGTCCGAAATGCGATGAAGAAATCGGTTATACCGAGACAGTTGAAGAGGTTCGCGCCGCCAACCAGTAATATTAGGGAATAAACTTAGCCTATTTGTAATTTAAATAAATATAATTTATAATTAATACAGCAATTAATAATTATTTAAACTAATTTAATTAATCCTTGGTTGCTAATTTGAGATATGAGCCCCATCCAAACTCAAAGACAAGAATGTATTGTTTACAGCCGCGTTGTCGGCTGGTTAACACCGGTTAAGAACTATAATCCCGGTAAAGCATCTGAATACAAGGATCGAAAAACCTTTAAGGTTTGCGCCGAGTAATTAGATTTTACGCTTATGATTATTGGTGGTTTAGAGAAGTTAACTCTTCTTGATTACCCCGATCATTTAGCGGCCATTATCTTTACCCAAGGTTGTAATTTTAGATGTCACTTTTGCTACAACCCTATGCTTGTCCTGCCCCAAACGGGAGGGGACGAAAAAAATAAAAAAGAAAAAGGTTTTTCTCCGCTTTCCACTGAAGACCTTTTTCTTTTTTTGAAAGAAAGATTTGGCCGCCTTGAAGGAGTAGTCATCACAGGCGGGGAGCCGACACTGCACCCCGACCTGCCGTCTTTTATTAAAAAAATAAAAGGTATTGGTTATTTAGTTAAGTTAGATACTAACGGAACTAATCCGGAAATGGTGAAAGAATTGATTAAAGATAAATTAATTGATTATATTGCCATGGATTTGAAGGCACCGCTTGATAAATATGAAGAGACGGTAAGCGTTAAATTCGACTGTGATAATATTAAAAAAAGTGTTAAAATAGTAATGACGAGCGGCCTACCGTTTGAATTTAGAACAACGGTTGTGCCCGGTCTTTTGGTTAAAGAAGATTTCCATAAAATGGGTGCGCTTATTAAAGGTGCCAGTAAGTGGTATCTGCAGAATTTTAAATCCGATACGGAGCTAGTTGATACTAACTATAAAAAACAAAAGGGATACACAGCCAAAGAAATGACGGAATTTGCCGCCATCGGCAAAAAATATGTCGGTCTTTGTGAAGTAAGGGGATAATAAAAGATTAAATATGCTAGAAGAAAAATTAGATCAACCAATAAGCAGCCAAAGTGTAGAAATTACTAAAGAAGAAATCGCTAAACTGCTTCAGGCCAATCTAGAGCGCAGCGAAGAAATTTTAGAAATTTCTAAAGAAATTAAAAAATATATCCGCTGGCAGAATATTTGGGGAATTCTTCGCCTCCTTTTAATCGTTATTCCTCTTATTATCGGCTTTATTTATTTGCCGCCCCTGATAAAAGAAGTCTTTCAGTCCTATAAATCATTATTAATGCCTTAAGTTGAGTTTAAAACCCTATGCAAGACATTGCGGTTTTTGCGCAAACTACATATCGCAACGAATTTAAAAAATTCGGCATTAGAACCGACGATCGCCGTCGGCATATGTATTTGATTGGGAAAACCGGTATGGGTAAGTCAACGATTTTGGAGAACATGATCATTGACGATATTCGCGCTGGGCACGGGGTTGCCGTTGTTGATCCTCATGGCGATTTAGCGGAGAAAATAATTGAGTATATTCCGAGTGATCGCATTGATGACGTTGTTTATTTCAACCCGTCGGATATTAATTTTCCGATTGCTTTTAATGTTGTCGAACAAGTTGAGCCTCATTTGCGCCATTTAGTCGCTTCGGGCTTGATTGGTGTTTTTCAAAAATTATGGGCCGATTCTTGGGGGCCACGTTTGGAATATATTTTGCGTAATGCGATCTTAGCGATTTTGGATTT
>Ga0172381_10006880_pt1 | contig 11336 bp, 15 predicted proteins | sample Leawel6488metaG_FD_119754 | JGI IMG/M metagenome (GOLD analysis project Ga0172381, IMG submission 119754) | Leachate microbial communities from a municipal landfill in Southern Ontario, Canada - Leachate well 64-88 metaG | ecosystem: Engineered > Solid waste > Landfill > Unclassified | place... | reverse complement strand
CGCAGCCTGTTCCACGTCCTGGAAGTAATTTTCCGGGTTCCGGTTCAGTTCAAGCACCCCTACTTCAATCAGGGGGAAGGACTTGTGGAACCAGACTTTCGTCAGGTCAAAGGGATTATAGGCCATCTTCCTGGCCTGCTCCTCGGTCATCACCTGAATATACATTTTCCAGCGGGGGAAGTCGCCCTTGTCGATGCTCTCAAGCAGATCGCGCTGGTTGCTCTCGCGGTCCTTTGCCACGATAGCTTCAGCTTCCTCATCAGTGATATTCTTGATCCCCTGCTGGGTTTTTAAATGGAATTTGACCCAGACACGCTCGTTCTTCGCATTGATCATGCTGAACGTGTGGCTCCCGAACCCGTGCATGTGCCGGTAGGAAGCAGGTATACCCCGGTCGCTCATAACGATGGTTACCTGGTGCAGCGCCTCGGGGAGGGATGTCCAGAAGTCCCAGTTGTTCTTCGCATTGCGCATGTTGGTGCGGGGATCGCGTTTCACCGCGCGGTTGAGGTCAGGGAACTTGTGCGGGTCGCGGAGGAAGAAGACCGGGGTGTTGTTGCCGACCAGATCCCAGTTCCCCTCCTCAGTATAGAACTTCATGGCAAAGCCCCGGATGTCCCGTTCCGCATCGGCAGCCCCGCGCTCGCCGGCAACGGTCGAGAAGCGGACAAAGCACTCGGTCTCCTTGCCGACTTTACTGAAGATCTTAGCCTTCGTGTAGCGGGTGATATCGTGGGTGACCGTGAACTTGCCAAAAGCGCCCGAACCCTTGGCGTGCATGCGCCGCTCAGGAATCACTTCGCGGTCAAAATGGGCAAGTTTCTCTAAGTACCAGACGTCCTGCAGCAGCATCGGACCGCGGGGCCCCGCGGTGAGGGCGTTCTGGTTGTCGGGGACCGGTGCTCCAGCAGCGGTTGTAAGTTTCTTCTTCTCCATGGAATAGACACCTCTGTTTTCTGCGTAGGTGGCGAAACTGTTCAGGCAAAGCCCGTATAGTAGCCTTTTCACTCGGGTCACATTAATCTTCGCAAAACTGCACCCCCCTCCCGGGCAGATCTCTTCGCGAATAACCAGGCATATGCCTGACGGCAGAGCGGTAATGGTTTTTTCACGATACACGTATAAAGGTCAAGGGTAAATGCCATCTAACGGCTCCAGGATGAAAAGCCGCAGGATATACCGTTATGTCTGACACAAGAAAGTACCTTGCAGAACTTATCGGGACCTTTGTCCTGGTATTCTTCGGGACCGGTGCTGCAGTTGTTGCCGGTAAGTCCATCGGGGTCCTCGGGATTGCCCTTGCATTCGGTATCGCAGTGCTGGTCATGGTTTATGCGATCGGTGCCATCTCCGGCTGCCATATCAATCCGGCGATAACCCTCGCGATTCTGGTGAACGGGAAGATAGGGTCAAAGGATGCGGTCATCTACATCATCGTCCAGTGTACCGGTGCCCTCCTTGCATCTGCTCTGCTGTTTGCGATCATGACCGGGAACCCGGCATACCCCCTGGCAGCTGACGGGCTTGGACAGAACGGGTACGGGATCGCATCACCGGGGGGCTTCTCGCTGAATTGATCCTCACCTTCATCTTCCTGATGGTAATCTTCGGCGCAACCAGCAAGGCTGCACCGGCGGGGTTTGCCGGGATTGCAATCGGGCTGTCGCTTGCCACGATCCATCTCGTGGGAATCCAGATCACCGGCACCTCGGTCAACCCTGCCCGGAGCCTCGGTCCCGCCCTTATTGCCGGGGGAACCGCTCTTGCACAGCTCTGGCTCTTCATCATTGCACCGGTGATCGGAGCGGTGATTGCGGCTCTTGTATGGAAACACCTGTTTGAAGATAGTGCCTCCTCGGCATAATCCATCGCGCTTTTTTAGTACACGCCTGAAGCATGAATCGCCGGTATCCTTAACCAAATCTTTATTGCCCGTATTCCACAAAGTGAAGCGAGGGAAAAAAGGACGGAAAACAGTGAACAATGAACGACAGGCGCCGCGTATCATCTCGTGGAACATAACACTCAAGTGTCCCCTGAAGTGTTCCCACTGTTACGTTGATGCAGGTGAAGCGGAAGCAACCGGCGTGCTCGATACTGAGGAGGCTTTCGCAGTCATCGACCAGATCCGGGCTACCGGGACGCCCGTCGTCGTGCTGAGCGGGGGTGAACCCCTGATGCGGGAGGATATGTATGAAATCGCCCGGTATGGCACTGAACGGGGACTCCGGATGGTCATGGGCACCAGCGGGTACCTCATCGACCATGCCGTGGCGGTGAAACTAAGGGATGCAGGGATCCGGGCTGTGGCGATAAGCCTGGACTCGGATGACCCAGCCACCCACGATGCATTCCGTGGTCTTGATGGTGTATGGAAGAAGGCTGTGCAGGCTATCGGGCATTGCCGGGATGTGGGGGTAGGAGTCCAGATCAACATGTCGGTGATGCAGTCCTCCCTGAGTAAAATTGAGGGCGTAATCGATCTGGGGACTTCCCTGGGCGTCCGAAACTATCAGCTCTTCTTCCCCGTCCCTACCGGGCGGGCACGGGAGATTGAGCCCCGCAGTAAAGAGGAATACGAGGAGCTGATCCGGCGGGTCCTCATCCGGTACCGGGACAGCGGCATGAACATCCGCCCGACCTGCGCACCGCAGTTCCGTAGAATTGCAGATGAACTGGGCATCACCCGCCCGGCATGGGGACGAGGCTGTCTTGCCGGTATCACCTACTGCCGGATCTTTGCCAATGGCGATGTGACCCCCTGCCCTTACCTGCCGGTGAGCGCCGGCAATGTCAGGACAACCCCGTTCAAAGAGATTTGGAATAACTCCCCATTGTTTACTGCACTCCGCGATCCGGATTGCCTCACGGGAAAGTGCGGGATATGCAGTTACAAGATGGTTTGCGGCGGGTGCCGGGCCAGGGCGTACCGGCAGGAGGTTGTTGCCTCTCCGCTCTGGTGCGATGGCCTTGCCACGCCAAATAATGAGGAGGGGGATGTCTGCGGGGAGGACCCTTGGTGCCAGTACCAGCCGGAGGAGATGAACCTATGAATTACCTCCCCCGCCCTGACCAGACCGATCTGGCGATACTGGAGGCGCTGCAGGATGACCTCCCGCTGGTGCCCCGGCCCTGGAAAGCAATCGCCGAACGGCTGGGGATCATGGAACCTGAAATGATTGCCCGTATGAAAAACCTAGAGGATGCAGGGATTATCCGGGGGATATCTCCGGTTCTGGAATCCCGCTCACTCGGCATGCATGCCGCAACTCTTGTTGCCCTTCATGTGCCCCAGGACAGGCTGGATGAGATTGCAGGAATTATCAGCAGTTATCCCGAGGTGTCGCACAATTTCCAGCGGGACCATGACTACTCCCTCTGGTTTACCATCGCTGCCCGGGATGGGGAGGGTGTACGGAGGGTGCTGGATGCTATTTTACACCGGACCGGGATTGCAGCTTCGGATGTCCTTGACCTTCCGACAATCAAAAAGATCAAGATCGATGTGAGGTTCTCCTTTTTACCTTCACAGACTCTGGAGAGTACGAATGGACCAGATTGATATTTGCCTGCTACGGGAACTTGAATGCGGGCTCCCCCTTGTCCCGGCCCCCTTCGAGGAGATAGGAAGACGACTGGGTCTTTCCAGCGAAGAAGTGGTGGAACGGATCCGGCTCCTGAAAAAAGCAGGTATCATCCGGAAATTCCGGGCCCGCATCGATCAGCGTAAAGTGGGGATTATCGCAAACGCCCTTGTAGCATGGAAACCAGCAGGTTCCGGTGAGAATGACCTGGGACAACAGCTCGCAGCATTCCCCCCGGTAACCCATTGCTATGAGCGAAAGCCGGTGCCGGGCAGGTGGGAATATACCCATTATACCGTGCATCACGGGTACAGTAAAGCGCAGGTGCTGGAGGAGGTTAAGGATATTGCCGGGCAGACGGGCTGCCATGATTATGCCGTCCTCTTCAGTACCCGGGAATTCAAGCGGGTACCGAACGTGAGGATGCGGGAGAATGGAGGGGATCTGACATGAACCGGATTACCCAGTGCATGCACGGGCGGGGAACGGTGAGCGGTGTGATGCGGCACCGGCATAAATCCCCGGCGGGGGTGCCCAGCAACCTGCTCGCATTCTCGGGCATGTACCGCCCGGTGGTCTTCTGGAACCTGACGGACCGCTGCAACCTGAGCTGCACGCATTGCTACAGCAAGTCCGGACCGGGACGCACAACGGAGGGAGAACTCACGACCTCTGAAGCGCTCGGCGTCATCGACAATCTTGCAGACATGGGTGTCCCGCTCATCCTCTTCACTGGCGGGGAACCGCTCCTGCGCGAGGATATCTGGGATCTGGCACGCCATGCAAGAGACCGTGGTCTCAAGATGGCCATCAGCACCAACGGGACGCTGATTACTCCCGGAGTTGCCCGTCAGATCACGGAATGCGGGATCGAGTATGCCGGGATCTCGCTTGACGGAGCAACGGCTGCTACCCATGACCGGTTCCGGAACTCCCCCGGAGCATTTACACAGACTATCGCCGCTTTCTCTGCCTGTCACGAGGCCGGGCTCCGGTGTGGTGTCCGGGTCACCCTGACCCGGGAGAATGCAACGGAGCTGGGAGCGCTGGTCGATCTCGCCCTCTCGCTTGGAGCCTCCCGCTTCTGCCTGTACTGGCTCGTGCCCGCGGGACGGGGGAGCGACTCCTACGCCCGTCTGCAGCTGGACAGTGATGAGGTGACAAAAGCCCTCACGCTCCTCTACCGGAAGGCAAAGGAGACCAACCCTGTAACCATGGAGTTCCTCACCGTTGACGCCCCGCAGGACTGCATCCACCTGCTTGCCTCCATGGAAAAGGACGGGTCGGAAGACCTTACGGATGCCCGCGAATTGCTGGCGTCACTGAAGGGCGGGTGCAGTGCAGGGACCCGCGTGGCCAACATTGATGCTCACGGGAACGTGTTTCCCTGCCAGTTCGCCCGTTTACCGGAATTTTTCGTCGGGAATATCAGGGATCGGCCGTTCAGTACCCTTTGGGCAGATCCCGATAACCCCTCTCTGGTCCTTTTCCGGAAGAAGGATGCACCATTTGGGGGCAGGTGCGGCCCCTGCAGCCACCGCGAGCTCTGCGGGGGTGGATGCCGCGTGCGTGCATATGCAGCCAGCGGGGACTTCTTTGCGGAAGACCCGTTCTGTTACGTCGCTGACATAAAACCAGTGAAAGAGCAATCGCCGGAATAATAAATTCATAGAAAGGACCGGCCAGGATCCTGTTTTTTATTGGCTGGTAAATTGGTTGTTAATGCGACATACCCCGGGAGATAGACCGGGAAAATTTACCAGTCTTTCTTCATCGCCTCTGTTTTCAGCTCCCCGGGCATCTTCTCGATTGCGTACCGCAACGCTGTCCGGGGCATCTTCCTCTTGTTTTTCATGACGTAGGAGAAGATCTCATCCGTATGCTTCCGGCTCGCCTCCTTAAGGAGCCACCCGTAGCCTTTCTGCACCAGGTCATCCTTATCCGTCAGGAGCAGGCTGGCGATCTCTATGGACTCTTTCAGGAATTTCCCCTGTCTAGCGGGAACAATGAGCGAGACCGCTGCCGCCCGGCGCATCCAGCGGTTCTCCGATTGTGTCCAGCGCTTCAGTTCCTCAATGTATTCGGGGAACTGTTCGATGAAATCCCCCATTGTGTGGTTACAGAAACCATCACAGGACGCCCAGTTGGTGATATAGGTCTCGATCCAGCGCCGGAAGATCGCGAGGTCCTCTCTCTCGTACTTCCCTGATAGGGCATGAGCCCATTCGGAGACGATGAAGGACTCCTCCAGGTATCCCGACTGGTACAGCTCCTCACAGAGGGTGAAGATCTCTCTCTTTGGCCGGGTTTTCACCTCCTTCCAGTACTTCTTTGCCATGGCGATCACGGTCGCCGTCTTCATGCCATAGCACCGGATCTCTTCCTTGAAGTACCGCTTTGAACTTTTCTGTATTTCAGGATCAGCCTGTGCCGTCAGTTCCTGACGTATCTGGGAAATAACCGGGTCCATGAAAAGTATGAGGAGGGACAGATGGATAAGGAGCGTGGTATGCGGGGGGCGAAGATGAACAGGCAGCTAATCCTTTTTCTGCTCAAGCACGGTCATACGTGGAAGGAAACCGAACTTCCGGTAGAACGGGAAGGCGTCCTCGTTCCCGTCAGCAACCGAGACCCGGTTCCTGACCGAACCGTTCGTATCGAACCAGGCAAGCGCCCGGGTCATGAGAGCTGAACCGACACCGTGCGTCCGGTATGCCTCTTCGATGAAGATCGATTCGATCTCACCTGTCCTCTCCTGCGAGAGTGAACTCACGCAATACCCCACGTACCGCACGGCTTCCGGATCGAAGGCAAGGTCGATCCGGAAAGGCCCGGTTTCTGCGAGCTTACAAAAGTATGCCTTCCGGTCATCGAATGTCCAGTCCTCGTATACCTTCCTGAATGCACGGGCATGTGCATGGTGGTGCTCGTTGAGCTGGACCCAGAGCGGCCGGATCAGCTCGATCTCCATGATATCGGTTGAACGGTATTCGACAGGATGCCGTGTCATAGTCCACCGGTTTACCGGGTGAAATTGCCCTTACTTTTTCTTCGCGCTCTTCGTGGAGCACTGACCCGCTTCCGTCTTGCTCACCCCAAGATATTCCGCTCCCCAGTTACAGAGCGCGTTGAGGATTGGGATGAGTGTCTTGCCGAAGTCCGTGATGGCGTACTCGACCCGGGGGGGCACCTCGGGATAGATCTTCCGCCGGATGATCCCGTCTTCCTCGAGTTCGCGGAGCTGCTTTGTAAGCATCTTGGCATTCACACTCGGAAGTGCCTTCTGCAGTTCATTGAACCGCAGCACGTCATCGCCCAGCGCCCAGAGGATGAGCGGCTTCCACTTCCCGCCAATCACGTCCAGCGTCGCCTCGACCGGGCAGTGGTAAGATTTCCCGTTTCTTGTGTACACAATAGTTACCTCAATAAAACTATGTTTCCGAATTAACTGTATTTCCTATATATTCAGTTAAGGCAAATTTTAGACTAATGGTTCAGATTGCCCTTTCGGAAGAATGGTATGCATTACTTCTGTATATGGTTTTCTGACCCGACAATCCGCGCAAGTGAAATGAGAGGCAATTATGGAAAAACAACAGATCGGAACGAACTTTTTCATCCCGATGCCGGTTGTCCTTATGGGGACACAGGTGAAGGGAAAGGATAATTTTATGGCAGTCGGGTGGTGTGCCCGGGTTAACGGCAACCCGCCCATGATCGCGTGTGGGATAGCAAAGAACCATTATACCCCCCAGGGTGTTGCAGAAAACAAAACGTTCTCCATCAATATCCCCTCTTTAGATCTTCTGGAGAAGACCGATTATTGCGGGATCGTCTCCGGAGCGAATACAGACAAGTCAAAGGTCTTTTCAGCCATCTATGGCTCGCTCGAAACTGCCCCGATGATTCGGGAATGCCCGATCTCTTTAGAATGCCGTCTCGTACAGGACATCTCCCTTCCTACCCACCATCTCTTTATTGGCGAGATCGTTGGGGCATATGCCGACGGCAGAGTAATCCGTGACGGGAAACCCGATTTCCCGGAAATCGACCCGCTCTTCCTGACCATGCCCGACAACCGCTACTGGACGCTCGGAAAGCACGCCGGCGACGCATGGAGCGCCGGAAAGAAGCTCAAACAGCAGTGATACCATGAGTAAAGTACTGGCTATCAACGGGAGCCCGAGAAAGGACGGGAACACGGCCATCCTTATCCGGCATATCCTCAGGGAACTTGAACAGGAAGGGATCGAAACGGAGACCATCCAGATCGGTGGGAAGAAGATTCATGGCTGCACCGCCTGCATGAAGTGTTTCGAGAACCGGGATGGGAAGTGTGCGATCGAAAACGACATGGTGAACAGCATTATCGAAAAGATGCGGGAAGCCGACGGGATAATCCTCGGGTCCCCGGTGTATTTCCTGGATGTCACCACCGAAATGAAAGCGCTCATCGATCGGGCCGGGTTTGTATCGTATGCCAACGATTTTCCCCTGAAAAACAAGATTGGGAACGCCACCGTTGCTGTAAGGAGGGCAGGAGCAAGCCGTACTGTGGACACGATGCTCCATTTCCTCCTGGTCAACGAGATGATCGTCCCGGGCCTGCCCGTTATTGGCATGGGCCGGGAGATTGGGGATGTTGAGAGGGATGAAGAAGGCCTCGACCGGGCAAAACATGTCGGCCAGACCATGGCCCGTCTCATAAAGCACCTGGAGCGCCACCCGCTCCCGCCAGAGAGACCGGCGCAGACTGACGGATGACTTAAAAAAACGAGATGATTCGATACCATGACCACGATACTAGTTGACCAGGATCTCTGCACCCGGTGCGGGATCTGCTCGAATGTCTGCGCGATGGGGGTCATCGAACCCGCGAGTGAGAACACCCTGCCGAAGGTGCGTGAGGCTATGGCCGGCTATTGCATTGGCTGTGGCCATTGCGAAGCCTATTGCCCGTCGCAGGCATTGATCCAGAGCGACCTTCCCGGGGACAAGCCACGAGCTCCAGCCGGAAATGGTGAAATTTCCCCCGCTGATATGGATACGTACCTGAAGAAACGCCGCTCCGTGCGCCATTTTACGAAAGATCCGGTCCCCCGTGAAAAGATCCTTGCCCCTCTCAACATTGCGCGATATGCCGCATCGGGAGGCAACGGGCAGCCCGTGGAATGGATTGTGGTCCATGATCCCGGGAAAGTGAAGAAGGTCGCAGCCCTGACCATCGAATGGATGAAAACGCTGGCAGGCACCGACCACCCGATGAGCGGCTATATCCCGTTCCTTATCGGGGCGTGGGAGAGTGGAAATGATGTCATCTGCCGCAGTGCCCCGCACCTCCTCCTCACCACTATTCCGGAGGGCAACCCGATCGCTGTCACTGACAACATCATCGCCCTGACGCATGTCGACATCGCGGCCCCGGCATACGGGGTCGGTACCTGCTGGGCAGGTTTTGTTGCCATGGCAGCATGGGCCTATGAACCGCTCCAAAAGGAACTGGGCATCCCTGCAGGCCGCAAGTGCGGCTACGTGATGATGTTTGGCAATCCCCGATACAAAGTTCACGGGATCCCTCGCAGGAAACCCCTGAACGTTACCTGGCTGTAGAACAAAAACCCCTTTTTCACCACCATCATGAAGATCATTGCTATCAACGGAAGTCCACGCAAGAAGTGGAATACGGCAACGCTCCTTGAACACGCGCTCGAAGGCGCGAAATCGCTAGGCGCAGAGACAGAACTCGTCCATCTCTACGATCTTGACTTCAAAGGATGCACCAGCTGCTTTGCCTGCAAGCTCAAAGGGGGAAAGAGTTACGGGAAATGCGCCATGAAGGACGGCCTGACTCCCGTGCTGGAGAAGATCACAAATGCCGATGTCCTCATCCTCGGCTCGCCGTTCTATTTCGGCACGGTGACGGGGGAGATGCGGGCCTTCATGGAACGGCTGATGTTTCCGTATCTCGTATATGCCTGGCCACCGGTATCGCTCTTTAGCCGGAAGATGCCCACGGCATTCGTCTACACGATGAACGTGTCCGAAGAACAGGCAAAGGAACCCCCGTATTCCGTGCATATCGGCCTCAATGAGAGCCTACTGGCCCGGATATTCGGGCAGGCGGAATCGTTCTTTTCCTTCGAGACACTCCAGTTCGAGGACTACGACAAGGTGGTCTTCAGCTACTGCGACCCGGAGGAGCGGCGGAAGCGACGCCGTGAGGTCTTCCCCCAGGACTGCAAACGGGCATACGAACTCGGAGTCCGGATGGCAAAGGCGGCAGGTGCATAAAAGTGGGACCCGGGGAGGAGTGGTGAAGAACAATGGATGCCATTGAAGCAATCTATCATCGAAGAGCGGTTCGGCTGTACCGGCCTGATCCGGTCAGCCGGGAACAGGTCCATACAGTTCTCGATGCTGCCAACCAGGCGCCGTCAGGACTGAACCGGCAGCCATGGGAATTCCTCGTGGTGACAGGTGAGAAGATCTGCGAGATGGGGAAGAGCTACCATTCAACGCTCACGGAATACCTGAACAACTGGGAGGCATCACCGATGAGCCGCTCCCTCAGCCGTGATGAATTCATCTGGTTCTCGGAGACGTATGGCGGAGCCCCGGTCGTGATCGTGGCCCTCGTGAAAGCAGACCCGATCCCCAATTTCCGCAAGGCTGACCTTGAGAGTGTGAGCGCGGCAATGCAGAACCTCCTTCTTGCTGCGACCGCGCTCGGGCTTGGAACCTGCTGGATGACCGGGCCCATACGGGATGAGAAGACCCTCCGACAGATCCTTGCCATACCAGATGATCGCGAGATTGTTGCCGTCACCCCGCTCGGGCACCCGGCAAAGATCCCGGATGCTCCGCCCCGTCATGATCCGGATCTGGTGAACAAAGTCCGGTGGGTGGAATAGTCCCGGGCGGCAGGGAATTTTGGGGTCACACACTATGAAAAAAGCACTCATCCTCATCGGGAGCCCCCGGAAAAAGGGCAGCACCGCCACCCTTGCAGCAGAAGCAACAAAAGCTCTTGAGGCGCAGGGCGTGGCAACAACGACTATCTTCCTCAATGACCTGAAGATGAAAGGGTGCCAGGCCTGCTACTGGTGCAAGAAGAACGATCTCACAGACTGCACTGTACTGGATGACATGCAGAAGATCCATGCCCTCATGAAGGAATCGGACGGCATCATTGTTGCATCCCCTATCTATTTCGCTGGCGTCACTGCCCAGACCAAGCTCTGGCTTGACCGGCTCTTCCCATATATCAGCATGACCCTGGTCCCGAAGATGCCGCCGGGAAAGAAGGTCTCGTTCATCTTCACGCAGAACCAGCCGGATGCAAGGCTGTTCCAGCCCGGGATGGATTCGTTCATGTTCGCCGTGGGACTCTCGGGGCTTTCAGTAAAGGAGTATATGGTCGGCTATGATCTCGATGCCGGGTTCAAACCCCCGGTCGAAGAGAAGAAGGAGTTCATGAACCGTGCGTACCTGATTGGCAGGGAGTTATTTCGGTAACCTTTCCGATCATATCGATCTGAAAAATGCCTGCCAGCAGATCATTCCTTTTTCTTTATCCCGAAGACATCCACGAGCCGTTTGTTCTCCGCAAGGAACCCGATACTTCGCTCCGGCCTCTTTTGTCGTGTCTCAGGCTTTTTGGCAGAGCTTACCCAGGCAGCATACATCCGCAGGGTGTTGTCTCCTTCCCGTTCTTCCCGGGCAGGAGCGGGAGACTGCCCGGCCGGGTTCCGT
>Ga0172381_10006879_pt1 | contig 11337 bp, 11 predicted proteins | sample Leawel6488metaG_FD_119754 | JGI IMG/M metagenome (GOLD analysis project Ga0172381, IMG submission 119754) | Leachate microbial communities from a municipal landfill in Southern Ontario, Canada - Leachate well 64-88 metaG | ecosystem: Engineered > Solid waste > Landfill > Unclassified | place... | reverse complement strand
TGTCGAGGTAGACCGTACCGACAAGTCTCTGGTTGTCCTGCCGGACCATCACGTCGTTCTCAAACTTCTCAACTGCCTGCCGGGTAGGCCCGGCAGGTTTGCATCCGAAGAATTTTGGCATGGTTTGGTTCTCTTTTAGTTCTAGTCGATCACGGAAAATGTGGGACAATTTTTCTGTGAGTCCCTGAAAAAATTATGACTGGTGTTGTTCTCCTTTTGTATTCGTGACGTGAGAGTTACAAGAACGCAGTCCCTGTCGCAATTGTATTTCCGCTCGATTTGTCGAAGAGGGTCCATGATACTTTGGTGTTTGCTGTCATAGTGAAACTACCATAAGCAATGGTATGTTCCGTCCCCCAGGTATCATAATCTAGATCATTAACGCCCATCACGACAAAACTGTCCCCGGGTTTGATGATCGTGGTTCCTGTTGTGTCTCCTAATTTACGGAACTGAATGCATTTTGGCGTGTTATAATCGCCTGCGGTAACATTCACATCGTTCATTGTAATCGTTGTTTTTGTATCCGCAGATTGAAACATCACCTTAATGTCTTTTAAATCGAACGAATCTCCTCCATTATGTGCAAAAACCGTCTGATTTCCCGCCGTTGGTAATGTAATCGAAGCGGATATACTTGCTTGCGGAGCTTTTGAAGTACTCCCGGCCACCCCCCCGGCAAAAGCTGAAACTACGGCAGCAATGATAATAGTCACAACGAGCATGAGCATGACGCCAACGACAGGTGATACTGCGGTTTCGTTTCTGTGCTGCATCATTCTACAATCACCTTCTTGTCATAGATCATCTTCCCACTTGGGTTGTGAATGATCTTCACTTCAACTACAGAGCCCGGGCCAAATCCGCCGACATCCTCCTGATCAACAACATTAAAGCCAAGAAGATAATTCATACCCGGGTTGTCGTGTGGAGACGAGGGCCCGGAGTTATCATTGTACGCTCCACAATACTGAGCGGGTGTGGTAAGAGTGTCCCCCGGTTGCATAACAGCGGACGTGTTGCCAAACCAAGCACTATATCCATTAGGAGAATCTTGTATGGTATACCCTCCAAAACGGTTCATATCACTTAAGTATAGAACCCCGAGATATTTGCTTGAAGAATAATAACTCCACTCTCCTGCAACCGCAACTTCACCACTTAAATTCCCGGTAAATGTAGTGCCGCTGGAATTGGTGAAAATAGTTGTAATTTTCAAATCTTTTGTGGGAAGCGTATCCCCGCTGACTTCAGAGATAGTCATAGTAGGGACGTAGAACCCTGAACCACCATATGATGGCATCGCCCCTTGGTTCTCCAGTGCATGGATTTTCACATCCAGCACTGCACTTGGCGCCTTCTGCTGTGTCCCTGCCAGCCCCCCCGCGAACGCGGAGACGACCGCTGCAATTATAATAGTCACGACGAGCATGAGCATGACGCCCACGACCGGTGACACTGCATGTTCGTTCTGCTTTGTTTTCTGCATCTTCATAGAACTCCTCTGCACCGTTACCCGATGGCAGGCGCTCTGGTAGTACCCGTTTCGTTTCATGGAGAGCACCGTATCCTCCGGATAGCGACAGACAAATGTACTTTCTTTAATCCTATTTTAATTGATCATTTTTGTTTGCATTAAAACAAATACCCTTTTGTTATTGGACGAGTACTCATGTACAGCAGCAGGGGTCTTGCGGTCCGGGGGAAGGAGATGGCTGTCGTAGAGAAGGGATATCACAGGGAGAAGACCGGGATCATTATCTCTCTTCTCCTTCTTGCCGGCCTCATTGCCGGCACCTGCGGCTGCGTGCGGCTGACGCAGCAGTCGATGGACAGCGGTAACGGAACGTCCCTTCAGCCGGATGTGACGGCATCTCACGGTGTCGTGCCGGTGGCGTCTGTGGCGCCGTCACGGGCCACAACCCCGGCCCAGAAAGTATCCGTGGTTACAACCGGATCCGGTCTCCAGGTCTACAATGCCGCGCCCGATGTCACCCCGGATCCCTACCCGGTCCAGCACGGCACCCGGATCAACCAGACCAGCCTCACGTCCCGGTACGTAACACCGGCATTTACCCGAACATATTCCCTTGGCGGTGCTCCGGTTGGGCTTGGGGTAAACGTCACAAAAGGCCCGTTTTTGATCTATTTTACCCTCAACCCGAAGGTCGACTGCCTCAGCGATCCGGACTCCTGCCGTGGCACCCTGGGTGTCCCGGTGAACCGGCCCTACTGCACGATCACGGTGACCGATAACCTGACGCACAAGGTTATTGCACAGGACGGGTATGCCCGGGAGTTCAGTTCGAACAAGACCGACCGGTCGATTACGATCTACGGGGCCGGTGATTATCTCATCACCCTCACCGGCAACTATCTCGACATCACCCTCTCGCTTGCAAGCGGCGATCCGACCCCGGTCCCGACAGCCGCACCCGCCGGGCAGGCCCCGACAACGGCAGTCCGGAGACCGGGTCTGTGGGGGCCGGGCGTATGAACGTCCGATCGTTTTTCACACGGGCCCGGGAAGGGTATGCCGGCTTCTCCAGCCGGCTGCGCACCGCAGTTCCCCAAAAGGAGGCAACCGTCCATGAAACGCCGGCTGTGCCACGCGAACCGGTGACATCCGGTCACGACCCGGCCCGCATGTACGCCCTCATATGCGGCCTGCCCGGCCGCATGGGCAACCGCACGCCGGCAGGAGATCTGATCATCGTCGGATCCGGTACAGCAGCAGCATCGACCGGTTACATTGCACTCTTTGCCTATATCCCAGTCGCTGCTATTGTCCTTTTTGGGATAGTTTCGCTTGCGTTCCTTCTCCTTACCGCAGCTGCAGTACGGTGCCGGTACCTTCATACCGTTCCCTCTAAAGATCCGGATCCTCCTGCCCCAGCGATGTCTCCCGCCGGTCCTTCACCCCGGCACCCGGGCCCGGAAACCGGCCAACCGGATCCGATCCCGGAAGCGCGGACTCCCGCAACCCTTGACGCATACTGGGTGGAATCCCCGTACGTCTTTGTAAAAATTATCCGCAAAGGCAACCTGGGGTTTACCTACACGGTTGTCGAACCCGCCATATCCGCCCGGGAACAGGTCGTGCTGCGGGAAACGTACGCCCACCTGCGCAAGATCATCATCTACGACGATCCCGATCATCCCCCGGCCCGGCAACTCGGTCAGGAATTTATCTCACAGATCATCCGCGTGTTTTATCCGGACGTGGCAGACGACCGGCTTGCCATCCTCTCCTATTACCTGCGGCGCGATCTCTCGGGCTTTGGCCCCCTTGAACCCCTCATGCAGGATCCGGCACTCGAAGATATCAGCTGCAATGGCGGGGACCTGCCGGTCTTTGTCTTCCACCGCACCTTTGGCAGCCTGCCCACGAGCGTCCGCTTCCTCGAAGAGGAACTCAACCAGGTTGTCCTCAGGCTTGCCCAGAAAGCCAACAAGCAGATCTCGCTCACCAACCCGATGGTCGATGCGACCCTGCCGGGAGGTTCAAGGGTGCAGGTGACCTACAGCAACGTCGTCTCCCTGCGGGGAAGTTCCTTTACGATCCGGAAGTTCCGGGCCGAACCCATGACCCCGCTCGATCTCATCCGGTTTGGCACGTACAACGCAGAGATCCTCGCATTCCTCTGGCTGGTCATCGAGCACCGGCGCAGCCTCATCATCGCCGGGGGCACCGCGAGCGGCAAGACCTCCACCATGAATGCCATCTCCCTCTTTATCCCGCTGAATGCGAAGATCGTCTCATTGGAGGACACCCACGAAATCCAGCTCCCGCACAGCAACTGGCTTGCTACGCAGACCCGGGAGCTCAACACTCCCGGGGTGGCGGGAGATATCGATCTCTTCGCGCTCTTAAAATCCTCCATGCGGCAGCGGCCCGAGTACATCATCGTCGGGGAGGTACGGGGGCGCGAAGCCCAGACGCTCTTCCAGGCCATGAACACCGGGCACGCCACATTGTCGACTATCCATGCCGGGAGCGTCCAGGAAGCGATCAACCGGCTGACCCATGAACCCATCAGCGTTCCCCCGGTCATGTTCACGGCACTCGATCTCGTCATCAGCCAGTCCCTTTCCACGTACAGCAACAGCCGAATCCGCCGGTGTCTTGCCATTCATGAGATCAGCGTGGACAGCGAGGGTGCCATCGTCCCCCAAAAACTGTACGAGTGGGATATCCACACGGATACGTTTTGCAGGATCGCCGGCCGGTCCCGGGTACTTGACGAGATTGCAGCGATGCGGGGGTGGACGCCGGAGCAGGTGACTAAAGAACTCGAAAAGCGCGAGGAATTTCTTAAGGTTGCCCTGGACGTACCAACACCGGATATCCACGATCTTGCCCATGCGATCTACGATCTCGGGTGAACAGAGATGCCCATGCCCTCGTTTTTAGCCGGAGTCGGATCCTGGTGGGAGACGATCGAGATGACCGCGTTCGGTACGCATCTCGGTCAGGACCTGCTGGCCGCTCATGTTCCCCAGACCCCGGAGCAGTACCTCCGGACTGCCCGGGTCAACGTTGCCGCGTCCGGCGCCCTCTGGCTGGGATTTTTCCTGGTTGTCACGATCACCGGCTACGATTTCGGACTGTTTTCGTTTATTGCGCCGGCCCTGTTCTGGTGTCTCCTCCTCATCGCCCTGGTTCCCGGGTTATATCTCTGCCAGCTCTTTTATCCGGCACTGGTTGCGAGGGGAAGAAAGACCCGGATAGATCTCGAACTCCCGTACGCGGTCTCGTACATGCAGGCGCTTTCCACCACCATGTCGCCGTTTGCCGTGATCCGGCGTATCTACGAAGAGAAGGCAATGTTCGGTGAGATCTCCTGCGAGTTTGGCCAGATTACAAGGGACGTGGAACTGTTCGGGGACGACCTGATAACAGCCATGCGCAACCTCCAGCAGACGACCCCGTCTTCCCTCATGAGGGATTTTATCAACGACATGGGGATGGTTTTTGAAAGCGGTGGCGACATCACCGCGTACCTCGCGTCAAAAACTGACTATTTCCACGAACAGGCCCGGCGCGAGCTCGACATCGTCTTAAAGACGATCGAGATTATGGCAGAGGTCTATGTATCGGCGTTTGTCGCGGGCCCGATAGCGCTTATCATCATGATTGTCGCCCAAGGCATGACGAGCAAGGGAACCATGGCCTGGCTCCTGCCGTTCATGTACCTGTGCATACCGGCCGGCGCGATCCTCATGATCTGGATATTATCCATCATGCTCCCCCCGGAAAACCTTGAGATCACCCGGCGCGAGATCGTGGAGTACGATTCCGGCACCGGTATCCCGGTAACAAACGAACCCCGTCAGGGCGACCAGGAATTTTACCGGCAGATTGAGGAAAAGAAAAAACGATTCAGGATCTACGACCGGCTGCGCCATCCGCTGCGTACCTACATGTCCAACTACGCGTACGGGATCGGAGCGGGTGCGCTCTGTGCGGGATGTATTGCACTCCTTTTTTTCATGGGGGTTTGCGACGGAGTGTTCCCGAAGAATACTGCCGAAGTGGGAGCCTGCCTGATCCTGGTGGGATTTATGGCGCCCGTATCCCTTGCTTACGAAGGGCGCCGGTGGTATGTCAACAATATTGAGGAACACATCCCGGAATTTCTGCGGGAACTTGCCGATATGACGGACATCGGGCTCACGCTGCCGGATGCCATCCAGCGGATCGCCACCGCAAAACTGGGACTGCTCAGTGCGGAACTTTCGCTCGTATCGCGGGATGTCGGGAGCGGCGCCTACGTGAATTCAGCGCTCGTGCGGATGGAGGACCGCATCGGTATTGTATCAGTAAAGCGTGCGATCTCGCTTTTAGTCAAGGCGAGCGAGATCACGTCCAGCCTGCGCGGGATCTTCCTGATCGCTATCGTTGATTTTGAACATTACCTCAAGATGAAACGCGAACGGGCCAATACCGCGATCGTGTACGTGATGATCATCTACCTCTCGTTTGGGATCTACCTGTACACCGCGTACCAGCTCAACGGGCCGTTCATGTCCAGTTTTGCCACATATAACCTCAACTTCAATCTGGCGCAGAACGTGACCGACATGTTCAGGATCGGGATCATCCTCGGCCTCTTCTCCGGCATCATGGCCGGGCAGTTTAGTTCGAACAGCATTCTTGCCGGCTTCAAGCATTCGATCGTGCTGCTCGCGGCGGCAATCGTGATGTTCGTCTTTGTGGTGTGAGGGATCTCTGATGCGGTACACGGAACGGAATACAGGAGCGGTTTCAGAAGTTGTCGGCGAGATGCTCATGATTGGGATTGTACTTATCCTGGTCGCAGTCTTCTCTGCCTCGCTTGCGAACTACCTGCCGTCAGAAAGGAGCCCGGGCGTGACGATCCGTCTTGCAAACGACACGGGTGGCAACATCACACTCTGGCACAAGGGTGGCGACTGGGTGAAGGCCGATACGATGCGGATAATTGTCGCGGACGGGAATAATTCGGTGACAAAATCCTATATGCTAAAAAGCGATCCGCCCTTTACCCACGTTCCCGATACCGAAGCCTTCGATCTCGGCGATTGCCTGACCGTGGCCTGGGGTGGCCCCCTTGCCGGGAACGAGAGCGTAACCCTTGCCACGGACCGGGCCGTTCTCTTCTCCGGGAAGATCGGGGGCTCACCGTGAGGGACGATGCAGTGGCCCCGGTCATTGCCGTGATGCTGATCCTTGCGGCTCTTGTTACGTTCCTTGCGGTCTTTGACGGGATCTATATCCCGTCGCTCAAGCAGTCGGCAGAGATCGATCATATCGGACACGTGGAAGAGGCTTTCTATAGGTTCTCTTCCGATGTCTCGTTTGCCGTTACCTCCGGCAAGGACGGGTTTTCGTTTACCGAGCCGGTCCAGATGGGCGGGGGCGATGTTGTCTTCAACCCGTTAAAATCGGGAGGATCGCTCTCTGTCCGTACCGAAGAGCGGCCTGTCTATACTCTTACGTTTTTCAATAAGACCGGTGGTGTGATTACTGCGGTAAACGGGACTATGGTGAGCGTAGCGTACGAACCACAGGGAAATTTCTGGCAGGACCAGGGATACCGCTGGCAGTACGGGTACATCAATGTGACCAAGTACGGGAGCCGGGCAAGCCCGCTCTCGTTCGATACCGTGGAGGATGTCAGCAAAGCGCTGGACGATCCCACCGCACCGGTTTCTGTATTTTCCCGGGCGTTTGCCGGCACCGGTTACGAGCGCAACCAGACGCTGATCCCCTCTTACAACCCCGCGAACACTTCCGAAATTGCAGCATACGTTCCCCTTAACGGCACCTGTTCCGGCATTGAGATCCGGGCGGTGAGTCTTCGTACCGATCCCGATCATGCGTTTGCGAGCAGCAACGGGTATGGCACGATCACCCTGACGACCGCTGTCCACCGGGAATCTTACGGAAATGTGACCGGGATCTCTGTTGCAGCCGATACAGCAGGTTCCGGCCCGGATGCAGCGTTCAGGAATGCGATCCTGCGGGGGTGGGGTGCGGCATTTTCCACCCTTAACAGTACGGCCACCTGCGGAAACAATTTCGTTGTTAATGAAACGAAAGAAGGCTCGATATCGTATACCCTCAACCAGACCTGCCCGGTCGATGTCACCATGGAACTGATGGAGATCCGGGTAGGGGTATCGTAGTTCCTCAAACCTTTCGACGTGAATTTTCTCGTTTATACTGCCGTTTAACGGGCCATGGACGCATTCGGTACGACCCTTTTTTGGCCCTGTGCAGAGGGACGACCCCCCGGGATATCCTCCGCTCAAACAGGCCCAAATCCGCTTGGTCCCGGACGATCCGTGTCCGGTGTGATTTATACCCGGTCTCCTAAAAAACTCACTTGGATTTTTGCAAAACTGACTTGTTTTCCGGGAAAAACCGGGCAAACGGAGCCCAAAACGGGGATATTTGGGAGGTACTACCCAAGAATTTCGCGGTATAGGGTATTTCAGCGAGGGAGAATACCTCCCGGCGACGGGTATCCCTTTCCCTGCTATGACCTCTGTCAGGCCCCTCACGGGGGTTTCCCGTTCCTGTCGATCTCAAAAAGACCGGTATTTTCGACACGGAAGAACCGCAAAGTCCCATACTGCCCGACAACCCAGAGCTCCCGGGAACGGCCCGCTGCGTCCGGGACGAGCCGGAGCCGGCCGAGCGGTTCGGCATACTGTTCTGCAATTTCTGTCACCTGGCAGTGGAGGCGCCGGCTTGGCCGTACCCGGACCAGCACGGTCTGCACCGGTTCGCAGATCACAAAGTCGCAGGTGCTTTCCCGCCCGGGTGTGCAGCAGGCAACCCGCCCGCGGGCCCGGGCAACGGGCAGGGCGGTATCAATGGATTTTTGCGGGACCGGCCCCCGGGTCATGTTCTTTCATCCCTGCGCTCTGCCTGCTGCGGCCTGGCGTTCTTCCTCCGGCGTACCAGTTTTCGAAATTTCTCAAGGCCGGGTGCCAGGGGGATGTCGTGGAGTGCGGTTACCCGGTCCGCGAGTGGAAACGGCTGTTCATCCGGGATATGCCGCTTTCCCCATTCCAGCTCTTCGTTTTCCTGTCCGGGCCCGGCCGCGTAACCTGTGTTTTCTGGTAAAATTTCCATACGATCACCTCGTTGGTCTTGTTTTTCGGAAATGCCCCCGCCAAAAGAAACGATGAGACCGGCACAGCCGGTAGTTTTCCCCACGAACAGGCCTGTAAAAACAATCCCCCGGATCGTCTTTTTTCTGTTGGAGCGGGTGATCGAACCGTCCGGTTCTCATCCTGTGCATTCTGGTTTTGGCATTCCGGCGGGAGTTCGCGTGGATCTTTTCGTTTTTCCGTGTCTCCCTTCTTTGTCCGGATTGTTGTTTTGTCTTCGGGGCCCTGTTGACGTACCAGTATAGGGTGTATTGAGAGATGTGCTTTGATTATGAAATGAACTTCCGGGAAAACCCGAAAAGGAAAAAAGAGCGTTTTGGAATCCGGGTCATATTCGTGATTTTTTCAAAGGAACAAAAATGTTCCTGAAATACCAGGGACCGGATTATCCTTTACGGATACACCACGACCGACGTGTTTGTTCCGCTCACGTACTTCGCCGCATACTCGTCCCGCATCGCTTTCGGGTGCAGGTCGCGGAACTCATTCGGGTGCAGGAGCTGGGCCGTGTACACAAGGCCGATATACGCCCGGGGGCCGTACTGGAGATCATTTGCAAACGCGTACACCCGGTTATTCTGGACGGCGGGGATCGTGTTCCAGCCGGGCCGGCTTTTCAGGGCCGAGACGATATCGGAGAGCTCCCGGGTGTCCGATGACGAGACAACCTTCAGCACGTACTGCGGCTGCTCTGAAACGACCCACTCGGGGCTCACTTTCATGGACGAGCTCATCGCGTCCCCGGCAATGTTATGCCCGCCTGCTGCAACAAGCATCTCGTTTGAGCCGGAGCCGTTTGCCGCCGCGGTGTAATCGGTGTAGGACTCGAAGTACACGTTCGGGAATTTTTCTCTCGGGATCGCTTTTACCCGGGTATTGACTTCTGAAACCTCATCCTCGACCATCCGTGCGTAGACCTCCGCCGCATTCGATGTGCCGGTCAGTGTTCCGATTGCCCGGGCATCGGACGGGAGTGTCGCGAGCTTATAGCAGTCAAGCGAGATGACGGTGATGTTGGCGGCCACGAGCTGGTCGAGGTTCTTTGGCTTGTAACTCGAATATGTGATCACCGCGTCCGGGTGGAGCGCGAGGATCTGTTCGATGTTCGGGGTCTGCCAGTTGCCGATACTTGTTGCATTCGGGATCTTTTCCATGATGTAAGATAGGGGGAGTGTCGAGTCAGTCACACCCACAATTTTGTCCGCAGCGCCGAGCGCAATTATCATCTCTGCTGCATCGGCATTGGCAACGATCAGCCGCTCCGGCCGGCAGGGGAACGTGACGGGCGTCCCGTCTGTCTGAGTGATCGTAACCTGCGTGCAGCCTCCTTGCGTCACAGTTGCATTTGTACTTACAACTGTTGGTGTGGCAGAGGCGGTCGGTGTCGCTACGGTGTTCGCCTGCGGGCCGGATTCAATCAGTACAACCGCCCCTGCTGCGGCGCAGCAAAGGAGAATGATTCCAATGAGTGTTACCGTTTTATCCATGAAAATCCCCCGTAAATTTTTTCTGCGCCTTTCATACGATCCTCCCTCATACCGTCACCCGCCGGAACATCTGCATGCAGATCGCGATCACGATCCCGCTGAGAACCGCAAGGATCCCGATCTGGAGGACCGGGACGGCCCCGGCCTCTGCGGCCCGGACCGCATCGATCGCGTAGCTCAACGGGTTCACGTGAGCAATCGTCCGCAGCCATGCTGGCATCACATCGTAGGGCATGAGCGCACTCGATGTGAAAAAGATCGGCATGGAGATCATCGTGTTGAACGCCGCGTACGAATCATGGTCGCCAAGATAGAGCGCGATGGTGGTCGCACACGCGGACATCAAAAAGCCAAAAAGCAGGAGGATCAGGTAGATCATCCCGTACTGGGCCGGTGGGAGGATGCTCGCACCGATCAAAACGGCGATCACAAGGATGATCGTTGCCTGGATCGCGCCCCGGATCGTGATAAAAAGGATCTTCCCGAAAAGGATGCTCTCCCGGGGCGTGGGCAGGGCAAGGAACTTGTTCAAGAACCCGAGGATCTTGTCAAACATCAGAAGCGTCCCGCCATTGAGCGAGGACGAGAGCATGGTCATGACAAGAATGCCCGGGACAATGAAGTCCAGGTAGTTCCCGGTAAACGTGACCGGCAGGGCAAGCCCCACGAAGATAAGCCATGCCGCCGGCATGACGAGCATCGACACAACCGAGACCGGGCTGCGGAACCATTTGATCATGTCCCGTGCAATGTATTCCCTGATGCCTCTCATTTCCGCCTCCGTAACATGGTCCTGAACTGCTGGTAATCGAAATGCCCGGGCTCATCGGCCGTTCCCACCGCGTGGAGGAAGACATCGTCAAGGGTCGGCTCCCGCATGGAGAGGGACGTAACCGTAACCCCCTGCGCTTCCAGCGCCCGGGCGACAAGGGGCATCGCCTCCCGACCATTGTCAGCGGTAAACGTGATCTCACCGTTCTGCTGCCCGACGCAACGGACACCTCCGATCTCCACCGGGCCTGGTGTGCCGGAGATTTTTACCGTGATCACGTCTTTTTCCAGTTGCGCCTTTAACGCGGAGGGTGTGTCGAGCGCCACGATTGCGCCTTTGCTTATGATCCCGACCCGGTCGCAGAACTGGTCGGCCTCGTCCATGTAGTGCGTGGTGACAAAGATCGTCATGCCG
>Ga0172381_10006878_pt1 | contig 11337 bp, 11 predicted proteins | sample Leawel6488metaG_FD_119754 | JGI IMG/M metagenome (GOLD analysis project Ga0172381, IMG submission 119754) | Leachate microbial communities from a municipal landfill in Southern Ontario, Canada - Leachate well 64-88 metaG | ecosystem: Engineered > Solid waste > Landfill > Unclassified | place... | reverse complement strand
TTTTATTGGAATTATATACTAGATTGTTTAAATCAAAGCGCGAATCAACTGATGATTCGCGCTGTTATTTATAGTAATCAATGAAAACTTTCATAAACACATAGTGGCGTAATTTGGGGATATTCCAAAACATACAGCCTTATCCAGAGTTATATAGATAGTCAAAATAATCCTCAATCAGACCGACAAGCTCTACCACTGTCGAGGCTTTGACAAGCTTAACCTTCATTGCCTGAGAATCTTTGAGTCCTTTGATGTACCACGGTCCATGGCTACGCATTTCTAATACTGCAAGGTGCTCTCCTCTCGCTTTCACAAGAAGATCGATGTGTTTGATGATCGTTTCTTTTCTCTCATTAAGAGTAATGTGTTCAGTGTATTTACCCTCATCTAAATAGCCTAGTGTTTGTTTAATTAGCCATGGTTTCCCCAGAATTCCTCGACCAATCATGACCGCATCACAACCCGACGTTTTGATCATTTCCAGAGCGTCTTCTGGCGTATGAATATCTCCGTTTCCAATGACTGGGATCTTTACATTCTCTTTGATATCTTTGATTATTTGCCAATCGGATTTTCCTGAATAGAGTTGTGTCTTAGTTCGTGGGTGAATTGCTATAGCGCTAACTCCGGCCGTTTCCGCAATCTTAGCAATCGATACGGCATTAATATTGTCTAGATCCCAACCGCTTCTAATTTTGATTGTCACGGGCTTGTTGGTTGCTTTTATAACCGCTGTTATGATCTCTCTTGATCGTTCTTCGTCTTGCATCAATTTGACTCCGGCTCCGCCCTTGATAACCTTTTGAACGGGACAGCCAAAGTTGATATCAATGATGTCGGCCAGTGAATTTTGAGATACATATGCGGCGGCCTTGCCCATCGACTCAGGATCGCTTCCAAACAACTGGATCGCAATCGGTTTTTCCTCTGTTTTCGTATCGATCATCTCTAATGTTTTTTCATTTTTATAGAGGATGCCTTTATCTGAAATCATTTCCGTATATAAAAGTCCGGCACCGAATTCTTTTAAAATTTGGCGATAGGAAGGATCGGTGACTCCAGCCATCGGAGCGACAACGATCTGGTTATTGATTTCAATATTTCCGATTTTCCACTTCATTGTCTCACCTCTTTTTAGCCCGGACTGATATTGATTATAATACATTGCACTAGAGAAGACAAACCATTTCATCATCTTGTTTTGCTATGCTATAATACTTCCAGGGATGTGATATTTTGCATGATTATCTTGTAAAAGCGTATGCATTTGACAAGTTTGTCAGAATCTATGCGGCAAGAACAACCGACCTTGTGAATAAGGCAAGATCGATACACGATACTTGGCCAACGGCCACTGCTGCTTTTGGCCGGATCTTGACGGCATCGGTAATCATGGGTGCCATGTACAAGGAAGATCAAACACTGACGATCCAAGTTTCCGGCGATGGTCCGGTTGGAAAGATCGTGACCACCACGGATGCTAAAGGCTCTGTCAGAGGCACGATTGAAAACCCCCATATCCAATTCTCAACCTCGGATGGTAAACTAGACGTTGGCAGGGCGATTGGCAATACCGGCTTTATCCATGTCACTAAGGATTTGAAAATCCGTGATGTTTTTACTTCGAGCTCCGCTATCCAAACAGGTGAGATTGGTGATGACTTCACTTATTATTTCGCTATGAGCGAGCAGATCCCATCTTCGGTTGGACTGGGAGTATTGGTTGGTGAAAATAATGAAGTTATCGCCAGTGGCGGTTTCATCCTTCAACTGCTGCCGGGCGCGAAGCCGGAGATGATTAAAAGAATCGAGGACGCTATCGGCTTTCTTTCTCCAATCAGTGATCTCATTGCTGCCGGGCTCACTCCCGAACAACTGATCAATGAAATCACCGGTGGTGATTACGAATTCGTCGAACAGCTTGACTTAAAATATAGTTGCGATTGTTCCAAATCAAAATTCGCCAAATCCCTAGTGACTCTCGGCAAGGCCGAACTAGAATCGATGATCAATGAAAAAGAATCAATTGAAACCGTTTGTCAGTTTTGTGGAAGCAGATACCGGTTCTCAATATCGGACCTTAAACAAATACTTGCATCAGCGCAAAGCAAACAGAAAAAACAGGGATGAAGATATCTTCATTCCTGCTTTTATTTAGATGACTTTGATGTATCTCTTGATTTCCCACTCAGTCACAGCTGAGCGAAAATCATCCCACTCCAGTCCTTTTAAACTGACAAATTTCTGAAAAATATGATTCCCAAGAGCGGCTTTGACAATATCGTCTTCTTTCAAAAGATCAACGGCTTCTTTGAGGTTGTTGGGCAAATTCAATACTCCGAGTTCACTGCGTTCTGTTTCGGTCATCTCAAACAAATTAAGATTGATTGGAGCAATCAAAGGTAAATCTCTTTCGATGCCGTCAAGTCCAGAAGCCAAGATTACCGCCATTGCCAGATAGGGATTGCATGAAGTGTCGACGCTTCTGATCTCTGTTCTGGTCGTGTCCCCTCTTGTGGCCGGGATTCTGATCATTACCGAACGGTTGTGTTCAGACCAGGAAATATAGCAAGGAGCCTCATATCCGGGAACCAGACGCTTATAGGAGTTGACGGTCGGATTAGTGATTGCACAAAAATGGCGAGAATGGGTCAGGATGCCGGTAATCCATTTCCGGCAGAGAAGCGACAACCCCATCGGATCTTCAGGATCATAGAAAGCGTTGGCGCCGTTTTTATCTTGTAAAGAACAGTTGGTATGCATTCCCGAACCATTGATTTTGGCTATCGGTTTTGGCATGAAAGTGGCATGAAGTCCGTGTCTTCTGGCGATGTTTTTGACGACTAACTTGAATGTTTGGACGTTATCACAAGCTTCGACAATATTCGAAAATTGGAAATTGATTTCATTTTGTCCGGGCGCGACCTCGTGATGGCTTGCCTCCATCGTGAAGCCAATCCGTTCAAGTTCAAGGACGATGTCTCTGCGGCAATCTTCCGCACCATCGATCGGAGACAAATCAAAATAGCCGCCCTGATCGGTAACGTTCAGGGTTATTTCTCCGTTCTCGTCAAGCTTGAGCAGAAAGAACTCCGGTTCAAAACCAATATTCAAAGCCGTAAAACCAAGTTCTTCCATTTTTTTGGCGACCCGTTTCAAATTGCTGCGGGGATCAGCCGGTGAAGGTTTTCCTTCAGGCGTAAAGACATCGCAGACAAGTCGCGCGACTTTTCCATAGGCCGTGTCTTCCCAATTCATGATCAGCCAAGTGTCATAATCCGGTCTTAAATACATGTCGGCTTCCATGATGCGGGCAAAGCCTTCGACCGAGGACCCGTCAAACATGACTTTGCCATCAAGCGCGGCATTCAGTCGGCCAATGGGGATCTCAACGCTTTTGATCGTTCCGTTGATGTCGGTGAACATCAGCCTGATGTACCGAACATTCTCCTCTTTGGCAATCTTGAGAATCTGTTCTTTGGAATATTTTCCCATATTTAGTTTTTCTTGTCCGCCCTCGGAACGATGCTTTGCACTCCCGAAAAGAGAACAACCTTTCTTGTGAGACGCCGTTGTCTCATATAATGAAAATATTATACTTCGTTATTTTTAAGATACAAGAGGTCATTGGTTATTTTTTAGGATTTTTTCCGCAATTATGTATTTGGTAACCTTTTCATCCATTGCTCGCTTGCGAATCAGCTCGTAAGCCGCTTTTTCGGTCATGCCGTTTTTGATGAGTAGCGCTTTTGCCATCAATAACATTTTCTCGTTTGTTTCCCGGTTTTGCTGCTTTTTGGATTTGGCTGTTTCTAATCGCAGTTTATCCTGATATTTGCTATGAATCGTGATTGCCAGTGGCAATTCGACATCGATCCGATTTTCATCGATATAAGTGAATTCGGGAAACTCCTTGTTGATGAGGGCGGTAACAGCCCCTGGGTTTTGCGATAAAAACAAAACCGGGATCCCTCCGGGTATCAAAACATTTCGGAGAAACCCGCTCAAATTTGCAAGCCGATATGAAGAATGGACAATAAGCAATTGGAAGGACCTTAGTTCTTCCGCTCTGATTGGAGTGCTTATTAGCTCATGGGCATAACCTTTATCTCTAAGAATCCTTGCAATGCGCAGTTTCAAAAGGCCGTCTTCGACCAAAACCAGGATCTTATCCATTTATCAATATGCAAGCGGATATTGATCCGTCAGCTGTTTGACTTCTTTTCTGACTTCATTATGGATCGTCTCATCTTCAGGGTTAGAAAGCGTCTTGTCGATAAGCGTGGCAACCGTGCAAAAATCTTCTTCCACAAAACCTCTTGTCGTCATGGCCGGTGTTCCCAACCTGATCCCGCTGGCAATAAATGGTTTTTGGGTATCGTATGGTATCGTATTTTTGTTACAGGTGATATTGACGGTATCCAGTAAGTTTTCCGCTTTTTTTCCGGTCAGTTTGGTCTTTGACATCACATCAAGCAACAATAGGTGGTTATCGGTTCCTCCGGAGACGACATGATAACCAAGCTCGACAAACTTTTGGGCGAAGGCTTTGGCGTTTTTGATAACTTGTTTCTGATACTCGACGAACTCTTCACTCATCGCCTCTTTGAAAGAAACAGCCTTGGCGGCGATGATATGCATGAGCGGCCCCCCTTGAATTCCGGGGAAAATGACTTTGTCGACTTGTTTGGCGATATCTTCGTTATTCGTGAGGATGATTCCGCCTCTTGGCCCTCTCAATGTTTTATGGGTCGTTGAAGTCACGATATCGGCATAATCACAAGGATTCGGATGCAGTTTGGCGGCCACCAAACCGGCGATATGAGCCATATCGACCATCAATAACGCTCCTACTTTATCAGCTATTTCTTTAAAACGGCGAAAGTCAAGTTCTCTGGGGTAGGCGCTCGCTCCGGCAACAATCAATCTGGGTTTTATCTCAAGTGCTTGTTTTTCCAAATCGTCGTAATCGATCATTTCTGTTTGTTTATTGACGAAATATGGGTGAAACTCATAATCGATGCCGCTGAAATTAAGAGGATGTCCATGCGTCAGATGGCCGCCCTGATCAAGCGCCATCCCCATGACGACGTCTCCGGGTTTGATGATTGCCCGATAGGCCCCCATGTTTGCCGTTGATCCCGAATGCGGCTGAACGTTGGCGTATTTGACGTTAAAGATCGCTTTGATTCGCTCGCGGGCGAGCGATTCAGCGCCATCGACAAATTCGCATCCGCCATAATAGCGTTTCCCGGGATAGCCCTCGGCGTACTTGTTTGTCAAGACGCTGCCGCCGGCTGAAAGAACCGCCTTTGAAACAAAATTTTCCGAGGCGATCAACTCAAGATGGGATTGTTGTCTTTTGACTTCGGCTTGAATCAGTTGATATAACTCGGGATCGGGTTTTTTGATTTCCTTCATTCTTCTTTCCTCCACAAATTATTGTATGTTATTGACGTCATTGTCCGCGAGGACGTTGGCTAGGTTGATAAATGTCATGGTGTCAAGCGTTTCCGCTCTGGCGCCGATGGGTATCTTCGCTTTATTCAAAACACTTTCGACTTCTTCGCGGTTTTTCGAGAATCCGCCTGCAAGCAGATTATTGGCCAAGGTTTTTCTTCTTTGCATAAAAGCCGTCCGAACCAGAGTAAAAAATCGCTTTTCGTCTTTTGGCTTGGGATAAGGGGCATTCTTTGGCGTGCTGAGAGCAATAACAGCGGAATCGACGCCGGGAACCGGCTTGAAAACGGCTCTGTTGACTTTGAACAAAAAACTGGCGTCGGTCCGGTAGTCGATGGCTATCGAAAGAGCGTTGTAGTCTTTGCTTCCCGGTTTAGAAGTCAACCTTCTGGCAACTTCAAGCTGAGTCATAACAACCAGGCGACTCAATTTGTCGGTCGTTTCAAGAAACTTGAGCAATATCGGAGTGGTGATATAGTAAGGAAGATTGCTGACCATGACGATTTCAGCGTCGGCGGGAAAGTACTTTTTGATATCCTCGTTGATGTCAACTTCAAGAATATCGCGATTGACGAGGATAAGGTTGTTCTTGTCATTGAATCTATGAACCAGTTTAGGAATCAAATCGCTGTCTATCTCATAAGCGAGGACCTTGTTGGCTTTATTTAATAACAATTCTGTCAAAGACCCCATTCCGGGACCGATTTCGATTACAAATGTATTATTGGTTATGTTTGCCTGACTGACTATTTTTTGCAGGAGGTTATTGTCCGTTATAAAGTTCTGGCCAAAACGCTTTTTGGCAGAAACGCTTTTTGTTTTACCGGAAACGTATTTATCCATAATCATCCCTTCTGCCTTCAGTCCAGAATGCCTTGTTCGCTTTGAAGCGGTGCGATTGAACAAGTTTGGGCTATATCCTGATTTTGATATTTGAAATGTTTGTTAGAAACCTTTTTGTTGATGACGATGGCGATCGCTTTTTGACAGACCTTGATGTTTTGGTTGCCGACACCTCCGGATTCACCGTCGATGTTCCATCGGGATTTGGTGGTTGTTTCGATTTTAAGTTCCGAAGTCCGGAAGCGTTTGACAAGCGGCGTACTCCAAAACGGGAAAAAATAGGAGCCCAAATAACTGATCCAGTTGAATGGATATATGTTCCGATACATGACCACGTCAACCTTGCCGTCATCGAGAATCGGTTTATAAATCAAGTTCATCCCGGCGACCAATTTTGAGTTGATAATCAATATCAGCGAAAAAACACCTTCACAAACGCCGTTGTCATAAGTGGCTTTCATCGGCATTTTCGGAATGGTGAACAACTCTTCAAGCGCCTTGAAAATATATGCTATCCACCCGAACTTCTTTTTCATCTTTGAATCGGTAACGTAACTGATGTCGATAAAGGCCCCGTTTCCGGAAACGTAGGTGAAATAGCGGTCGTTTGCTTTGACCACATCCATGAGAACCATATGATTGCTAAAAAAGACATCCAGCGCCTTGTCGATGTTTTTTTTGATGCCGAGTGTGTTGGCTATATCGCAACCGGTTCCGGCGGGTAAGTGACCGATGATAGGTCGGTATTCCGACTTCATTATTCCATTAAGACACTCATTGAAAGTTCCGTCTCCGCCGGCGATGATGAGATAATCATATCTTTCCTGACACGCCCGATAGGCTATTTCGGTAGCTTGACGCGGATATTCGGTTTGAAAAACGTCCAAGTGATGATTGTTTTCCTGGAACCGCTTTTCAATATTCGAAAGATGTTTCTTGAACACCTGGCGCCCACTAGCGGGATTATAAATCAGCAACGTCCTTTTCAAAAAAATCACCGGTTAGATTATACCATATTGGTTATCTAAAAACTATAAGACGCGGGATACATTTTCCAAATCGGCTGGGCAAAACCGGTAGTATTTGCTATAATACCGACAGGTGATAATGAGATATGCTCAACACTTTACTTTTCGATCTTGACGGCACACTGATCGACTCCAACGAGCTGATCATCGCATCGTTTCAAAAAGTGCTTGCGGAATTTATGCCAAACCGCTCATTTTCTCGTCAAGAAATCATTGCCATGATTGGCCCCCCGCTTTGGGAAACGTTTGCCGGTTTGACTGATGATCCCGTTACCAACGAGAAAATGATCTCAAGATACCGCAAGACATATTGTGAACTTGAATTCGCTTATATCGACATCTATCCCCATGTGATCGATACGCTTATAGAATTTAAGAACAAGGGGTTCAACCTAGCGATCGTCACCACCAAGTTTAAATTATCGGCCCTGCCTTCAATAATTCACTTTGGCATCGACCATCTGATATCCACAATCATCAGTCTTGATGATGTGGATAATCATAAACCGCATCCCGAGCCGATCCAAAAGGCGTTGGCTGCCTTTCTCGGTTGTGAGGAGGCGATGATGGTTGGAGATTCGCCATCGGATATAATGGCAGGCAAAAACGCCGGCATTCTCACCTGCGGAGTGTCTTGGACATTGAAACTTAAGGAACTATCTCACGCAAAACCTGATTATATGATCGATGACTTTCGCGATTTATCCCGAATCGTAGCCAAATACAATAAGGAGGATTAAAAATGGATTGCATCTTCTGCCGGATCATTAGCGGTGAAATACCCAGTTACAAAGTCTATGAGGATGAAGACATTATTGCCATACTCGATATTTCCCAAGTCACCAAGGGGCACACCTTGGTGATTCCTAAAATTCATTGTCGCAATTTGTATGAACTAGATCCCGATCACGCCTCGCGGATCTTCAGACAATTGCCGAGATTGGCAAACGCCATAAAAAAGGCTTTTGATCCAATCGGATTGAATATCGTCATCAACACCGAGAAACCGCTTCAGGCTGTATTCCATTTTCATATTCATTTAATTCCACGCTATGAAAACGACGAGTTTGTGATTGCTTCTATGGCTCCCAAGCAGGATGTTTCAAAAGCTTTATTCATTGAGACCTGTGATAAAATCAAAAAAGAGCTTTAGCAAGCTCTTTCCGATATGAAGACCGCCGGAAATATTCTGGCGGTTTTATTATTTGATTACTGTGACTCCCATATATTTATGCAAGGCTTCGGGAATGATGATCGACCCGTCTGGTTGTTGGTAGTTTTCCATGATCGCGATCACCGTTCTGCCAACTGCCAGTCCCGATCCGTTCAAGATGTGCACGTATTCAAGCTTTTGGTCTGTTCCCGGACGATATTTAATGTTAGCTCTGCGAGCTTGATAATCTCCCGCATTCGATATCGAGCCAATCTCGCGATAGCGATTCTCGGACGGCAGCCATACTTCGATATCATACGTTTTTCGCATCGAAAAGCCGAGATCTCCGGTGGATAATACAACGACCCGATACGGAAGCCCAAGGATCTGAAGAACACTTTCGGAATCAATAAGCATCTTTTGGTGTTCTGATTCCGATTCTTCCGGTTTGGTGAATTTGATCAATTCGACTTTGTTGAATTGGTGTTGTCTGAGGATACCGCGGGTATCCTTCCCCGCTGATCCGGCTTCCTTGCGAAAGGCGGTTGTATAGGCAACGTATTTGATCGGCAACACGTCTACGTTTAAGATCTCATCGCGATGAAGATTCACGGTTGGCACTTCGGCTGTCGGATTTAAATACAGATTGCGTTCATCGTTAAGTTTGAATGCTTCGTCGATGAATTTCGGAAATTGGCCCGAGGCATACATTGAAGCTTCATTGATCGCATATGGCGGCATGATCTCCCGATAACCATGGAGGTTGGCGTGAAGATCCATCATGAACTGGATCAAAGATCTTTCTAATCTGGCCCCAAGACCCTTATAAACGACAAAGCGGGAGCCGGTTATTTTGCCGGCGCGGTTGAAATCGAGAATGTCGAGCGTTTCGCCGAGTTCATAGTGGGATTTGATTGGAAAATCAAATTGCCGAGGTTCAAGACATCGTTTGATCTCTATATTAAAAGATTCGTCGGCGCCAATGGGGATGCTTTCGTCGGGAAGATTGGGCGTTCTCATAAGCGTGTCTTTGATTTCTTCATCCAAAACTCTGATTTGATCGTCAAGTGCCGCAATGCGTCCGGAAAAATCTTCGATTTCCCGCATTATGCCGGTTGTATCGAGACCTTCTCGCTTATATTTGCCAATCGTACGGGAAACTTCGTTTTTTCTCGCCTTTAGCATTTCGCCTTCGGCGATCGCCTCGCGTCTGATGCGGTCTTTTTCAACGAGTTCTTTTAAATACGAATAATCTCCGCCTCTTTTATTGAGGCTTTCTATTATTTTGTCTGTTTCTTCCCGAATCTGTTTGATATCCAACATGTTTCATTACCCCTTTTAATAGCTGTCGCCCAAAATATCGTCGATGTCTTCGATGGTGTCGGCATCCGCATCGTCTTCTGTATCGTTATCGGATAGCTGTTTGTATTCCGAAAGCGAGAAATCCGTCGATTCTTTTATTATATCACCGCTATCTTCCAGGGCAATGTTCGTATCCGTTATTTCTTCACAAATCTCGTCTTCCTCACATTCCCATTTTGGAACGATTGCGATCGTCGCAACCTGATGTCCTTCAAGAAGATTGATGATCCTGACGCCTTGCGTCGATCGTTTGGTTTGGGCGATTTGGTCAATCGGAACCCGAATGATCATTCCCTTATCGGTTACGACGAGGAGATCTTCATCGCCAATAACGCTGATCAGTTTTTTGAGTGATCCGTTCTTCTGAGTGACATTGATCGTCTTGACGCCCTTGCCGCCACGATTTTGAAGTCGGTACTCGTCGATGATCGTCCTTTTTCCATATCCGAATTTCGTGATCGCTAGCACTTAATTGCGCTCGGTGTCGATGGTGGTAACACCGATGACTTCTTCGCTGTCTTCAAGATCGATGCCTTTGACTCCGGCTGCGCTTCTTCCCATCGAGCGGACATCGCCCTCGGCAAACCTTATAGCTTTTCCGTTTGAGGCGCCAATCAGGATTTCCCGATTGCCGTCGGTCAGTTTAACGCCATGAAGCTCATCGCTTTCGCGGAGCGAGATGGCGCGGATGCCGTTTTGGCGAATGTTCTGGAAATCAGCCACCCGCGTTCTCTTGACGATGCCATTCTTCGTTGTGAAAAAGAGATATCCCCCATTGAAGTCTTTGACGCTCATGACGGCAGCGAGTTGTTCGCCTTCGGTGAGATTCAATAAATTGACGATGGGCAGGCCTTTGGAATTGCGTCCATAATTGGGGATTTTGTAGCCTTTGATCTTGTATACTCTTCCAAGGGAGGTGAAAAACAAAAGATAGTCGTGGGTGGAGGTCGAGATGATCGCATCGATGACATCATCCTCGTTCATCCGCATGCCGGTTTTGCCACGGCCGCCCCGGTTTTGCGAGCGATAAACGTCGATGTTCATGCGTTTGACATAACCGTTGGTCGTGATTGCAACAATAACTTCTTCGACCGGAATAAGATCTTCGTCTTCAATGTCGTAATCGCCAAACACGTCGATTTCGGATCTTCTTTCGTCGCCATATTTCTCTTTGATTTCCTTGGCTTCCTCAATCAAGATCTGGTGTTGGATCTCAACGCTCGAGAGAAGCTTGTTATAAAATTCGATCGCTTTGGCGAGTTCCGTTTTTTCTTGGTGCAATTTGTCTCTTTCCAGGCCGGACAGCCTCCTGAGCTGCATCGCCAAAATCGCCTTGGTCTGGACTTCGCTGAAACCAAATCCCGCAATCAGTCTTTGTTCGGTGTCGTCATATGATTCGCGGATGATCTTGATTACTTCCTCGATGTTGTCAAGCGCTAGAATAAACCCATTCAACAAATGTTCTCTTTGAATGGCCTTGTCCAGCTC
>Ga0172381_10006877_pt1 | contig 11338 bp, 13 predicted proteins | sample Leawel6488metaG_FD_119754 | JGI IMG/M metagenome (GOLD analysis project Ga0172381, IMG submission 119754) | Leachate microbial communities from a municipal landfill in Southern Ontario, Canada - Leachate well 64-88 metaG | ecosystem: Engineered > Solid waste > Landfill > Unclassified | place... | reverse complement strand
TGCAGCATCTTCTTCCAAGTTTATTCCTTCTATTCTAACTCTTCCGTTTTCAGTATCAATATGACCATCTTTTGCAATTAAGACTGTTCTTTGAAATCCAGAAGTGTTTGAACCATTAACAACGGTTTTTCTCATAATCTGAGCAATGGGCAGGATTTCACAATTTAAAAGAAGGGCAATTTGCATTGCAATTTTTAATGCTTCTTTATTAATCAGATGAGGAGGCTCTTCGTCAAGTTCAACTAAACAAGTTGTATCATAAGCATGATATATAAATTCCCTGTCTTTTGATACTTCATATTTTGCTGCAGCATCAATTTCTCCACTTTCTCCTGCAACTGCATGAAGTTTTCTTTTTACTTTTAACTTAGGCTCATCACTTCTAAGAATGCTAGGACAATTGCAAAATAATTTGTTTGTATCAAGCTGCTGATGAATTTCAATTCCAGATTTAATTTCCATAAATTAGCTAAATAAAAGGTATATATAAAATTAGTGTTGACTTTTTGTATTCATAAATTATATAAATGCTGATTAATAATTATATATACAAAAAGAGCTTGATTTCAATGAAAGAGATAAAATCTTCTAACCATCCAATAAACAGGCATAGATGGTCCTTTGCCCAAAAGGTAGCAGATAAACTTGCAGCTTTTTCAGGAAGCTGGATATTTATAACTCTTCTAGTATTATTTATACTTGGATGGACTTTGATTAACTTTTATGAAATAGTTGAAGGACTTGACCCTTATCCATTTACTTTTTTGAATCTGATGCTTGCTATGATAACTGCGATTCTCACGCCTATAATTTTGATGTCTCAGAACAGAGAAGTTCAAAGGGACAGGATAAGAGCAGAGTATGATTATGAATTAAACAAGAAAGCTGAAAAAGAAATCCAGGAAATTAAAAGGCAGCTAGATAGAATAGAAAAACGATTAAAATAATTAATCCTGATTAGTATCTTTTCTATATTCTTTGTTATTACTTCTAAAACCTGCAGCAAGCAATGCTAAGAATCCAACAGTTAATACTCCAAGTGCAATTCCTCCTGATAAATCAGGCAAGGAATCAGTTGCTTTGGGTTTTGACTCATTAGGGTCATAACCAGTTCTAAATTCAGGAGGATTATAATTATTAAAATTCAAGCAGCTTTGATTATACTGGCTATAATTTTGTCCTGCTTCTATCTTGGAATTTATATTTCCAATTAGTGAAGTTGAGATAATTGCAGCAAGTCCTAAGTTTCTTAATTTTCTCATAAAATTCCAATAAAAAATCTATTTTTAAATCTTTACAAACTAAGATATTCTAATAATATTGCCTTGTTTGTCAATTTCAATAAAATTAGTAGTTAAGTTATTTTTATAATCAGAGCATTGATTTTCGAGGAGGTTGTCATCTGAATTTCTAGGGACATTAACAATATCAACAGAATAATTTCCACAAGTTCCTAGGCACTGAGAATTGAAGTTCATTTTCATTGTGTATGCGCTTTGATAAAGATTTATTACACATTTGACTGTTTCTGAATCAATTACAAAATCAGGAATACCCTCGGGGTGCCCATGACGAACCCAATTCCCTGAAGAATCCTTTATCCAGCCATCTTCTCCATTATTTAGAACCCTCAAGCAAATAAAAATAGCTGCAATTATTAAGATAATTATAATTCCTACCCAGTATGTTTTTTTCTTTTTCATTTAATTTAAGAATTCATCTCCTAATTTTGGATTGAATTCATTACTTATATTTTCAAGCATTTTCTCTTTTGTTACAACACTTCCTCTCCAAGACTTATGGCCTAAAACCCATCCTAATTTTACAAGAGCTGTTTCAGGTAAAATATCTTCAAGATAAATAACTCCTGTTTCTAAAATTCTTCTTGCTGACTCGTAAACATAAGGATCTAGTCTTCCGTAGATAGTTTGAGGAACAGCATAGACAAACATGCCTTTTTGTATTATTTGTTTTAACTGCGGAATCCAGTTGTTTTTTCCTTGATTTGCAACCTGACCTATTCCCATGAATTCAATAATTAATCCTCTATATCCTTTTTTCTGATAATATTCAAGTATTTTTGGATCTTGACCTGGATAAAATTTGATTAAAGCAACTCTGTTGTCAAAAACTGCATCAATATTTACTTTATTTATCTTGGCTTTTTTGTTGTATTCTAAAATAGTTTCAATTTTTCCATCAGGCCAGATTTTTGCAATTGGGCTTGTATTAATTGGCCTAAATGTATCTCTTCTTGATGTATGCATTTTTCTTGCTTTTGTTCCTCTAAGTGCATAGCAGTAGTCATCAGCTGAATTTGCATGACCGACAATCATTACTTCAGCAATATCAGACAAAGCAGCTCTTGCAGCACACATTAAGTTCATTCTAGAATCAGAACTTCCTCTATCGCTTGACCTTTGAGAATAGGTTAAAATAACAGGTTTGTTTAATTTTCCAAGCATAAAACTAAGCACTGCTGCTGTATAGTGTAAGGTATCAGTACCATGAGTTATTATTATTCCTTTTACATTTGGGTCATTTAGTGATCTAGATATTATTTTTGCAATTCTTATCCAGTCAACTGAATCCATATTTTCGCTCCATTTCATAAATGGACTTGTAACTCTTATATCTGCAATATCAAATATTTCTGGATAAGCTCCAAAGAATTCCTTAGGGTTTGTCAAATCTTTAACTCCTCCTGTTTTAGGGTCTAGTTTTGAAGAAATAGTTCCACCTGTAATAATAAAATCTATAACTGGCTTTTGATGAGATAATTCAAATTTTTTAGTTTCATCTTTTTCTATTTTTCTTTTCTCTAAAATCTTTGTTTCTTTTATATCTTCTTTTTTAAGTCCAATATTATAACCATTACCAAGCTTTAATAGCAGAATTCCAGCATCAGGGCTTTCAAGCAAAGTTCCTTTTTCAGATTTGTCCCTTAAAACAACTTCTATTATATCTCCTACTTCTGGTTTTTTAAATGGTTTTTTCATAGTGAATAATAGAAATAAATGATATAAAAAACTATCTTTAGTTTAGTTGACTTGCACTAAAAAAATTATTAAACCCTCTTTTCATTAATTCTCCATGGAAACTATAAAAGGTGCAATGATTGGTCTTGAAATTCATGGATATCTTGATACATCTGAAAAATTATTTTGCAGATGCAAGAATTTTCATGATATGAAGCAAATTAAGCCCAATACAAATATATGTCCTATTTGTACTGGTCAACCTGGATGCAAGCCAATGCTTCCAAATTCAGAAGCAATAGATAAAATACTTGAAATAGGGCTCATGCTTAATTGTAAACCTAATTTGATTGAAGAAGGCAAGCCTCTGATATTTCAGAGGAAACACTATAGCTGGCCTGATATGCCAACAGGTTATCAAAAAACAGTTTCAGGCTCTCATTCTACTCCTTGTGTTGAAAATGGAGAATTTCTGGGAATAAAAATCCGTGAAGCTCACTTAGAAGAAGATCCTGCAGCATGGAATCCTGAAACAGGAAAAATAGATTACAACCGGGCAGGAGTTCCACTTGTCGAAATTGTAACAGAACCTGATTTTAAAACTCCTGAGGAAGTTGAAGTATGGCTTCGACAATTAATACTTACACTCTCTTATATTAAAGCACTTAATAAGGATGCAGGAATAAAAGCTGATGTTAATGTTAATATAAAAGGAATTTCAAAGCGAGCTGAAATAAAAAATGTTAATTCTGTAACTGAAATTGTAAGAGCAATTATTTCTGAACTTTTAAGACATCAAAAAGAAAAACCTCAAACTCAAGAGACAAGAAGATGGAATTCTCAGAGAAATATCTCTGAACTTATGAGAACAAAAGAACAAGCAGAAGACTATCGATTTATTCCTGATCCTGACCTTCCTGGAATAAAAATAGATAAAAAGAGAGTGGATGCTATTTTAAAATCCCTTCCAGAGTCACCTATGGAAAAACTTGATAAAATAATCAAAAAACACAAGATAAACAAGGTTGATGCAGAAGTTTTAATTAAAAATCTAGACATAGCTGAATTGTTTGAAAAAGTGATTGAAAAAATTTCCCCACAAACAGCTTTGAGCTGGATAACTGTTGAATGGCTTGGAGTTTTAAATTATCACAAGAAAACAATGGATGATGTTAGCATTAATCCTGAGCATTTAATCGAGTTATTACAATTACTTGAACAACATAAAATAACCCCTCTTAATGCAAAAGATATACTCAGAAAGTTTATTCCAAAATCATATAGTCCAAAAAATGAAGCAAAAGATTCTCTTGCAATTACTGATGAAAAGCAACTTGATAAAATAATTGATGAAATACTTAAGAAAAATGAAAAATCTGTTTTGGATTTTAAAGCTGGTGAAGGAAAGGCACTTAACTTCCTTATGGGTCAAATAATGGTGGCAACTCAGAAAAGAGCTGATTTTATTACTATCAAAAGAATTCTTGAGAGGAAACTTAGGTAACCTTTAGATATATAAACCCTTAATAATTGAAAACATAATGAAAAAGGATAATTTTAAGAAAAGAGACTTTAAGAAAAAGAATTTTTTTAAGGGAAATGACAATTTTAGACCTAAAGATAGAGCGAACTCCTTTGAAAAATTTATTTCAAAATCTGCTGAAAAAAAAGATATAAAAGAAATTAATCAGGACTTTTTTGACAAAGATGTTGAAGTATCTGGTCTTGTTGAAAGGATTGCTCAAACAGGCGGACCTACTATTTTTGTTATTTCAGATGGAACAGGAACACTTGCTTTAAAAGGATTTATTGGTCAGGGTCAGAGAGCTTATCCTGAAATAAATGAAGGAGATACAATAAGGGCTACGGTTACAATAAATGAATATAATAAAGAACTTGAAGGTGAAATAAAAAAAGTATCCAAACTTAATGAAACAGAGCATAAAGAATACTTGGAGAGGATAATTAGTCTTCAGAAAAAAAGAGCAGAAATAAAAGAAATTCCATTCCTTGTTAAAAGTCCAATTCTTGAAAAATTAAAACCTCTTTTAATAAAAGCTGCCTCTGAAATACGCCTTGCAATAATTCAAAGCAGACCTATAATTGTAAGACATCATAATGATACTGATGGTTATTGTTCTGGTTATGCTCTTGAAAAAGCAATAATTCCTTTGATTGAAAAAGAACATGGTAGTGAAAAGGCAAGTTATGAATTTTTCCTTAGAGCACCAAGCCAGGCTCCTTTTTATGAAATAGATGATTCTATTCGAGACACTGCAACTTCACTTAGAAATGTTGCAAAGTTTTCAAACAAAATGCCTCTTATTATTATAACTGATAATGGTTCTACTCCTGAAGATTTATTTGCAATAAAACAAGGAAAAATCCATGGTGCAGAATTTATTGTAGTTGACCATCATTTTTTTGATGAAGATGTTATTTCAAAAGAAGTGCTTACTCATATTAGTCCATTTTTAGTTGGGGAAGACGGAGCAAGATTTTCAGCAGGAATGCTTTGTGCTGAACTTGCAAGACTAATTAATAATCTTCCGGGACTTGAAATACTGCCTGCAATTGCAGGCCTTGCTGACAGAATTGATATTAATAATCCTGAAGTTATTGAAGAATATGTAAAAATAGCAAAAAAAGAAGGCTATACAAAAGAGCTTTTAATCAATATTTCAAAAGTTATTGATTTTGTTTCTGCAAAGATAAGATTTATGGAAGTAAGGGAATATATTGGAGTTATTTTTGGAGAGCCAAGAAACAAACAAAAAGAGTTAGTCAGTCTTATGGCACCTTATATTATAGAACTTGAACAAAAAGGACTTCAAATTGCAAAGAGCAGTTCAAAAGTTGAAAAAATAGGAAAGGTAAATCTTCAATTAATTGATATTGAAAACACTTTTCCTGGATTTGGCTTTTATCCTAAACCTGGAAAATGCGTTGGAATGCTTCATGATGATCTTCAGACTTCAAAAGGAATAGACAATTTAGTTACTGCAGGACTTATGAATACTGCAATTACACTTAGAGCAACAGATAAATCTAATTTTTCAATGCACGAACTTATAACTTATCTAAATAAGAAGTCTCCAAATTCTTTTGTTGCAGGCGGGGGACATAAAAATGCAGGCTCAATTACTTTTCTTCCAAACAAACAACAAGAAATCCTTGAATTATTAAGAAAGTTTATTTCTGAAAGATAAAATAAAAAAAATAATAAAATAAATTTATCTTCTTTTTGGTTTAGTCCTTTTCTCTCTTGGATTACAATAAGGACATACAGGTACTAAAGTTATCCATACTGCTTTTAATATTAAGAACACTCCAATAACAATTCCTATATTCCAATTAGGCAAATAATATCCTATTAAGATAAGAATTAAACCTAATACCAGCCATTTCATTGACCTACATTTAGATGAACAACCACTATAATTTTCCATTTCACACCTCCTTTTATAACTTGGTTATATGAGGGGATTTAAGTATTTAAAGGTTATTTAAGTTTAATAAAAACCCACAGATCAAGTAACCTAATTATAATCAGAATAAAGTAGTTTAAAATCTACTTTATTTAAATCTCTTCATGCAATAATCAACTAATTCCTCTCCTTCAAGCATCCTATTTTCAGTATCTGTTCTTATCATGAATATTTTTTTACCTGTGAGGTCTAAAAAGACTTTTATGTCACTTTTTTTTATTCTAAGAAAGCATAAAATCCTTTTTTCATTATTTAAGTCAAATTCAACAAAATCCATTATTATATAGTCGTTTAAATGATTATATATTTTTGAAGGAAAATAACTCCTTAAAATTTCATCCATAATCATTCTTTTATAACCATCAATATTAGGATCTTTTAATTTTTTGAATTCATCTTGGATTCCAATTATTTCAAAATCATGATTTGCTTTATCATTTTCCCCTTTTTTTTCTTTTACTCCGATTATTAAGTTTCCGCCCTCGGAATTTAAAAAAGCAGCAATTGACCTTGCAATAATAACTTTGGATGCTTTTTGCTTAAATGTGTGAAGGTCATAGGATTTAGTCTGCTTTATTTCCTGATCAGAGAAATTAAGGCTCCATAAACAACTTGATTTAAATTCAACACGCAGGCTTTCACCATTTTTAATCAACATTTCTATTTCCTCTAAGTTCTTATTATTTTTTTCTTCATTATTTAAGATTATTTTTTGAACTCTTCCTATTTCTCCTGTTTTGAGTCTCACAGTTATACCATAGGTATTAAAGGAATCTCTTGAGGCAAGGTCTTCTACAATTCCTTTGGCTATTTTATTTTGCTTAGTCAAGATTTCTACTTTCATTCCTTTTTTTATATTTTTTAAATATTGGTTCTCCATGTTATAGAATACAAGGAAAGGCTTATTTTTAAGTCTGTCTTGCTATTTGAAAGTTAAAACTATCTTGTGTCTGATTTCATCTATAATTCTAAAAAAAGGACAGCATAATTTTATAAAGAATAGTCTTTTTTATGAGTAATGAAAAAAAGGACTGCAGTAATTGCTCTTGCGCCAATAAGATATTTTGATATTTCTAAAAAACATAATCTTAAAAAAATTAAGAAATACATTAAACTTGCTGCAAGAAAAAAAGCAGATATTATTTGTTTTCCAGAATCCTGCCTGCATAAGGATGAAAAATTAGTGTATAATGATGATCTTATTAAAGAGATAAGACAGGAATGCAAAGAAAACTCGATTTGGGCAATTATTACTGAGGATATTTTTTGTGGAAAAAAACCCTATAATACTGCTCTTTTAATAGACAGAAACGGAGAGATAAAAGGAAAGTACAAAAAAGTCCATATTTATGATGAGGAAGTGAAAGCAGGGAAAAAAATAAGGGTTTTTAAGACTGATTTTGCAAAAATCGGAATTGTTATTTGCTGGGACTTGGCTTATCCAGAGATGTTTAAAAAAATGAAAGAGAAAAAAGCAGAGATTATATTTTGTCCTGCCCAATGGTGTTATGAACAAAAAGCTTATGATAAAAATCACAAAGAAAGGGAAATTCAACTGCTTAAATCTCTTGTAACTGCACGGGCATTTGAAAATATTTATTTTATTGGTCTTTGTAATCCACTAAGGGACCAAAAAGATCAGGTTTCTTATTCAGCAATTGTATCCCCTCATGAGATAATTCAAGAGACAATAGATGAGGAAAAATTAATAATTGCAAAACTTGATTTAAATGAAATCCCCCGACTTGAAAAAATTTATTATAAAATTTAATTTTTTTTAACTATTTTTATCAAGAGGTTGATTATTTCTTCAACAAGTCCGTCCCTTTCATTTTCAAAAAAGTCAAGTCCTGGAGTTGTATTTACTTCCAAGACAAACCATTTATCATCTCTTTTTAATAAATCAATTCCACAGACATTAATTTTTATGGTCTTCATTAATTTTTTTATTATTTCATTTAATTTTCTATCAATCTTAAATTTTTTATTTTCTTTTTCATAGATTCCTGTTTTTTTCCATCCTGGAGCATTTTTAACTGCTGTCTGAATTATTTTATTGTTTATTACAATTACCCTATAACTTGGAGAAGGTATAAATTCCTGAGCAATTATGGGCATTCTGCCTCCTTTTTTCCAGAATTTTTTTATTATCAGGATTGCCTGGTCTAAGTCGTTTGCTTTTGCAACATATTCTCCGCAACACCCCTCTACTCGTTTTAAAATAACAGGCCATCTTTTAAAATCCAAAAGCTCATATTTTGCGACATTTAAGTTTTCTGAAAGAAGAATCGTATCTGGAACAGGTATTTTATGGTCATGGCATTTTAAAAAAGTAATCCATTTATCTTCAAGATAGTAATAAGTTCTTGATGAATCTATGACCCTTTTCCCAAGTTCTTCAATAGTTTTTACAATTTCATAAGCAAATTCTTCTGCACTGTTATTAAAAACTATATCACATTTTTTTGCTTTTTCTTCTATTTCTTTTTCACTTAAATTCCTCGAAATATTAAACATAACCAAATCAACTTTTTTCTTTTTTGCAACTCTTATAAAAGATTTTTCATCACCTTTTAATTTTCTTTCACAGAAGATATACCCTATTGTAATCCTTTTCTTCATAGATAAGAACAAGAATTCTTTGTTTAAAATCTTTTATGTTTCTAAATAACTTTAAATATGCTTAATCATTCATAAGAAAAAAGAGTAAGAAAAATGATTTACATACCAATTTTAGGTGCTTTACTTGAAGCAACAGGAATGATTCTTGAAAAGAAAGTAATGAAAAAGAAAAGCATGAATTATAAAAATTATACAGTCTATGGGTTTTTTGCAATTGTTGTTGCAATGATTCCTTTTCTTTTCTTTTTTTGGAGAGTTTCTCCTGAGGCACTGCAATTAAATAATTTACTTGTAATGTTGGGTGTTATTTTGTCTGCTTTTTTTGCAAACTTGTTTATTTTTTACTCTTTGAAGCGAGAAAGTTTATGTGAACTTGAACCAATACGGCTCATGCAACCATTATTCACTATTCTTTTTGCCTTTATTTTAAGTTTCTTTTTTGCAGCTTATTCAGATGAAAAAAATACCTCTATTTTAATACTGGCCTTAATTGCCAGTATAACTCTTATTGTAACTCATTTTAAAAAGGATCATTTAAATTTCGATAAATATATTCTTGCTGCATTAGCTGGAAGCATTCTTTTTGCAGTTGAATTAGTCCTTTCAAAAATTATCCTGCCATATTATTCTTCATGGAGTTTTTATTTTTTAAGATGCTTATTTATTTTAATGATTGCTGCAGCAGTCTTTAGGCCCAGTTTTAAAAAAGTAGATAAACAGACTCATTATTTTGCCTGGATAATAGGTTTTATATGGATTTTCTATAGAATTATACTTTATTGGGGATATGAATCATTTGGAATAATCTTTACAACAATATTACTTATCTTAACTCCTGTTTTTATTTTTATATTTGCAAGAATATTTCTCAAAGAAAAAATTAATTTCAAACAGATGGTTTCTGCAATAATTATTTTATTATGCGTTGCTACTGCAGTTCTTTTGAAAAATTATGAAGTTGTTTTGAATTTCTTCCTCAGCCTTTTTTAAGCTAATCTTTTTAATTTTTGAAATCATTTTATAACTTTCTATAACATTTGCAGGTTCATTTGGAAATTCTCCTTTTATCGGATGCAAAAAGGGACTGTCTGTTTCGCAGAGCAGGTTTTTAATTGGAGTTATTTCAATTATTTTCTTAAAATGCTGTGAATTTGTCACATTTGTTGGGATTGTTAATATCCAGTTATTTTCAATAATTCTTTTTATTAATTTAAAGTTTCCATTAAAACAATGCATAATAACTTTTTTGCAATTTTCTTTTTCTAAAATTTCAACAACATTCTCTTCTGCTTTTCTTGAGTGAACAATTAAAGGAATATCCAATTCCTCTGCTAATTTTACAAATACTCGAAAATTCTTTTTTTGCTTTTCAAAGTCACTATTCTCTTTTAGGTCAATTCCTACTTCTCCAATTGCAATTATTTTATTTTTATTCTTCCTTATAAAATCAAGCTGTTCTGCTATTTCATCCTCAGTTAGTTTTAACATATCAATAGGATATATTCCAAGAGCTACTTTTATTTCACTATATTTTTCACTTAACTCCAAAGCAAGTTTCATTGTCTTTAAATTAACAGAATTATACACAATTATTCCAACTCCTGCTTTTTTGGCTTTATTTAGCACTTTTGGAATATCTTTTAGAAGTTCTAAATGGCAATGGGTGTCGATAAACATTTTAATAATCTTTGGAAATATATTTAACTTATACTATAACGAGCCTGAGAGGAATCGAACCCCTATCAACCGGGCCGAAACCGGTTATTCTATCCGTTGAACTACAGGCTCATCTGATTATTATTTTGAATAATTATGAATTAATAAGATTATGGGTAATAACAATAAATTTTATAAATCAGGCATAATTAACTTATTTATGAAAACACTAGAGAGCAGAGTTGCTGACCAAAAAAGGTCTGGTTATATTCCTAGTTGGAACTAAGGGCAATTTAGCTGTTTTTTCTATATCTTATATACTAGATGATTTTACTCAGCAATATGAACAAGAGTTTAGAATTATTACAACTGAGGATTATAATGAGCTTTCAAGAATAAGGCAAAATCCTTACTTAATAACTAAAAGTTATTTATTTCCTAAAATAGAGCCATTTTTATTACCTTTTTATATAAAAAAGTAATTCAACAAGTTTTTAAACAATAAATCAATCTAATTTATTATGGCAAAAGAAAAACAAGAAAAGAAAGAACTTGGAATAACTGCTGAAAAAGATGAATTTTCAGACTGGTTTA
>Ga0172381_10006875_pt1 | contig 11339 bp, 15 predicted proteins | sample Leawel6488metaG_FD_119754 | JGI IMG/M metagenome (GOLD analysis project Ga0172381, IMG submission 119754) | Leachate microbial communities from a municipal landfill in Southern Ontario, Canada - Leachate well 64-88 metaG | ecosystem: Engineered > Solid waste > Landfill > Unclassified | place... | reverse complement strand
TCTTCTCTATCAGCCTTGCAAAATTGGAATTAGGCAAAAGGCCTATCTCCACAAATATTCCTTCAACAGCCAAAAACTCTTCCCTGCCATTTTTTTCTATCCTTATACCCTTAGCCATATTTTCACCAGTTACGGCCGTCACTTTTGTACTGTTGAATATCTTTACTTTGCCGCTAGCTTCAACCTTTTCCATCATAATGGCATCGCCGCCAAGTTGCGGAGTTACATTTACCATATATATACGATTAGCAATCCTGATCAGCTGGAGAACTGCGTCAAGAGCCGAATTTCCACCGCCTATAACCGCCACATCCTTACCGGCAAAAAGAGGTCCGTCACATGTAGCACAGTAGGTAAGGCCTTTATTTTTAAACTCTTTTTCTCCTGGTATCCCAAGCTCACGCGAAACCTTTCCAGAAGCTATTATCAGGGCCCTGGATTCGTATTCGCCTTTGGTCGTCTTTATTTTTATAACATCATCTTTTTTTTCAATATCGGTAGCCAGTTCATTTTCTTTCACGGTGATATTGAATTTACGCATATGCTCTTCAAACTTATGGACAAGGTCCGGGCCGGTAATGAATTGATACCCCGTATAATTTTCTATATCGCCGCTCCATCCGGCCTGTCCTCCCACATCACCTGTAATAACTATAAAATTCATTCTCTTGCGGGCTGCATATACCGCTGCGGTGATCCCTGCCGGACCGGCTCCTATAACTATCAGGTCATAGATCATTTTAGACCCAGCGTCTCCTTGATCTTTTCTTTGTCAAACCCTACGACGATAGCGCCATCTATCTCCAGGACCGGCACGCCCATCTGTCCCGATTTCTTTATCATCTCCTGGGCCTTTTCATGATCTTCGGACACATCAATATCCTCGAACTGGACATTGTTATCCTTCAGATACTGCTTCGCCCTTATACAAAAAGGACACGTCGGCGTACTATAAACCGTCACCTTTTTATCCATACAACCCTCCGATTTGTTGTTGCAGCAAGCGTCCCGAGCGTCAACAACCTCAAGCGCTGACACGAGGAACTACCTTATTATCTTTTTTAATTCCAGTAGATCGTCTATTACGAAACTCGGCTTAAGAGGCTCAACCTCTTCGGCCTTGCCAAGCCCGTGCCTTATCCAGCAGGTTTTTATACCGGAGTTATTACCGGTCATTATGTCAACGGTCATATCACCAACTATTATGGCTTTTGACTTTTCGATAGCGAACCTCGAGATCACCGGGTCGAGAACGCACGCGGAAGGCTTTATGCAATTCTCATCGTCACCGCCAACAATTTCTTTAAAATACTCTCTTATGCCAAGAGATCTGAGAACAACATCCGCAAACTTCGAATATCTGTTCGTTAAGATAAATTTTTGTTTATCTTTAAAGTATCCGAGTATTTCTTTAGCGTTCGGATAGAGTTTTGCATTATCTGCCGGGTGCTTCACATAATAATCACTATAGAGCTCAACTCCTCTCCTTACAAGAGAGTCATCTTTCTTACCTATGCTTTTGCCTACCAGATCGCTTACTCCGGTGCCTACATAAGACACTATCTCATCAAACGTCTTCTCAGGCAGATTCATCTGCCGAAGAGCATAATTTGCCGCATTTACAATATCTTGCCTGGCATCCAGAAGAGTGCCATCTACATCAAAAAATATTGAATCTATATTAAGCACGTTTTATACGATACCTATCTCGGCCGAATTCTGCCACAACCCGTGTATATTGCAATAGGCTGAAGCCAATATAATTCCGGGCTTATCCGTCTTCATGGAAATGACCGCCTCTGAATGAGTGAAAATTGTACTGGTATCTGCGCCGAGCGTAGACTCCCCATGCGCTGAGAATTCGACTTTACCTATCTGGTAAGGAAATTTCTCACCGTCAGGCTGAAAAAACACAGATATCCACCTTATATGGTGAGCAGTGGTGTTGGGGTGCGATATCTCTTTTCCTACAGAAACCAGGATTTTAAAAAATTCACCTTTTTTAACTATCTTGGGCGTGTCTATCAGGGGCACATGCTTTTCTTTTTTCCAGTCTGCAGACTGAAACAAATCCTTAAGCTCTGTCATGATTCACCTCGCTAAAGCAGGGGCAGGTTTAACCCTGCCCCCTGCTGATAGTTTGTATTATTGGCTATTTCTTCTCCAGAAGATTCTCAAACATCTCTTCATGCCCTATCTCTTCGCCCATTATATGACATACAAGCTGATAGGTATCGTGGTCTTTACCGAATGTCTTTTTGGCAAGTTTGTTATAAACGTCTATAGCTCCGGCCTCGGCGTCGGTTACGATCTTTATTATCTCTTTATAGTCAGACAGATTTTTCATTACTCCAGGATAAGGTGCATTCCCGCCTTTTTCTACAGCACCAAGAGTATTGATCGGCAGACCGCCCAGTTCAATTATACGCTCCGCAAGCTCTGTTGCGTGTTCAAGCTCATCCTTGGCAATTTTACCCAGAAACTCGCCCATGTCCTCATATCCCATGCCTTCCACAGCTATCGCCATATAATTCCATGCGTAAAATGCCAGCCACTCATCACAGTATGCCCTATTAAGGTCTTTTATCAAATCCTTAAGATCCAATTCTACTATCTCTCTTCCTTTCTTTCCCATACAACCCTCCTTTTTTACGTTGTTTTATTATACCACATTAACGCAGCTTGCCTGCGAAATCTTTACCGAACTGGTAACAATTTTTCAGATCATTTTCATCCGGAACATACTTACACGATATCGACGGTATCGTGGCCCCTATGCCGCCTTCCATCAGCACTTTTTCGACCTCTGCTACCGCCCCTCCTGCCCAGCCATAAGACCCAAAAGCGCCGGTAACCCTGTTTTTGGCCTTGAGTCCTTTTAAAAGCTCCAGGAATCCAGCTATAGTAGGAAGCATATCGTTGTCGTGTGTCGATGAGCCCACAAGAAATCCTTTGGCATCGAGCATATCCGTAATAACTTCCGTCTTATCAGCTAATGCAATATCGTAGATCTTCGCCTCAACTCCTGAGTCAGTTATGCCTTCGGCTATCTTACGTGCCATTTTTTCAGTAGAACCCCACATGGTCTCATAAACTATGACGGCTTTAGGGGCGGTAGTATTCTTCGCCCATCCGGCATAGGCATTTGCTATCTTCATAGGATCCTTGCGCCAGATTATGCCATGGCTGGGAGCGATCATATTTATGGGGAGATTTAGCTTCTGGAGGTCTTCGAGCTTCCTGGCTATCAGAGAGCTGAGCGGCCATAGAATGTTAGCGTAGTATTTCTTCGCCTCTTCCATAAGCTCACAGCTGTTGACTTCGTCATCAAATCGTGTACTGGTTGCATAATGCTGTCCAAAAGCATCATTGGGCATGAGCAGTTCTTCTTCGCGGCAATACGTAAACATGCTGTCCGGCCAATGTATCATCGGAGCCTCAATAAATGTCAGCGTCTTTTTACCTAGCTTCAATGTATCACCGGTCTTTACCGCCTGAAAATCCCAATTCTCGTAATAATAACGATACAACCCTTCCTTACACTTTTGTGTGCCGTAAACTTTTGCATTCGGGCAAAGTTTCATCAATGCCGGCATAGCACCAGAATGGTCCGTCTCAACATGGTTGGCAATTATATAGTCGATCTTCTCAGGCGGGACTATTTCGCGTATCTTTTCTATAAGCTCTTTCGCAAACGGCCCATAAACAGTATCAATAAGCGCTATCTTCTCATCCACTATAAGATATGCGTTATAAGTAGTTCCTCTTTTTGTCGCATAGGTATGCCCGTGAAAACTTCTCATATTCCAGTCTACGACACCGACCCAGTATATCCCTTTTTTAATTTCAAACGGTTTCATCTCTCTTCTCTCCCTTAATGAATGTAGGTGCTGCTCTGGGGGTGGTCCCCTTCTTTACAAGGTGATAATACTCATACGTCATAGGCTTTGAGGGTTTCAGCATTTCAGACCCGGTCATCCTACCCAAAAATACGGTATGCGTTCCGCAATCAAGTCTGCCGACGACTTCCGCCTCTATGTAACATATAACGTAATCCAGAACGACCGGACATCCGGACGGTAATTTTTTAAAATTTATATCTTTAAATTTATCCTCCTTCCGGCCGGTCTTAAAACCGAATTTCCCTATGAAAGCAAGCGGCGCTTCTTCATTCAGTATCGATACCGTAAAACGGCAGCTGCAATCTATAAATTCATGCGTAAGATTATTTTTGTTTATACTTATAGCTATCGTTGCAGGCTCGCTTGTTATCTGAAATACTGTGTTCGCTATCTGCCCGTTCAGAGCATCGCCTTTATTGGACGAAACTATATACATTCCGTAACTTAAATTATGCAGGACATTAGGATCCATTTTTTAAAACCCCTCTTCAAATGTAGGCGCATCTTTTTTGTAAAATACGCCAATCGGTATCGACGCATCCTTATTGTAGTCCCATTCTCTTATTTTTTTCTCAGCCTGATCGCGATCGGCGGGATCATGATCTTTCAGTTCATAAACACGCTTATCGTAATATTCGTACATATTGTAGTAAGTAACGCAGACCTGCAGGACATCCACAAGCGCAAATCCTTTATGCAGTATAGCTTCTTTAAATATCTTCTTAAGGAGTTCCAAGCCATGCGACGTTCCCCGCGCTAAGAACGTAGCACCGCTTGACAGCATAAGTTCAAGAGGATTTATCGGCAATTCCTTTGTCCCGGACGGCGTCGAGCGGCCTTTAAATCCAAGAGGAGAGGTTGGAGTATATTGTCCGGTAGTAAGACCATAAACACGGTTATTATGAATGATCGCTGTCATATTGACATTTCTTTTGGCGGCAAATATAAGATGTTCAAGCCCCTCGCCATAAGCATCTCCATCGCCGGCGTGCCCTATTACAGTCAGCTCCGGTTTTGCAAGTTTTATACCGGTAGCCGGAGGGAACACCCTGCCATGCAGTGAATAAAAACTATTCACATTAATATAATCAACTATTTTCGCATGGCATCCAATACCGGAAACTATCACCACGTTTTCGATAGGCATCCCCTCTTCTGCCAATGAGCCAAGCGCAGCCTTCATGGCATTCAGGATGGCGAAATTACCGCAGCCAGGACACCAGGTATTAATAGCGGGCGTATTGAGATTTATCATATGCCCACCTCGCGAAGCTTTGCTTCTAATTCATCGAGGCTAAAAGGCCTTCCGTCGTATTTCAATATGGTTTCATCGGCGCCAAGTCCGTATAAATTCATTAGCTTGACAAGCTGTCCCGTCGCATTTGATTCAACAGCTATTATTTTTTTAGCGCCTTTTATCGCAGCCTCCATTTTTCGGATGGGAAATGGCGACAAATAAAGCGGCTGGACAACTTTCCAATTTAATTTTTCCGCCGCTTCTACACACACTCCTTTATTAGACCCCCAGCATAGGATAATATTATCAGATTCTTTGTTTCCATAAACCTTGACCGTCTCATAAATTTCCAGCTCCTGAATAAGCGCCTTTTCTTTACGCAGGCGCTTATCCTGCATCTTCTTGGTTACGACAGGGTCTTCGGTAGTAAAGCCGGATTCGTCATGCTCATAACTGTTAACCTTTATGGTATTGTTTTTTAAAGGAACAAAAGCTATAGGAGAAACGCCGCTCTCAACATCAAGATATCTCTTATAAGGCGTTTTCCCGTCCCACGTTACAGGCTCAGCAAGTTTAATGGAAGGAAGGATGCTCTCATCGAAACTGTAAACTCCCTCTCCGAGATTCTTGTCTGTCAGGACGATCGAAGGCATCTGATATTTCCACGCTATATCAATAGCAGCCCGAGATAAATAATGCGCTTCTTCGGCGTCACCTGGCGCCACTATCAGCCGGGCAAACTCCCCCTGTCCCGCATTAAGCGCGAAATGCAGCTCTGTCTGGCAGCTGTAAGTCGGAAGACCTGTAGACGGCCCCGGCCTCTGCCCCAGAATGATAACTACCGGCAGCTCAGCCATCGCTGAAAAACTCAAACCTTCTGTCATCAGACAAAAACCGCCGCCTGAAGTTCCTACGGCAACCTTATCTCCGGCGTAACTGGCGCCCAAAGCCATCAATATAACAGATATCTCACTCTCAGGATGAACTACTTTTATCGAAAATTTATCAGCTAAGCCGGCTAAATAATGAAGTATCGGAGAAGTTGGGGTCATAGGATAAGATATATATGTTTTTAATCCGCCTTTTACAAGTCCCAGGCTCGTCGCTTCATTTCCGGTAATAAGCGGCAAACTCTTCTGCTCTATCGGCGTTATCGTATGCGATTCGGAAACGCTGTCATATCCACGGCGAGCTATCTTTAAATTCAGATCTATATCATTATGAAACTCCAACCTGAATTCTTCATCCAAAAGCTCCCACGGGATTTTACCTGCCTTGCAAATGGCACCAACAAAGCAGGAATTACGCATTATCTCCTGTGCACCTTCTTCTTTTATTATGCTGCTTGCGGCAAAGCCGATGCATTTACAACCGGATGGCAAATCTTCTATCTTTACCAGGTCCGAATCGTATATTACAATTGCGTTCTTGTTTAATTTGTCTTTATGAAAATTAAGAGCATCCTGATTAAGCGCAAGCAGGATATCTATACTGTCTTTATGGGAAGCGATTTTCTGGTCCGAGGCCCTTATGATAGAAAAGGTATGACCGCCGCGTATGAGCGACGGATAATCACGGTATATATAAATACGATACCCCATCCTGCTCAATATGCTGGCAATTAAAAGGCCGGATCGGTCTATTCCGAATCCGGCCTTTCCACCTATGAGGATAGAAAAATCATTCATATTTTATTTGGTTACTACTATAGCTGTCACAGGGCACTCGTCCGCCGCTTTCTGACAGTTATCCTCGGCTTCCTTCGGAACAACATCTACAGAGACCACAGCCTTATCGCTGTCCATCTTATAAACTTCCGGACAGGTGCTTACGCAAAGTCCGCAACCTATACATGCATCTGCATCAATTTTTGCCTTCATCTTCATCCCTTTCCTTTTATTTACACCTTTTCAAACTCACTTTTCGGCGCGCCGCACTCCGGGCACACCCAATCATCGGGCAGCTTATCAAAACTTGTTCCCGCAGCCACTCCATTATCCGGGTCACCCTTTGCCGGATCATAAATATAGCCGCATACGAGACATTTATACTTATCCATTCTGAGAGCCTCCCCTTATTTGAACAGTGGTTATTTTAACCTGATTACCGCGATTCGTCAATTATCTTTACTGCTATAAAATACTCTCTAAATATTTCAGCGCATCATCGTAATCCGGCGGCATAGTCAACTCGTCCGTTACCCTGAAATATTTTATGATATTACTCCGGTCGATTACAAGAACGCCTCTGGCTAAAAGATTAAGCTCTTTAACAATAAGGCCGTAATTTTCTCCGAACGAATGATATTTATAGTCAGACAGCACTTTAATATTTTTAATCTCGTTGTCATGACAAAAACGCTTTTGCGCAAACGGCAGATCCATGCTTATACCTAATATAACAACATCGGAGGATATTGCAGACGCGCGCTTATTGAACTCTTTAACCTGAAGATCGCATACAGGCGTATCGAGCGACAGAAAAAATGTTATTACTTTTATCTTACCTTTAAAATCTGCAAGAGTTATGTCTTTCAGATCCGGATCGACCACCTTAAACTCGGGCGCCTGAGCACCTTCCTGAACAGACATCCCGGATAGCGTCATAGGACTGCCTTTAAACGTAACCTTCTTAAGCATCGAGCTCTCCTTTATTTGTTTCCCGGATTAAACAGAATCCGCGACCCGGCGGGCTTCATCCTTCGCACCGGCCAGAGCTTTATCCGCAATCTCTTTTCCTGTATCCATAGGCTGCGCGTTCACAAATTTTATATCAGCAATTCCGCACATGCCGAATATAGCACGTAAATACGGCATCTGGTAGTCGTAAGCTGCACTGGGACCGCCCGGAGAGTAGTCGCCGCCGCGGCTTGTTACAATAATCATCTTTTTATTTTTAGCCAGCCCTTCAGCCCCCGAAGGGGTATAGCGGAATAAATATTTCGGCTGGACTATTATATCGATGTAATGTTTAAGCTGATAAGGTATACTGAAATTCCACATAGGTGTACTGATGAGATAAATATCGGCTGATAAGAACTGGTTTATGCGGCTCTCTACGTTTTTCCAGGAGTCTTTCAGCTCTCCTGTAAGATCGCCGCCGCCCAGAAGGACATATTTACCTGAAACTATCTTCACAGTCAAAGGCTGCAGCTTCTCTTCAAAAAGTTTGATCTCTTCTACCAGGCAAGCCGGATACCTTTTAGAAAAAGTATCCATAAAAGCGCGGCTAACTTTGAGGGTTCTCGAGTCCTCGCTTCTGGGGGACGCTATTATATGCAACAGTTTTTTCATATTGCACCCTGCGTTGTGTTTACCTTACATATAATATTATTTATCCGCATCTTTTGCAAGCATCCTTTTCTATTTTTCGTTATTTTTTTTCTGCTTAGAACAATAAAAAGGTTGGGCAGTTTTGAGCCATGCCCGGGGCTAAGTACTGCAGCCTTCTTTGCAGCGCGCAATAGGCCTCAGCATGTATCTGATGATCCCTCTCATTTTAGATCACCCCCGATCTACAACAATTAGTTCCGCTATCGTAATCTTCCCCAATTCTGATGCAACATATTTTTCTATCCTATCTATCTTTTTTTTAAGCGGACAGACTTTCCTGTTAGGACACAGTTCTTTTTTTAAAAAGCATTCATTAAGCTTAATCGGACCTTGAAAGACCTTCGCTACTTCTACTATATATAGCTTGGATGCCGGAATGGCCAGGCTGAACCCCCCGCCCACACCCTTATAGGATTTTACAAAACCTTTCTTTGTAAGACGCTGCAGTATCTTCCTCAAAAAAGGCCTTGGCGTATTAAGCGCTTTTACAAGTTCAGGCACATCAACTATCCTGTTCTTCTCTTTAGCGATAAAGCACAGCGCCCTTATTCCGTAATCTGTATTCCTGGTTAAAAGTTTCATGCCTAAAAGATACCACAATAGTATCATTTTGTCAAGTAGAAAATGCTCCTTTTTAGGGGAGCACTTTCTACTGCTGTTTTTTTACAAACCCTTCTTTACCATGTACTCGATCAAGTCTACTACTCTGTTTGAATAGCCCCACTCGTTATCGTACCATGCGAGAACTTTGGCAAAATTGCCATCAATAACCTTTGTCATTTTTGAATCTACTGTGGCTGATGCAGGATAATGGTTAAAATCTACGGAGACAACATCATCTTCCGTATAATCCATTATACCTTTCAGCTTACCTTCTGAGGCGGCCTTAAGAGCTTTATTGATCTCTTCGGCAGTCGCAGTCTTCTTTAATGTGCAGCTTAAGTCCACCACAGAAACATTCGCTACCGGCACTCTCATCGAGAAACCATCAAGCTTTCCTTTAAGTTCAGGAAGCACAAGCCCTATCGCTTTCGCAGCACCTGTCGAAGTCGGTATCATCGATACCGCAGCGGCCCTGGCCCTGCGGGGATCAGCGTGCGGAAGATCCTGAACTCTCTGGTCATTGGTATAAGCATGGATAGTGGTCATAAGCCCCTTCTCTATGCCAAAAACTTCATTTATAACTTTGGCCACCGGCCCTAAGCAGTTTGTCGTGCATGAAGCGTTAGAAACAACCGAATGATTCTTCGGATCATATTTATCTTCATTGACACCCATGACTATCGTCAGGTCTTCATCCTGAGCAGGAGCTGAGATGATAACTTTCTTCGCTCCGCCTTTGGTGATGTGATTTATAGCGCCTTTTACTTCCTTGCCTTTTTTGTTCACGCCATCATTCTTTATTGTGAACAAACCTGTCGACTCTACGACGATCTCCACTCCAAGCTGTTTCCATGGCAGCTCGCCCGGATCCTTCTTGCCCAGGACCTTTATCTCTTTACCATTGACGATGATAGAATCGGCTCCTGCTTTAACGTTGCCGCCCGGAAACCTACCGTGAACGGAATCGTATTTTAACAGATGCGCAAGAGTCTTAGCGTCAGTTATGTCATTTACGGCCACCAGCTCGATGTTTTTAGAATTTTTCTCGAGGATAGCCCTGGCAACCATCCTGCCTATCCTTCCGAAACCATTGATACCTACTTTAACTGCCATTTCTACTGCCCTGCCTTTCTTTGTTTTGTTTACCTTGTTTATTTTTCCGGAATCACAACGCCTGATAAATTTTTAGCTGCCACATAAGGGAGAACCGGGTTTACATAAAACCCGCTGCCCCATTCAAAACCGGCAACCTTTGAAAGCTTAGGCATTATCTCCACATGCCAGTGATAATCCTCTCTTTCATGCCCGTTTATCGGCGATGTATGTATTATAAAATTATATGACGGATCTTTCAATAGTCCTTTTAATTTTGCCAGCGAATCACGCAGCGCCCTGGCAAACGATGCCACGCCATCCCTGTCTATATTTGCAAAATCAGAAGCATGTTTCTTGGGCAGTATCCATATCTCATAAGCAAACCTGGAGACATACGGACAGAACGCAAGGAACTTATCATCATTATATATTATTCTCTCTTTTTCTTCCAGCTCTTCCCGCACTATGTCGCAGAATACACACCGCTCCTTGTAATCATAATATTTAGCCGCGCCCTCCATCTCCTCGTGCACTCTTTTAGGAACAATGGGCAAAGCAATGAGCTGGCTATGGGGATGCTCGAGCGAAGCACCAGCCGATTTGCCGTAATTCTTAAATATAAGTATATACTTAAATCTTTTATCCTTCTTTAAATCGAGAGATCTCGCACGGTAAGCCCAAACAACCTCTTCGCACTCAGCGTAAGTCAGGTCTGCCATGTCCCTGAAATGGTCAGGAGTATCTACTATTACTTCATGCGCGCCGACACCGTTCATAATGTCAAATACGCCGAGACCCTGCCTCTCCAGCTCACCCTCTATGCGAAGCGCTGGAAACTTATTTGGAACCACTCTGACAGACCAGTTCGGAGTATTGGCTCCGCCGGATTTTCTGTAAGCCAGGATTTCCAGCGGCGTCAGAGACTCGCCTCCGTAGCAGAAAGGGCAGCTATCCTTGGTCTTCGGCTGCTGCGGCATAATAAGGTCGGAGACCTCGGCACCCTTATCCATAGGGACAACTATCCATCTTGCAGTTATCGGATCACGGATCAATTCATTCATTTATCAGACCGTAGCCTCTTTTACAGATTTACATGCGTCTTCGGGCGGAAGAGGATTTATATAAAATCCGCTTCCCCATTCAAATCCTGCCACACGGGTAAGCATAGGC
>Ga0172381_10006874_pt1 | contig 11339 bp, 5 predicted proteins | sample Leawel6488metaG_FD_119754 | JGI IMG/M metagenome (GOLD analysis project Ga0172381, IMG submission 119754) | Leachate microbial communities from a municipal landfill in Southern Ontario, Canada - Leachate well 64-88 metaG | ecosystem: Engineered > Solid waste > Landfill > Unclassified | place... | reverse complement strand
TTTCAGAGATACCAGTTCTTTAGTCAGGAGAGAGATCAGATCCGGTTGGATAGAGGAGGTGAGTGTATCTCCGGGTGAATGCCACACAGAAGAATTGCCAAGTACCAGTTGAACGGCTTTTCCACCCAGGATATCGGCACTGTAAATTTCTGCTGTGGTCCCTTCAGGAAGTTTGAACTTTTTTTTCAGTCTGATCTTAATGATCATCTGTTGATTTTCCTGATCAAAATCTATACGGTCTACCGTTCCCGCTGTAAGTCCCAGTACAGATACGGGACTTGTGGGAGCAAGGCCTTCCACGTTGGGATAGAGCGCATAATAAGTGTTGGTCCCCCTGAAAAGGTCATTCCCTTTTAAAAACTGAACTACAAAGTATAAAACAACGATAACTATCAAAGCAAACAGACCGATTTTCAGTTCACGGGACATTTTTTTGGTTTTCATTACGATTTAATTAGCAGGGATCAATTTGCCATCCTTCACGGCTATCACAAAGGCATCCGGAAAATCGCTCTTCCTGAGGTTGTTACAATATTGTTGAGCTTCCTCTTTATTTGGGAAATTCCCCAACGTATACTTATATTTATATATTTGGTCGTTACATACAACAATCTGTGTTCCCGGAAAAGCTTTCAGTGTCTGGTGAGAGGAAGGGAGGGCTTCCCTGGAAGATAAAATCTGTATCCTGTACTGTATTTCAGGCACTTCTGACTGAATGGCAGAAAGTCCGTTTTGTCCGTAACTTTCCAGATATTCTTCAAATCCAAGCATCAATTGCCGGGCGATATTCCTGCGCCCGTTTTCAGTACTCAGTATTTTGCGGTCTGCACTGCTGTTAAGAAATCCCATTTCAACCAGTACAGCCGGCATGGAACAATAAGCAAGGACCATAAAACCACCCTCTTTCATCCCGCGGTCTTTTTGACTGCCCCGCAGGGGCCCGTTTCGCAATGATCGCTGAATACAGGATCCCAGTATTCTGGATTGTCTCATGATAGCGTCTTTCTGAAAATTAAAAACGATCATGGACTGAGGATTGTCAGGGTCAAAACCTTCATATTTGGCTTTGTAATTTTCTTCAAATTTGATGACTTCATTTTCTTTCAAAACCACATCGTAACTGTCATCTTTTCTCCTGCTGCGGTCTCCTCCGAAAACCCATGTTTCGGGCCCCACCGGTACAGAAGTGCCTTTTCTGGCCGAGTTGACGTGAATGGATATGAAAAGATCCGCATCCTCCTCGGTTGCCAACGTCCCTCGTTTATCCAGGTCTACGGCGATATCTTTTGTCCGGGTATATATGACCTTAATATCCGGATATTTTTTGTTGATTTCGGCACCAAGATGTTTGGCAACAGACAGGTTTATATCTTTTTCCCTAAGTTTTCTGTCCGGGCTCAATGCGCCCGGATCGTGTCCGCCGTGCCCGGGATCAATAACCACCTTATGGACCACAGGACCGGAAAAACCTTGTGCCATGATGGCATACGAATTGCAAACAGAGAGAATTACAACCAGTACGGGAATCAGTTTTTTCATATATATTTGCAGCTTATGTCTGCGGAAGACAAAGATAAAAAAAGTATTTTGCATACCGTATATTGTCTGGTATTCCTTGTTCTGGGAGTATTACCCGTCCATGGCCAGCAGAAAAGGAGCATAGAGAATTCCATAGCTCCTGTAAGCCAAATGTACAGACAATACCTGTATACTCCGGCGGTCTCCCTGCCGGACAGGTTTTCTTTGTCTTTGATGTGGGATAAGCTGAGCCGTTATACCGGACTGGAAGAAGCTCCTGTAGGACTTACTTCCTTAGACCTGGACAGCCTGGCACGGCTGGACAGTATCCGGGCGCATACCCAGCTGGAAGCACCTGCTTTTTCGGTAGCCAGGGACTCGGTTGTGGAAGATTTCAGGGACGGAAAAACCATGTTGTATTATTACGGGGATGTAAAGGTTACTTATGACAATATGGAAATTACGGCAGAATATATGGAGTATGATGCCGATACAAGAACGGTTTTTGCCACAGGGGTTGTGGATTCTACGGGGGTTATGCAGGGAAAACCGGAAATGAAAGAAGGGAACAACAGCTATGTGATGGAATCGGTCTATTACAATTTCGGATCAAGAAAAGCCAGAATCAACAATATGGTAACCCAGGATGATCAGGGATTCCTGCACGGATCTCACTTGAAAAAGATGCCTGATAATTCAATTAACATTCATGGAGGGAAGTATACTACCTGCGATGCCGAGCATCCTCACTTCTATCTCCATATGACCAACGCCAAGATCACGACCGATGAAGACGGCAATGTAGGACAAACGATCTTTGGGCCCTCTTATGTAGTGATTGAAGATGTCCCTACGCCCATTATAGTGCCTTTCGGATTTGTTCCCAAACGGCCGGAGCGTTCGGGAGGCCTTTTGATCCCGTCCTATGGTGAAGAGGTTGCTCGTGGTTTTTTCCTGAAAGATTTGGGGTATTATTTTGTATTTGGAGATTACCTGGATTTTTCAGTAACAGGGGACATATATTCCATGGGGTCATGGGCCGTCCGTGGAACGGCACGGTATAAGAACCGTTATAAATACAACGGGAACCTGAATGTGAACTACTCCAGGAATATAACCGGGGAGAGAGGCTCGTCTGATTACCAGGAATCGGGAGACTTTTCCATTCGCTGGAGTCATACACAGGATCCAAAAAAACGTCCCGGAACGTCTTTCAGCGCATCTGTCAATTTTTCAAGTCCCACCAACAATCGCTTTAACAGTCAATCCATTGATGAGGCATTGCAAGCACAGACTTCCTCCAGTATTTCCTACGCCAAAACCTTTGCCGGAACGCCTTTTAATCTTTCCATTAACCTGTTGCACAGTCAGAACAACAGGGATTCGTCCTATGCACTGACTTTGCCAAACCTGACTTTTACCATGAGCCGTATAAATCCTTTCCAACGGAAAGAAAGGGTGGGAAAAAAGCGGTTTTATGAAGATATAACCCTCAGTTACAATACTGCCTTTCAGAACAAACTGAATTTTAAATCCTCTCAATTCGGAACCCCGGATTTCTGGAAAGATTACAAAACAGGCATGCAGCATAATTTTTCCATAGGGCTGCCTAGTTTTACTTTGCTCAAATATTTAAATTTCACTCCTACCGTAAGCTACGGTATGAACTGGCATTTCATGAGCGAAACCCGCACTTTTGATCAGGCAGAACAAAAAGTGGTATCCAACACATCCCAACCGTTCAGTGAATTCGGGATCACACAGTCTTACTCGGGAGGAATCTCCATGTCTACACGTGTATACGGCATGTTCAATTTCAAGCCTACGGGACGTCTCAGAGCCATCCGTCACATGTTGACACCTTCGGTTAGTTTCAGTTACAGACCTGAATTGGGAACTAAAGCCAACGGCTATACAACCTTGAATTATTCCGATTCATTGGGGCGGGAATACTCGGTGGAATACAATAAATACAGCAAATCTGTGTACGGACCTCCCTCCAAAGGACGAAATGCTTCCATCAGTTTTTCACTGGGTAACAACGTAGAGGCTAAAGTGTTTAATAAAAAAGACACCACAGAGAACGGCGGGGTTAAAAAGATCAAGATCATTGATAACCTGTCGTTGAACGGTTCATACAATTTCCTGGCAGATTCCATGAAGCTTTCCAACATCAGTGTCAGTTTGTCTACGTCGATCTTTGAGAAACTCGGCATAAATGCCAATGCCATGTTTGATCCTTATGCCGTTAATGAAAGAGGACAACGGATCAACACCCTGAATGTGATGAGAACGGGAAACCTTGCCAGGCTGACCAACGCCAGTTTCTCGACTTCCTACTCGTTTAAAGGGGGAGACCAGAAAAGCAAAAATGATTCTTATCGCCTGGTATATGAAGATCCGCTTACCGGTGAATACATACCGGGCGGATGGGTTTACTATATGGATCCGGAGGTCCCCTGGTCTGTAAACCTGAATTACAGTTTTTCTTATAACAGGTCTTATACTTTCGCTAACGAGCAATTGAACACCAACCATAATTTTAACCAGACATTGGGGATTTCAGCACAAGTTAAACTGACCAAAGATTTTAGCATAAACGTCAGGAGCGGACTGGACATGATGAAATTCAAGCTAACCACAACCCAGCTTAGTGCCACTTATGACCTCCATTGTTTTCAAATATCTTTCTCCTGGGTTCCCAACGGTAAGTGGGAAAGCTGGAGTTTCCGGATTGCCGCCAAGGCATCAGCACTGGCTGATGTACTGCAGTATAAGAAGAACTCCAGTTTCTGGGATAATTAAATTTTTTATATATTTGTACCGTCTTAGCTTTATCCCTCAAGCTTTAACCCAATACTTAACATATTTTAAATGTACGACATTATTGAGCTTAGCAGCAAGTCAATGGAAGAACTCCATAGAATTGCCAATGCATTGGAGATCAAAAAATTTGAATCCTATGCCAAAAATGAATTGATTTACCAGATCCTGGATGTTCAGGCCGAATCGGGTGTTTCTGCCCAGGCTTCTTCCGGGGACAAACCCAATACAAAAAATCAACCCACACGCCGCACGCGCAAACCACGGACAAAGACTTCTACACCGGAAATAAAAGAAAAACAAGCCGGGAAAGAGGATAAACCCGTTGAAAACAGACCTGCACAGGGGGTAAAACCTGCGCTGGAATCCAGACCCGCACAGGAATCCAAACCTGCCGCACAGGAATCAAAACCTGTGCAGGAATCAAAACCTGTCGCACAGGAATCCAAACCTGTGCTGGAATCCAAACCTGCTCCTGAAAAAAAGGTTGAGGTCAAAGCAGAAGAAAACGCCCAGCCAAAACCCAGGAAAGGAAGACCCAGGAAAAAGCCGGAAACGGAAATCAAACAGGTAGAGAATAAAACCGAAGAGACCAGAAAGACCCCGGAACAGCAGCAATCTGATCAACAGAAATCGGAACGGCATAAACCCGGTCAGCAGAAACCGGTTCATCAAAAAACCGAGCAGCAAAAACCTGAACAACATACAGGGAAGCAGGTTCATGAAAGAAAACCTGAGTACGAGGGAGTCGTAAGGGCTATTGGTGTCCTGGAAATGATGCCCGACGGTTACGGATTCTTGCGTTCTTCCGATTACAATTATTTGAATTCTCCCGATGATATTTATTTGTCCCAACAGCAGATAAAAATGTACGGGTTAAAAACGGGAGATACGGTCAGCGGAGAAATTCGCCCTCCCAAGGAAAGTGAAAAATTCTTTCCTCTTGTAAAGATCCATGAGATCAACGGACGGGAACCCGAATTTATACGGGACAGGATCCCGTTTGATTTTCTGACCCCTCTTTTCCCCGATTCAAAATTTGACATTACTTCAAACGGACACAACACATTGTCCAACCGCATAGTAGATCTGTTTACTCCCATAGGGAAAGGGCAAAGAGGTCTTATTGTGGCTCAGCCAAAGACCGGAAAAACGGTGCTGTTGCAATCCATTGCCAACGCCATTGCCGACAATCATCCGGAAGTCTACATGATCGTCCTGTTAATTGACGAAAGACCGGAAGAAGTGACCGATATGGCGCGTAACGTAAAAGCGGAAGTGATCGCTTCAACATTTGACGAATCGGCAGAACGTCACGTTAAGGTTGCCGGGATCGTACTGGAAAAAGCAAAACGCCTGGTGGAATGCGGTCACGATGTGGTCATCCTCCTGGATAGTATAACCCGGCTGGCGCGTGCTTTCAATACGGTGCAGCCGGCAAGCGGAAAAGTATTGAGCGGTGGGGTGGATGCCAATGCCCTGCAAAAACCCAAGAGATTCTTTGGCGCTGCCAGGAATATTGAAAACGGAGGATCCCTCACTATTCTGTCAACGGCACTGACAGATACCGGGTCCAAAATGGACGAAGTGATTTTTGAAGAATTCAAGGGAACCGGCAATCTGGAATTGCAATTGGACAGGAAGCTTTCGAACAAGAGAATATTCCCTGCCGTTGATGTCACGCTCAGTTCTACACGTCGAGACGATCTGTTAATGGATAAGGATAAACTCAATCGCATCTGGATACTGCGCAATTACCTGGCAGATATGAATTCTGTGGAAGCTATGGAATTTATGAAAGACCGCCTTTTACGTACCCAGGACAATGACGAATTCCTGATCACTATGAATAAGTAGCCGGTCCGTTAACTTACAACAATTTCAAGAGTTCAGAAGCGGCACGAAAAGAGTCTGTTTGTCCTTTTTTTACCTTTTCCTCCATCAAAGGCAAGGCTTTTTTGATACGGGGATTGTCGTAAAAACGGGAAACAAGGTGATTGTTAATGCTTTCTCTCATCCAAAACACGGCCTGTTGTGCCCGCTTTTTTTCAAAATATCCGTTTTCACGGGTCAAATGCATATACCCGTTAATGGATTCCATAATTTTATCCAACCCCGTTTCTTCTATAGATGAAGCCGTAAGAGCAGTTGGAATCCACCCCGAAGGCGAAGGCGGAAAAAGGTGCAGGGCTCCCTGGTAAAGGGTTTTTGCCTGGAGTGCCTTTTCCACATTGTTTCCGTCGGCTTTATTTATCACCAGGAGATCCGACATTTCCATAATCCCCCGCTTGATACCCTGAAGTCCGTCTCCTGCTCCGGCAAGCATGAGTAACAGAAAAAAATCCGTCATGGAATGGACTGCCGTTTCTGACTGGCCTACACCTACCGTTTCAATAAAAATAGTATCAAACCCCGCTGCTTCACATAAAAGCACAGCTTCTCTTGTTTTTCTTGCCACACCTCCCAAAGAACCTCCGCTGGGTGATGGCCGGATAAAAACGCGGGGATTATTGGCCAGGGTTTCCATCCTGGTTTTATCGCCCAGGATACTGCCTTTGCTGCGTTCGCTGCTAGGATCAATAGCCAGTACGGCCAGCCTGTGACCGGAACCGGTTATGTATTTTCCAAAGGTCTCAATGAAAGTGCTTTTCCCGACCCCGGGAACTCCGGTGATGCCTATTCTTACGGAATTGCCGGATAAAGGCAGACAAGCCGAGACAAGTTCACGTGCTTTTTCCCGGTCTTCCCCCCGGGTGCTCTCTATCAATGTAATGGATTGTGCAAGAACGGAGATGTCCCTTTTTTTTATGCCATTCAAATAAGTGCTGACATCATAGCTCCTCCCGGGTCTTTTTTTTATAATATCCCGGATCCTTGGATTGATGTCAGGCGGCTGAGGTATTCCTTGATTGACTTTTAAAGCAGAATCCATGCCCGTCAGGGGTTAATATTTCCGTAGACAAGTATATTTACAGTAGGTCTTGATGGCGCATTGGTCGTGAGACTTACGGTATAGATCATTTCCCCGGGAGATCTCGTTTCAGAAGCCGGGATGGTAATATCAACCGGGACCTCGGCTCCGGGAGCGATTTCTTGTGCCGTTTCAACTTGGATACCCGGATGACTGGTATCTGTTTTATAGATGACCAGAGGTGTTTTGCCTTTGTTGGAAAGGCGAAAAGAGGCAGCGATCTCTGATCCTGGTTTTATACTTTTGAATTCATAGGCACTCCGGTCCATTTGAGGAATGGGAGCATTGGCTTTTTCAGCGCGGCTCATACCGGATGTGTTCATTTTGACAGCCCCCTTAACGGTCAGAACATGCAGCGGATCTTTTTTGTCATTGATGATCATATGGGCTGTGTACAAAACGTTGCCCCAGTCTTCCTTGTTTTTGGTATCAATGGCATAAACCAGGACCCCTTTTTCACCCCCGTTTAGCCTGGAAGGATTGGCACTTACTGCCAGATTGGGATGAGAACAGTTAAATTTCAGGAATACCGGGTATTTTCCCGTGTTGATTATTTCCACAGAATCTGTTTTTACCATTCCCTGGCGGATCTGTCCCAATTCCAGATCCTTGTTTCTCAGACGAACAGGTCCCATCGCAAAGGGGTGGGTGTCTTCTATAGAGAATTTTTTCCGGTGGACTACTCCCCTAACCCGTAAAACGTATGGATTGGCAGATCCTGTAACGTAAACAGACAACATTTTATCGAACGGATAGGGCCCCTGGTCATTGGAAAACGTAACGGAGATAGAGCCCTTACCACCGGGGAGTATCGGTTCTTTTGTCCATTCCGGGACCGTACATCCGCATGAAGAAATGACTGTTTGAATGACCACCGGCTTATCACTGTTGTTGATCATAATGAACGTATGGGATCTTGGACCGTCATCAATTCGAAAATCTCCGAAATCGTGTACGGTTTTATCAAAGGTCACCTGATTATCTTCCTGTGGAAGAGAAGGTACTGCAAATAAGATTGAAGTGAGTAAAAGAAAGAGCAGTTTCATCTTATCAAATGTTGTTCATTTACAAAGGTAGTAAGAATTTAATTCATATATTTGCAGCAATTATTTACTACTTTAACAGTCAAATTATCATGGCACACAGAATTACTGAAACTTGCACTGCATGTGGAACCTGCATTGATGAATGTCCCGTAGAAGCAATTTCTCCCGGTGATATTTACGTCATAGACCCAGATGAATGTATTGATTGCGGAGCATGTGCTGCAGTTTGTCCGGTCGGCGCCATAGTTGCCGAATAATTTATAGGATCCTGACAAATCCTGAAAAGCATACTTAGCGGTATGCTTTTTTTAATATTCTAGTTACCGGCTTATGTTTCATACGGTAGGAGTAGTGCTTGATATCATGTTTATTGACAATAAAAGTGTAACTTTGTAAATTGTCAAAAAATGAAAACACCAGGACATGGCTTCAGTTATAAATATTATAGGTAAAATTTTCGGGTCCAAAGCAGACAGGGACCTCAAACAGCTGACTCCTAACGTAGATAAGATCTTGCGGGAGTATGACAGGATAGACAAACTGGATCACGATGAGTTACGCCGGGAAACGCAAAAGATCAGGCAGATCATACAGGATCACATAGAGGAAGATGAAAAAGCCAAGGCCGCCCTCCGGGAACAACTGGAAGATGTAGAAATTGAAGTGGAGAAAAAAGAGGCGTTGGCCACAGAAGTTGATAAGCTTACCAAAAAAATTGATGAGAAAATTGAGGAAATCCTGAAGGAAGTTCTTCCAGCCGCTTTTGCCGTAATGAAATCCACTGCCAGAAGGTTCAAGGAAAATAAAACCCTGACGGTAACAGCCACCGATTTCGACAGGCAGCTTTCCACAAATAAAGATCATGTTGAAATTCACGGAGACAATGCTGTCTGGAGCAATACCTGGATGGCCGGAGGGAACATGATCACCTGGGATATGGTGCATTACGATGTCCAATTGATAGGAGGCGTTGTACTTCACCAGGGAAAGATAGCAGAGATGGCGACCGGGGAAGGAAAAACGCTGGTAGCCACTTTGCCTGTCTTCCTCAATGCCCTGGCAGGAAAAGGAGTACACATAGTCACGGTCAACGATTACCTGTCCAAACGTGACTCGGAATGGATGGGCCCGCTGTACGAATTCCACGGCCTGAAAGTAGATTGTATAGATAAACACCAACCCAATTCGGAAGAGCGGAAAAAAGCATACAAGGCCGACATCACCTTTGGTACAAACAACGAATTCGGCTTTGATTACCTGAGGGATAATATGGCCATCAATTCCCAGGATCTGGTACAACGCAAGCACCATTATGCCATTGTGGACGAGGTTGACTCGGTTTTGATTGACGATGCACGGACCCCTTTGATCATCTCGGGGCCGGTACCCCGCGGGGAAGACCAGCAGTTTAACGAATTCCGGCCAATAGTCGAACAACTTTACCAGTCACAGCGAACACTCGTTCAGCAATACCTTGCCGAGGCACGCAAACTGATTTCTGAAGGAGATGAAGAAAACGGCGCGAAAATTTTGCTTAAAGCCTTCAAGGGTCTGCCCAAATATACTCCTCTGATCAAATACCTGAGTGAACAGGGAATCAAACAACTGTTACAGAAAACGGAAAATTTCTTCATGCAGGATAACAACAAGCAGATGCACCTGATAACGGACGATCTGTATTTTGTTATTGAAGAACAACAAAAATCCGTAGATCTGACCGACAAAGGACACGATTTGATCGCCACAAAGATGAGTGACACCAAATTCTTTATCCTGCCCGACATGGGGAATGAGATATCGGAACTGGAAAAACAGAATCTTTCCGATCAGGAAAAGTCGGCCGCCAAAGATGCCCTGTTAAGCGATTACGCCGTAAAATCCGAAAGGGTCCATACGGTTAACCAGTTGCTTAAAGCCTATGCGATGTTTGAAAAAGATGTGGAATACATTGTTGTGGACAACAAGATCAAGATCGTGGACGAACAAACCGGGCGTGTTCTGGAAGGAAGGCGTTATTCCGACGGGTTGCATCAGGCTATAGAAGCCAAGGAAAAAGTCAAGGTAGAAGCTGCTACCCAGACATTTGCCACCATTACGCTTCAGAATTATTTCCGTATGTATCACAAGCTGGCCGGTATGACCGGTACTGCAGAAACGGAAGCCGGCGAGTTCTGGTCCATATACAAACTGGATGTGGTTGTGATCCCAACCAACCGTCCGGTGATCCGCATAGACGGGGACGATCTGATCTTTAAGACAAAGCGGGAAAAATTCAATGCAGTAATTGACCAGATTACAGATCTGACAAAAGCCGGCCGGCCGGTACTTGTAGGTACCACCTCTGTGGAAGTTTCCGAATTGCTAAGCCGCATGCTCAAGATGCGTGGCATAAAACATAATGTTCTTAATGCCAAACAGCATGCAAGGGAGGCCGAGATAGTTGCCGAGGCGGGTCGTACCGGAGCGGTGACCATTGCCACGAACATGGCCGGTAGGGGGACCGACATAAAATTGAGGGAAGGAGTCCGGGAGGCCGGAGGTTTGGCAATTGTCGGAACGGAGCGTCATGACAGCCGCCGTGTGGACAGGCAGCTTAGGGGACGTGCAGGACGCCAGGGAGACCCCGGTTCCTCAACCTTTTTCGTATCCCTGGAGGATGACTTGATGCGTTTGTTCGGTAGCGGTCGTATTGCCTCCATTGTGGACAGGATGGGCATGAAAGAAGGCGAAGTATTACAGCATTCCATGTTATCCAGTTCCATTGAAAGGGCACAAAAAAAGGTGGAAGAAAACAACTTCGGGATCAGGAAGCGTCTTCTGGAGTATGACGATGTGATGAATTCACAGCGGGAAGTGATCTATACCCGTCGCCGGAACGCCTTGTACGGTGAACGTGTGGACGTGGATGTAGCCAACATGATGTCCGATTTTGCAGAATCGTTTGTACAGCAGATGGAAGGGTTTGATTACGAAGACTTCAC
>Ga0172381_10006873_pt1 | contig 11342 bp, 15 predicted proteins | sample Leawel6488metaG_FD_119754 | JGI IMG/M metagenome (GOLD analysis project Ga0172381, IMG submission 119754) | Leachate microbial communities from a municipal landfill in Southern Ontario, Canada - Leachate well 64-88 metaG | ecosystem: Engineered > Solid waste > Landfill > Unclassified | place... | reverse complement strand
TAAGTTCAATCAATCTATCTTGTTTTTCTTTCTCTGTATTAGTTAAACTATTTATAGTTTCATTCTTAATAGAAAGTAATTCATTTACTTTGTCGAGTTCTTTTTCTTTCTTTTCTACATTATTAGATATATCTAAAAGTTCATTTGTTTTAGATTCCTTTATAAGTTCAAATTCCTTATTAAAGTTTTCTTGTCTTTTCTTCTCTGAGCTTTTAATATCTTCTATTGTTTTTTTAATATCCTCCAAACTCTTAGATTTATCTTCCAATTCTTTTGTCTTGTCGGCGATTTCTTTCTCTAACATTTCAAGATTTCCTTTATGCAATTTAAGCATAGTGGAAATATTTGAATATTGTTCTTCACTATTCTTGGTAACCTTATCTAAACTTTCAATAGTCTTTTTGCTATCTTCTATTTTACTATTAAAATCCTGTAGTTCTTTCTTTGCACTATTCAAAGAAAGGGAAACAGCTTCCCTTTCTTCTTCCAATAACTCCAATTCTTTCTCTGGTGTATTGCTTGGTATCATCATTAGTTTGATACTTGAATCCAATCTGTTGCGGGATTAGTTCCCTTAGATACATATACCGTTCCGTCATCTGTTTTAACATACATATCTCCTATGTATCTTGGGGCAATTGTATTTGCATTGGACGTTCCATATTGAGGAAGATGTATAGCCGGTGTTCTCATTTTATTGATTATCAAATGCCTTAGCTTTTACTAATATTGCTCCTGCTGTTTTAGATGTTACCGTTACCGTTATCCAGGCCAATCCGTTAGTGTTAATTTCAACTATTCTATAATCATCGCTTGCACCAGAAACAGTTATTCCTGTATCGCCATCAATAGCCAGCCCAGACTGCAAATCAACAGATTGTATATAATCCCACATATTAGTTGCAGATTGAGCAGAACCAAATGATGGAGCGTCATCTTCTATCGAACCTTGTATCTTTGCTGTCATCGTTGCATCGGTAAATGCAAAAGACAAGACTAAATGCCTATAATCCCTAACATCTATTGACCTGCCAGTTGAGGCAGAGTCTCCAGAAGCAAGATTTATAACCTGATATTGTTTGACTTCTCTGTTCATTTTATTATTTATTTTAACAAATTTGTTGAAGACTTTTTTAACCCAGAAGCGGAGGAAAAGTCCTCGGAAACCTATAAGAAAACTAAGAAGCTTGCAGTGCCACGGTAGCTGTAGCAACCTTAACATTTAAGGCACTTAGCACCCCAGTTGCGGTAGCAATCTTTGTACACTCACTTGCGAAAGTATCTCCAGTCAAAAGAATTTGTCCAGCTGTCAATGTAGCAACATCAATGGCAACAGCGGGAACAGCTCCAAGAACATTGGCGATAAAGGCACAGTTGTGAATTTCCATAATTCTCTCAACATCAGTAGCTCCACCCTTTATAAATGCAGTAGTTGTGCCGCCAGCCTGTTTCCAGAACTTGCATCCATCAAACAATACGTCTCTCGAAACCTTGCCAGTAGCGACAGTATCCTTTGTTAAAAGAATGGCTGGCCTAATCTTGTCCCCAGAAACTGCATCGGCTAATGAGCCAAATGTACAATCAAAGAATTGTGCAGAGTCTCCATTTAAAACTATTTCTGCTTCCGTGTCAGAATCTAAGTTAGTTGAATTGTAGAACTCGCAATTTCTAAAAGTTGTATATTCTCCACCCTCGCCGAAAGTAGCAACTACTTGTGCGTCTTTGTTGTTGTTTAAGAACTTAATACCTGTAAATGTATTTCCGACACCAGTATTCTTAACAGCGAAAGCATCAGCCGTAGCGATACCATCTGCGTAGTTAATTTTAGCCCTCTGTCCGTAAAGCCTTCCGAATGTATCCATAGATACAAAATGAACCCTTGATTTTGTTATGTCAAGCATTTCGGTTAATTCGTGTTGTCCGTATGTGCTTAGTACGATAACATCATCTTGATTGGTTGTGGCTGCGTCATAGGCGGCTCCAACGGTAGTATATAGTCTAACGACTCCATCGGGGTCTGTTTTAACTATATCGCTAATCCTATTAAAATTTGGGTCTGTTGATGGCATTACTACCAAAATCTTTCCAAATGTAGGAACAAGACTTGCTACCGAATCAAGGAACGCCCTTCCATAGCCAACATTTTCATTGTATGTCATATTTTTATTTTTTATAGTCCCACCACCGCACCTCTGTCGGAATCAACCGAACACGCATAGACATATAAAAGTTAATTAATTAGAACCATCTCCAAGACTGATTGTAAATCCCTTGGGCCCAGGAGTACATATTCCGTATCCAGCCCTTGTTCTGAATTCCCAGTCATCTGTCTGGATGTCGTCTCCATTTGAACCAGCAGAAGGAGCATCCATATGAGGAGCTTCCCACATTCCTAACTTAATAGGTTGCTGGAAGCTTGAAGCAAGACCCCAGTAGTATCTCTTGGTTGTATCAGTATTTCCATCCTTATCAGTGGCAACACGAGGAAGAATCACAAGTCTATACTTGTTGTTATAAACATTGATTATTCCAGAGTGAGCACCCTCAACATCAGATGTTGACAATAGATATTCCCTTGCTGTGTTTACAGAGTTAGGGTCATCGGTTGTCCAAACAATATCATATTCTATTGTTTTCTTTTCTCCAAGATGAGAATATGTGTTCTCAACAATCATCCTTTCCATAGCTTCAAGAGAACCCTTAGAAATCTTAGGGTTGTTGGCAAGAATGTTCCTAAAGGTAGTTGAACTTCCCTTTAGGGTGTGAGCAGAGTAAGCTAATTGATAGCCGTCTCCAGTAGTTGTGTCAATTGTTCTTCCGTTCCTATCGGTATAAGAAGTTGATGTAGCAAACGTTATTCTGTGAGAAAGGTCAAGGTCAATTGTATTGTATCCCTTCCTTCCAGCAGCCATCAATTCGCTAACAACATCATTATACTTATTTTCTTTCCTCATTTCATAGGTAATACCAGTGTTTTCAGCAACCCTATACTTTGTCATCGTTTTTGTATATCCTTGCTGATACTTTCCCCTTGAGGCCTGGTCTCCCTCTGCCTTATAAGAAAGATATTCATTTGTGTCTATTTCGCTGAACTCTCTTGTTGAACCAGAGTTTTCATCAATGTTAATTGTAGCGACAAACCCAGAATCCATCATAGAATTCTTAACTGAATCCGCACCCTTTAACCAGAGAACCTCTCCAAGTTTAACAAAGTCAGGAAATTTTATTGTACTTAATTCCATATTTTTGTATATTTATTTCAATAATTATTTGGCGTCTGCAAATGTGCCAATATTCAGTTCAAATAGACCTTTAGTTGTTGAAATAACTCCAACACATTTTACAACATCGTAAGTAGATGCACCTCTATTAACTGTTACTGAATCTGTTAAGTCCTGATATAGACCAACATCGGCAGCAACCAATCCAGATGTAACATCTGCTGTCCAAACTGTTCCAACCTCTGTCGGAACATCAACTGCAACTGTTCTTGCTGAAGCATAGTCGCTATCAGTAGCAGCAATAGCCTTAACCAAAACACCAGCAATACTTTCTGGGGCGGTTGAAGAAGTTGCGGCAATTAAATAACCAGACGAAAAAGCAACAAGTGCACCCTCGGCAATAGCCGTAGAAGGTGTTACTGGCAACTGAACCGTCTTTGTTTTTCCTTTAAATAATTTAAACATTTTATTATCTTTACACTAATTATATAAAAACCAATCATTTTATGATTTTTATTTTCTTATTTGGTCGCCCAAACAAGTTGTCCATTGAGTTATTACGCCTTCTCTGGCGAAAATAGTTGTATCTTTTTAACGCAGGATACGCTTCGATAGCCGATGCGTGGGAATCGAACCCACGCAAACCATTTCATCGGTATTTTACCTATCTACTTATATTATATAGCTTTGGTAAAAATTTTGCAAGATATATATTATCCTATAATCTTGTTTATATCAAACATAGTTATCTTATACTCTGGTTTTCCGAATAACTTTTCAATAGCCTTATCAAGATTTCCTTGTAGAATGTTTGGTATTCTTGATAGCAAATAATTTGTATCTTCTTGAGTTATTTCGTAATCTGCCAGTAAAGAAATAATCTTAATGATTAGCGGATTTACTATCTTTTCCCTTAATGTGGTTAAATCATAAGACTCATCGCTGACTATTTGTTCAAAAACTTCCTTTGGATATATTGTTTTGGTGTCGTCATCAAACTCTACCTCGATTCTATCATTTCCAAGATATGTTTTTTCGTCTAAAGAAACTACTTGTTTAATCTTTTTATCGGCAATAAACTTTCCGTTAAAATTAGTTGACATATTTTACATCTATTTTAATTTCCTCTCCATTGTCCGACCTTTTTAATGTTAGAATCGTTGAACCGAGTTCGCTATCAATAACTTGTCCAGTCTTTACACAGTCAACATATTCAAACCTTCTATTAAAGTCAACGAGATTATATGTTTTTGTTTCTCCGTTAAACAACTTAACCTCTATGGTCTGTTTCTCAACCCACCTTCCAGTTCCATAATCTTTGTAAACATCATTTTCTAATGTTTTCCAAGATTCTACCAAGCCTCCATCAATCTTTCTTACCCTTATGTTTGAAGGAACTTCTTTTTGATTTCTTTGATAATATCTTTCAAGGGCTCTTTTATCAACGCACTCAAAAAGCATCTTGTTTGTCTTGGATAGTTCTTCAATCTTTTTTAGTATTTGAGACAAATCAATACTAGAATCTTTTGGCGGGTTTTTTGGTTCTTCCTTTTGGTCGTCCTTTGAAACAATCTCATCTTTCTGATTAAATGTTTCTACTATTTCTGGGTCTTTTAAATCTTTTTTTGCCATATATTTTATTTCTTAAAATCTTCTTCTTTTAGACCAAACTTTTCTAATCCCAATCCCTTTACCTCTGGAGATATTTCCTCCTTAGAACCAACACCAGCAGGAGCACCAGCCCCGCTTCTTACGGCATCGGAAGATGACTTTACAGAAACACCAGCCAACTTAATGGCATTATCAAGTCTATTGTCCTCCTCTCCATCTTTTGGGGCCTGAAAAGAAGAATAAAATTGTTCTATTTTTTTAGCAACATCTTCATTACCTCCAGATATTGTAGAAATCTTTTCTTTTAATTTGCTAGTATTCAACTCAACCCTAAGGTCGTTTATCTGTTTTGTAAATTCTTCTTTTATTCCAGATAATTGACCCTCTGCCTTTTCCTTGGCTTCTCTTAATGCCTTGAAATTGGCCTCTTTATTGTCGACTCCTTTAATCTTTTCATTAAGGTCGGCAATAGTTTTCTCTAACTCTGAAACCTTTGACTCTTTTTCTTCTGTAGCTTTTTTTACCTCACTATCAAATTCTTCTTTGGTAAAGGCTTCTATTTCTTCACCATCTTCATTATATAACTTTGACATTTTAATTTATTATTATTTATAATGTAATAAGGTCTTACGGTGCTTTAACGCTAGCACGATGCGTAATCGACCAGACCATTATTTTTAATCCTCGTTAATGAACTCTACGTTACTTTTACTGCTCATTTTTTCAAGCCAATCTTTTATAATCATCAATCCATTTGCCGTTCCCCTTGCGAAACTTAATGTTTCTGAAGTGCCTTCGTTCAATATAAGCATTGCTTGTTCATTTATCATTTTTTCTATTTCCTTTTTTCCATATAATGTATAAAATGAATATATTAGGTTTGATTTTGCTTCGTCTTGCTTTTCGCTTAGTTCTTTTTCAATCTTATCTCTAATATCTATCGAGCAAAGCAATTGTCTCATTAACCCAATCTCATTTTGTTCATTTGATTTAGTTTTTTCCATAATTATGCCTTTAGTGTATTTTGGGTTTGCGGTTTAACATTGCTAACATCTGGTATTCCAGTTTGCTGTCCTTGATTTTGTGTCTGCATATTTTGTCCAGGAATTTGAATTTGTGGTTTTCCTATAAGCTTATCAGAATCAACATTATATATTTCTGCAAATAATTGAGCAATATAATTTTTATCAAGCGGTATTCCTATAGCATTTGCTTTTGCTATCATATCTTCAAACATTAGTTTCGAGAACTCTGATGATTCCTTATCTTTTGGAAATACCGATACATTCCAAATATATTCAACATTTCTAAGCTCGTTGGGATTTATCATTATTATCTTTACTGGTTTTCCAAGTTTTGTTTTAACAACGTCCTCAAGAGACTTAACATCTTCTGGAGATGGAAGTTTATCGGTTGGAATTGTCATTCTTATTCCTTTTCCCTCTCCCTTTATTCCCCTTTCCATAGAAACAACCCTATACCTATTTTTTACAACTTTTCTTGCCTCATCAAATTCTGTTCCATCTGGCTGGAAAAAGTATTCAAGATTTAACAATAGCGTTTTAGTTGATAACTTTTCTTCAAGAAGCGAAGCTGATAGTATCAATAGTCCAAGCATTATTCTTGCCTGTCTTTGTGTTTCTGTTATCTGGGTGGCGGTTGTTCTGCTTCCAGATTCTACCCCGCCAGCAAATGTTTGAGAAACAGTATTTCTATCAATAAAGTTTGTTAACTCATTTATCATTGAGAACTCTGAATTTGTAACACCCATAGCCTCATTATCGGATACTGGCAATAGGTCTCCCTTCCTAAATCCAGTTGAAATTGTCGCAGGCATCAAAACATTTCTTGATATATTTCTTCCAGATATATTTATATATGGAGGCATAAACGATTTCTGGGTTTTCAAAACTGCAAGCTTCATCATTTCATCTAAAATAGAAACTAGGTTTTTATTCTTAAAAATGAAAGATTTTCCATAGGCGAAGTCTTGTCTTATTGGTTCAAGGTTTTGCTGGTCAATAGAATAAAATTGACCCCAAGGCAAAGGAAACCCCACTGGCAACATTGGTATTCCATTAAGGATTATTTGAAACTCGTTTGAAGGAACATTCTGATACTTTATAATCTCAACTTTGTTCTTAGTCTCGCTTTCATCATATAGCTTCCAGGGAGAACCAAGGTCTCCGTTGAATGTTTTTATGTTTGTTGAAACATACTCAAACATCTCCCAATCACCATATAGTTCTTTTGCCTTTGAATAATCAACAACTTCGCAAGTAAATATGTCTGGCTGATTTTCAATAAAGTATTCTCTTATGTTTCCCAAATAAACAGATAGTCCAGATATTATCCTTCTTACTGGACGCTCATCGCAGATTGATTCTGTCTCTACCCAATCAACTCCGTTGAACATTCCAAGAGAACCTCTTTTCAATTTCTTATCAATACTTTTTTCTTTTTCCCAACAAGTCTCAACAAACACAGTGCCTTGTTTAAGAAGTTCATACTGCCTAAGCATTTTTAACTCCTCGTCTTTATTAACTTGATTTTGTTTGGCTTCAATGTCCTCCATCGCCTCTCCAAGAGAGTTTATAATAACATTCATTCTATTGAACGCCTTTATTTCTGAAGTTAGATTGTATCCCACCAAAGAAGAAAGCAATGACATCATCTTAGTCCTAAGAGTTCCAGACTGGAATTGAGTTTCTCCTTTGTTTTTTACAGCCTTAAGGGTTGTATTTGCCCCCCTTTCATTTGATAGGTAATAATCAACATAAGACAAGCCATCGAATTCCTCGTGTGTTTCGTTTCTCTTGTCTCTTATTTCGGTAAGCCTTGTTTTTAGGGCACCGAAATAATTACCTTGCTCTGGGGTAAACTTATAACTTTTGGCACTTTTTATGTCCAACAATACTGATTTTTGTTTTTTTTCTTTTGTAACCATATTAGAATATACTTAATGGATTCATCGGGTCAACTATTTCTTTTACTTCTTTTTTATATATTTTTTCATTTTGATTATTCTCGTTTATTCCGATGGCCATCATTCTAAAAGCGTCGCAACTATCAGAACTCCAATCTTTTACTGGCTTGTCTTTAAATGAGCCAGTTGCTTGGTCGTATTCTCTGTGGTAATTTCTAAGTGCCTGGAACAATCCTTTTTCTCCGCCAGTCTTAGACCTGTCAAAATAACATCTTGATAAAATTGTTCTAACCGCCTCTATTCCATCATTAAATCCTATCTTCGGAACAACATTAAATCTTATTCCAAGGTCTGATGCCAATTCATATCTTGTTTTACCAGTTCCTATTTCTTTTACCTCTATGTCGTGAGGTGCATAATGCCTTCCATAAGCATAACCCTTATCATCCAACACCCTCTTAACATATGGAAGCCCCTCTCCGTTACAACCGAAGAAATCAATTATATTTATTTGCTGTCCTATCTGCTGAACAAAGACAACGCTCATTGAGTCCTTTCTTGTTGTTGTTGTTCCCAAATCCCAATATGTATCAACTGGATAGCGGGAGTCATACATAACATTTGTCATTCTTCCCTCTCTTAAGAGCCTATCAAGTTCTCTGCTATAATATGTTCCTACAATTGCACTTCTAAAACATTCGCTTGGCGTGCTCGGAAACTCCGAACCCATTTTGTCTTTTTGTGTTAAGGACTTCTTATAATACCATAATTTTTGTTCATTAGAAAACTTATAGTCTGGATAATTTGATTTCATCCACTCATCCTCTCCAAGTTTTTTAAAGTAGTCGTGTATGCTTTGCGGTATCTCTGAATAATCGCCTTCTAATTGATACTTTTCATCTATAAACCAGGGGAAGAAAAAGAACTTATAATCCATTGGGCCCTTCTTTCCAGCCTTTTCATTATCCATTGCCAGCCTGCAAATATCATAGAATAATCCAGAGGGAAGCTTAGATGTTGACTCTACTATTACCAATTGTCCTATATGAACCGTGTTTAATGTTCCAGTTCTTATTTCTTCTGATGTTGCTGGGTCTATCTGGTCGGTTGTACTTAATTCGGTAATATGCAATCTTTGAAATGAGCCAGAACGCCCAGAGGTCTTTACGCTTATAGAGCTCTTATTTCCAGTTACTTTATTATTGAATCTTAAAACATTAATGTTGTCGCTTTCTACTACGAATAAATCCCTAATCGGTTCTGGCAAAGAATCAAAAGCGAACTTAATCTTGTTATTGAAAATATCTTGAGCATCTGGCTTGGTGTGTGCAATAATAGCACAATCCATTCCTCCGAATAAACACTCATCTAAATATAATATATCTACAAATGTAGTAACTCCTAATTGTCTTGATTTTAAAATTACATTTAGATAAGCAAGATTATCAAGTAAAAATCTTTGTACCTTGTTCATCTTGAACTTTACTTTCTTTCCCTTGGCATCCTTTATCCAATAAAGATTTTCAAGTCTCCATTTTCTGCTTTTTAAATTTTCAATTAAGTTTTTTTCTTCTGGTTTCATTACTTTTGTTTTACCAGGGGTTCTTCATCTGCTTGTGTTTCTTTTAACAGCTCTGCCAATCCGCTAACGCTTACATCTTTCTTTTCGGTATATTCTCCAGTATATTCCATCATCAATTTACACTCTTTTCCATCTCCAGTCTTAATTGCCCTATTAGCCAGAGAATCTATTACATCGCTTATCTTATTTATGTATCTTTTTTTTCTATAGATGGAAACTTCTTTTAGGAATTCATCGTCATTCTTCCAATAACAAAGCATTTGTTCGCTTACTCCGTATTTTTGAGAAAATGCTTTTTGAGTTTTGGGCGACCTAAATCTGGTTGGTATTGCCAGCCATTGCATAAATAAATGTTTTTCTATTTTTTTAGGCCCATATGAAGAAATATCCTCCTCCTTTACAGGTTCATTCAAAATAGAATCTTCATTAACATCTTCGATTGTTTCTTCTTTTATCTCTTTAGGAGTTTCTTTTTCCATATTCTTTACTTCTTTCACTGTTTGATTTGCTAGATGGAGTCCATCCGCTATTTCTCATAGAACCATAAATGAAGGCATTGAGTCTTTCGCCCGTGTAACCCTTTTTCCTCCCAGCAATTCTGAGAGCCACTTCTTGTGCTTTTGGCATAATTTTATAATTTAGGTAATATTTCTATTAAAATATCTCTTATTGTTTCCTCATCTACACCCCAATAAATTGCTAATTCTCTTATTGAGTATGGTTTTTTATTCCTTTTATATCCAGTAAGATACATAAGTGCCAATCTCTTAATCTTGTCATCCTTGTCTTCAAGTGTTTTTAAGAAATCATTAAACCTTTGTTGACGCTCCGTGTATTGTAGTTCTTGCATCTTGTTTATCGGCATATATCGGCACACACATAAAAAACTATAAAAATTTGATGCGTGCCAGTAAATACCAGTAAATACCAATAATCTTTCCTTTCTTATATTATATAGTTATTTATAAAAAAATACAAGATATATATTATACATTAGAATAGTGTTTCTTCATAGATTCGCTTATTTTTTCCTTGTGTTCTTGGGTGAATGGCTTTCTTTTCTTGCCAAGTTTTGCCAGCCTCATCTTTTCCTTGGTTTCTTCGCTGAACTTCTTTCCGTAGTTTGCACCCTTATAGTCTGGATGCTCGGCCCACCAAGCCTTAGAAGTATTTGATATTTTCTGTTTTTGTTTTTCTTCCATAATTTTTATTCTCTTAAAATATTGTGCGACATTTCTTTGGTGCGGCAGTGCCCTCCTCCCTCCTCAATCTCCCCCTACCCTCCCTTCCCTCTCCCATCCTAGTATTCCTATCTCCCCCTAGAGTCTCGTCTAGGTCAAAGGTATAGTATTCTAGTCTGGTGTCGGTTGGTTGGGGTAGGCTTAATGCTACCTTGGGGCGACTCATTAAGCAGTCATAATTACCCCTCTAACTATATTATACTGTTTTAGGTGCATATACTGCAAGTATTATATTATACTATATTAAAAATAGGGAATAATAAAAAATAGAAAAAGTATAATAATATATAAATAAAAGGGGGGCATAGATATTTTAATAATAACCATTTCGTAGGAAGGAAACACGTCAGCCCAATCCACCGCCCGCCCCCTACCATTCTGGGGCATAGGGGGTATCGGTCTGTTATTGGATTATTAGCTATTAATGCCTTGTTGTTGCTTGTACTACCAGTTTTCTATGTTTTTATACATTAATATTATGTCATCTTTTAGTTGTTCTATTGTTTTGGCCCGCCGAATCAGACCATATGTCAATTAATTGAATAATACCTTGAATTGAAGCTGTAATCCCTTATCCTGTATATAGCTAATTATTGTATTTCGTTTATAGGAATACTTGGCTGGCGAGTTGATAGTTTATACCTCTTGATAATGAAAGGCCTCTTAAAACGCATTATATGACTTCGTTTTTAGAGGTTCTTGTATTATTGGGCCGGCCCGGTTGGAATGGCTTAGTTTTAGAGAGATGCACTTGAGAGGGG
>Ga0172381_10006872_pt1 | contig 11343 bp, 11 predicted proteins | sample Leawel6488metaG_FD_119754 | JGI IMG/M metagenome (GOLD analysis project Ga0172381, IMG submission 119754) | Leachate microbial communities from a municipal landfill in Southern Ontario, Canada - Leachate well 64-88 metaG | ecosystem: Engineered > Solid waste > Landfill > Unclassified | place... | reverse complement strand
TAAAAACAATAAATATAAAACCAAAATTCCTCCTAAGAAAATTCCTGAAACAATTGAATCGATATTCTTGCCGGACGCTTCCTTTTCTTTATAATCAAATATTTTACTCCAGGCTGCTAAAACAGAAAATAATAACAAGGACAAAAAAATAAATACCAGTAATTTATAAACAAAGGATAAGGCAATTACTTTTAGAAACCAATCGTAAATACCCTGTAGTTTAATGGCGAAGATGGGATCGGCGGATGATAAAATGGGAATAAATATTGTAAAAGCTATGACTAAAAATAAAATCAAGCCAAGTATCACTCTCAAGACAACGCGTTCTTTGGTTTTATCATCTGGTACTACTAAGCCGATATAGAGTTTAGCCGTCTGCCCAATTTCTCTAAAAAAAGAAAAAAACCGAGCAACTATCTTAAAAATAAAATCAAAATTCCATAACCTATTTTTCTTGTCGGGTAAAAAAGCTTGATTATAAAAAATACCAACCGCTAGTGGTATAACTAATAGGCTAATAATTTTTAAAAATGGGTTATCATAAAGCGCATAGCTAAACATTATTAGCGCTATTGGAATTATCCAACATAAATCACAACGCGAATAATGGCCGCTTTTATGCAAAACAAAAATAAACAGTCCAAACAAAAGAAGCCAAAAAATAGCGGCATTAATACCAAGGGCATACACTCCCCTATCCCAGAAATTCCACAAAAAAACAACCCAAAAGATAGCTAGGGCGACGCTCAGTAATAATTTTAAAAACAATTCCCTCTTCGGCGCCGAAAATCTTTCGATAAATTTAATGTTTTTCATATTTGTAATTAGCTAGACTTATTTAATGATAAAATGTTGCATATTATTTTAAATCAACAAATCTCTTATAACCTCAATTAAGCGATCTCTATTCGGGATGTGAAAACCGTGATCACCATCTAGCGAGGTTACTTTGATTCTTTTATCAAGCTCTTTCAAATCAATCTTTGGTACTAACTCATCTTGTTTGGCTTCAATAACAATCATTTCTGTCTTTTCGGAAAAGGCATTATATTCTATAAATGGTTTTATATTTATACGTTCTTGCCAATATTCTTTAGGGATAATTCTAGTCATTCCATTGGAAGATGGAATTCTTGATGTTCCGTTAATATCTACCTCAGCATCTGGCTTAGTTCTATATCGCGATAATGTCCTTTCTAGCCCCATATCAAAAACTGGCGCGAGCATAATAGCTTTTCTAATTCCACTTGGTTTAGCCATAGCTGCTACAATTGCACCCTGAGAATGAGCAATTAAATCTATTATCGCTTCCGGATTGGCTATTCTAATATCATTAATGATTTGATTTAACTTATTAACTTGATGGCTAGTGGAACAAATTAACAACTCATTATTAGCTTCGTTTAGATCATAGTAATCAAATAATACCGACTCTATTTCTGGCAAATGCTCGACTATATCGGAAAGAAGGCCATTATCATCTTTGCGAACCCCAAATCCATGTGAGTAAATTACTATGTGTTTTTTCATAGACATATATTTTCTATATACTTTCATTATATCTTAAAATGGTGTTTTATAAAAACGAGTATTTCTGCTCGTTTTTCGTTAATGCTCGGGGACCAGGATTTCCGCCTCACTCGCTCGCCGTCGCTCGCTCTTTCGTTGTCCAGGGATTGCGGTAAGCATCCCCCGGATGCTTACCGATCGTTCGCTGCGTCTTCGCTCTACTGAGCTCCGACTAGCTCACTCCAATCCTGTTCGAATCCTGGCGTGGTCTCAGACTAATAAAAAATACACCCAAAGGGTGTATTTTTTATTAGCTCGGGGACCAGGATTCGAACCCAGATAGCCAGGACCAAAACCTGGAGTCCTACCATTAGACGATCCCCGAATATTTTATATTTTATTTCAAAATATTTTTTAAAATCTCATTTTTTTCTTCCCTCCCTGAACCCGTCTTTAAAAACAACTCTCTTTGTCTGGATTCATTTTTATTACTGTATTCTTCATTATAAACTAACTTTAACGGCCTATGCCCTTTAGTTGATTTGACCTTGCCTGATTGATGATCTTTGAATCTCTGTTTTAAATTTCCTGTACTTCCTACGTAAGACCAGTTATTCTTATTTTCACTGACTAAAATATAAACAAAATTCATATTAATGGCCAGGACCCCTGCCTGCCTGCCGGCAGGCAGGCGATCCCCAAATGATATTTAATTGTCATTTAACACATCAGAATGATATTAAAAAATAGGGGAAAAGTCAACCCTATTTTTTGTCCCACAAAAAGCTAAACTTTAGCGTACTTTCTAACCGCGAACAAACTCGCCAAAATATTGATAAGGAAAACTATCAAAAACTGACTACCGAATATTAAAGCAAAATTATCAACAAAGTAGCTTAAAAGATTAACATTATATCCTGAAAAGAAAACCTCAAGATAGGGCTGGAGCAAACTTAAGAACGGATAAAAAACAGAAATCACAATCAAAACACTAAGCAAAGCATAAACAAAAGCAGAAACCATATACGGCATGTAGATGAAGAAGTTTGAAGCGCCAACTAGGCGCTCAATCTCTATCTCTTGACGGTGAGTATATATTGCCACTCTAATAGCATTATAAACAACCAACAAACTAGTTAAAATAAAAATAGCAATAATGAACATGCCGACTTCATTAACGCGTTTAGTAACATTATTTATCTTACTGAGAATAACGGAGTTGTCGGAAAAATCACGCGACTCAATAATCGGACTATCAATCGTCCTTAATTCATTTATTAAATTTTCTGATTGGGTAAAATCTTTTGGGACAATAGTTAAACTTGGGGATAATGGATTGCGACCCAATTCTTTTAAAGCGGCCAAAACCGCTTGGTTATTTTTATATTTATCACGGAAAGATTCTAAAGCATTCTGTTTAGAAATATAAACAACACTTTTTACTTTATCAGAGCTAGAAATCTGGTTTCTGAGAGCCATAATTTCAGTTTCTGGGGCGTCGGCCTTAATATATAAACTGATATTTATTTTTTCTCTTACCGCCACAACAGCGTTATCGCTGATTACCCGGACGGTTAGTAAAACATTTATTGAAAACAACGCAATTAAAAGAATGGTTATAGTCACAACCGTTAACCAAACATTTCGGGCTATATCCTGAAAACTAAATTTTATGATACGAAAAAAAGATTGCATATTTTAGAGTAAATATTTACCGTGCGCTTGATCGCTAATAATTTGTCCCTGTTCCATGGTAACAACGCGGCGATTAAGGCGATTAACGATATCTTTATTATGAGTAACAAGAATAACCGTTGTCCCAAACTTATTTATTCTGAGCAATAAATCAATAATTTCGTTAGCGTTTATCGCATCAAGATTACCGGTCGGTTCATCGGCTAATAATATTTTCGGTTGATGAACTAGGGCGCGCGCAATAGCGGTCCGCTGCTGTTCTCCACCCGAAACTTCGCTCGGATAACGTCTTCTCTTATCTTCCAGGCCGACAATCTTCATCACACTTGGCACTATTTTTTTTATTTTGGCCGATGTTCCCCCGGAAACTTCAAGAGCAAAAGAAACATTTTCTTCTAAGGTTTTTTTGGGCAAAAGCTTAAAATCTTGGAAAATAACCCCAATCTGGCGGCGAAGATAGGGAATTTCTTTTTTAGAAATTCTGGTAATATCCCAGTCGCCAATGGACACTTGGCCGGTATCGACTCTCTCTTCACCAATCAATATCCTAACCATCGTCGTCTTTCCCGCTCCGGATTGGCCGACTATCGACACAAACTCCCCGGGTTCTATCCTGAGGTTTATACCACGTAAGATTTTATTTTTGTTATAAGATTTTGAAACGTTATGAAGAGTAATCATAATTATTTTTTAGACTGGCGCAGACCGTATTTGATTAATTGCTCATTATCAGCAAAGCTGTTAGCGCTAGACGTTGAACCGAAATTAACAACAATTAAATTGCCTTGTGCAGTTTTTACTCTCGTCATTAGGCAATTTCCTGCTTCATTTAAGTATCCGGTCTTTGAACCGATAATGGGATACTGGGAACTGGTAAGTAATTTATCGGTGTTTTTAATCGTATGCGCTTTTTTAGTGTTAATTGTCGTGAAACTATATTTAGCCGTAGTGCTGATTTTTTGGATTAAAGGATTTTTAAAAATCTCTTTAGTCATTATAGCATAATCAAAAGGAGAACTCACGTTTTGCGGCGATAAACCGGTCGGTTCGACAAAATAAGTACTGGTTGCTCCCCAGCCTTTAACTATATCATTCATCTTCTTTATAAAAGTATCCCGATTTAAACCACTAACTCTGACCAAACTCTCAACGGCATTATTAGCCGACCCGACTAAAGCGCTGTAAAGCAAATTTTCAATTGTCATCGTATCTCCGTCTTTAACCGTCAATTTAGCTGCTTCCCAAGGTTCGCAATATTTATAATTATATTTTTCATCTTGAACTTTATAACTGACAACTTTATTTAAAGTTGGACGAGTATCTAAAAATACCTTAGCGGCTACTAGTTTGGTCAGACTGGCTAAAGGAGCGCTTTTTTTCTCATTTTTTCCCCATATAATTTTCCCGTTGCTTTCCTTCATGATTATAGCCGAAGAGGCGGTAATGGTCGGGGTAGAATTAACCTGCAACTTAACGGCTGTCGGATTAATCACTTTTAGGGTGTCAATTTTTATATTAACAAGACCGGCTCCAAGGGAAGAAATTTTTTGAAAAGCGACTTTATCAAGATCAATTACTCGATTGGGGTGTTTTGTTCTGTCCGGACCAAAATCATTTATTGTCACATCAACATACTTTCCATTAACCAAATTCGTTACTCGCAAAACTGAACCTTTTTTAAAATCTGGCGAAGCGGCAAAAAGACCACCTTTATAAGCATACCAACTTGCCGTGCCAACAGTCAGAAGACTTGGGTTAGCCAGAACGATAAGCTTGCCGGAAGTTGAAGTGATAGTTGCTGTCACATATTTCTTATCCGGCGTATCTTTGGTTAAAAGTGGTATCCAAATACCAGATATTTCATCAACAATAAATATTTGCTTAAAATAATTATTGGCTTTCTCATAATTAATTTTAACTGTCATTGGAAAGGCCGGATCATAGGCGCTTGGGTTGTTAAAAGAATAATTATAGACAGGGGTTAAGGCGTCCCACTCCCAGGGAGTGCTAGTCGCCGGTGAACTAGTCGCAATATTTGCCTTTTCTTTAAAGTGGGGGGTGGTAAATTCTAAAGCAGCCGCTCTCACTGACAATGGAGCTATAAACAAAAAAAATGCTCCTACAATTATTAACTTTTGGTAATTTATTTTCATAATGATAATTGACTAAACTCGCGGCTTGCATCTATAATTATACTTATCGCGCGGGTATCGTATAATGGTTATTACATCAGCTTCCCAAGCTGAGGAAGGCGGTCCGATTCCGCTTACCCGCTCAAGAATGTCGCCGAAGTAGCTCAGTTGGTAGAGCAACGCACTCGTAACGCGTAGGTCAGGGGTCCGAATCCCCTCTTCGGCTCAATTTTAATTAAAAAAATAATGCCACCATTTCGTAAAATTACTTTCGGAAGCGGTGGTTTTATTTATATCTTCAGTTGTTGAACTAATTTTCGGAGTTTCAATAACAATAACTTTTTCTCCCGGTTTTTTTAAATTTAAATTAAGGCGCGCCTGCTCTTCCAAAGACTGATCAGATTGCAAATAGGTAATCATCTGTTGTAAGTCCTGATTAGTCTTTTCGAAATCAATTATTTCTTTTTCAACATCGTTAATTTCCTTCTCCACTAAGCGTTTTTGAGTGTAAACTTTCGCCAAAGGAAAAACGATTAACAAAATAAAAGCTAGACCAATAATCGCTAAAAAGCGTTGGCTAGAAAAGAGGCGATAAAAAAAATTATCCGGTTTTTGCATCTGTCCGGCGCTAAGAACGCGCGGATGTATTTTATGTTTATCCATCGCTCTCCATTATAACATAAAAAACGAATACAAAAAACTTTGATTATCTCGACTTAGGGGTTACCCAAAATCCCATATATTTCCCCCTCATAAGCCTAATTTGAGCATCAAAACAAGGTATGGAGCCAAAAGCAATGATAATAAATGGAACAAAAACCCATTCTAAAATCATCTTAACGTTTTTCCAAACAGTATATTTTTTTGGTCTTTTTGGTAATAAAAGAGAGGTAATGACTGCTGATGAAATCAGTCCGACCATAGCGACGGTCATTAAATTTTGAGTTACCATCGGCAAATTACCGGATAAGACAGTGGAATTAAAGCGGTCGCCACCGATAAAGGTTGGCATCCAGCCGACAACGGCAATAATTAAAGCGTTAGTCGCCCAAGACCAAAAGCCATGAATCTGAATAAAGATATGGCCAATCAATTTTTTACGATCAACCGTTTTCCAGCGTTTAGCCGTATTAAAAATTAAGAAAGGAATATTTTCCGAACCCCAAGCCCAACGACGTTGCTGTTTATATAAACTCTTGGCGGTATTCCAAAGATCCTGGTCAAAAGTCACATCCATCGAAACTTTATAATATAAAGGTTCAACGCGATAATCGCCATTATAATATAATAAGCAATCCCAAAAAATACGAGAATCTTCACTAACCATGGCCGTTGACCAATAACCAATCTCTCGTAAAGCGACAAAGCTCATGGAATGAGATGAATAGGTAACCAGACTTTCTTGGCGAATCTGCATAATCATTTGCCAAAAAGTATTAGACGAAGCCGTGATGCGAGAAAAGAAAGGAGTTTCCCAAATATTATTATGATAAACCGGAATCGGCTGATAACTAGCGCGATACGGAGCGGTAACCGATAAAAATTTATAAGTTAAAGCAAAAAAGTATCCCGGCTGGACAACTGTATCGATGTCAAAAACACTAACTAATATTTTATCCTCATCTAATCTTTCTTTTTCAATAATGTCTTTGTAAACAATTTTAACTGCCCAAGCTTGGTTAGCTCCTTTGCCTTTTATTTCTCCTTTAATCCCGTCCGGGTGAAAAGTTATTATAAAGCGACCAAATTTTTCGCCATATTCTTTTTGAATAATTTCAGCAATATCTTTTGCCCCTTGTCCAGCTCTTTCTTCCAGCGCTAAATTAACAATCATCCTATTTATCGGATAGCCGTCTTTAATCAAAGATTCTAAAGCTCCGCTGACTATTTCTATTCCCTCGCCATATGACGGTAGGATAACTAATTGCCAAAGATCATCCCAATGAACCCCCTGGCGAGCCAAAGAATCCGGCGCGACTTCTTTAATTAAATCTTTATCATCAAAACGTCCCTTCTTTAAACGGTCGCATTTATCTCGCCAATTAGTCGCTAAGCCTTGATTAAGCTTACGATAGGAACTAATCAAAAAAATGGCCATGTAAACGACCAATAATAACCAATAAACATCAAAGGCAATGATAAAATAAGCAACCCAAACTGGTTTAAAATATGAAAAAATTACTAAGATTACCAAAGTTGAAATAGAAACAAAACCTGGTAGCATTTCCAAAAGACGATAAATTTTGTGATCTTTTCCCGTCAGATCTGTAGCCTTGCCAATTTTAAGATAATTTATTGGTTGTTCCATATATTTAGATTGCGTCACTAATATTAAATTGCGCCTCTTCTTTTTAGCTCAAAAAGACATTCTGCGCAAGCCTTGACGTCAACCAGAGCATCATGAGCATCGGGAAAATTTGTCTGAAATAAACAGCGATATAATTCCGTTAAATTAGGCCATTTATAACCGCCACGTCCATTATCTATCTTACAATATTGAACACTCGATTTCATGGTACAAATTTTATTAGCGCCGATTAAAGGATTTTCCATATTAGAACGCAATAATTCTGAACCGACAATCTTATCGTCAAAATCGATATTGTGACCGACTAAATATTCTGCTTTTTGAACGTCACCAATAAAATGTTCAAGCGCTTGTTTAAGTTCAACACCTTCAGCCAACGCTCTCTCTTGGGTAATGCGATGGATTTTAGCCACTTCGTCGGGAATAATAAAATCAATCGGTTTAATTATATAGCTATAGCTTTCCCAATGATTTCCCTCAGAATCATATATACTCCAAGCAATCTGAACAATGCGTGGCCAATTAGAAAAATCATCAAGTGGCGCTTGATAATTTTTTGGTAATCCGGTTGTTTCCGTATCAAAAACTAAATACATAAAAATTTTAAAATTTGTTACCGGAAATGGTCATTTCTACTCCTTCCGGTAATTCCTGCTCTTTAGCTGAATTTCTTAGCTGTTTAGAATCCGCTGTTTCCTCTCCGGCTGATTGATTATTACTAACTAACGGATGAACATTTTTTATTTCACGACCGCGAAAATCAACCGGATTAACTTTAGCCAAATCGGCCAAAGACAAAGAAGATACATCATTAACCAAAACCGTTTCTTCTTCCAAATGTTTTTTTTCTATTTCTTTAGCTATTTGTCTTTTTTCTAATTCTATCTTTTTTTCTTCTTTTTTTCGACTTAAACACTCTTTACAATATACCGGTCTAATTCCATCCGGCACAAAAATAGTCGTTGTTTTTTTACCGCAACTGGCGCAAGTTGTTTCATAGCCGGAGTCCCGAACTATTTTTGGATGATTAACCGGCGGATTAATCGGTTGGGTTATCGGTCTTACTTCTGATTTAAAGCCTGGTTTATCCGGTTTATATGGAGCGCTAGCACCAACGCGCGGAGTAGATGGCGGAACTGGCATTGCCGGACCGCCGGCTAAATTCTTCTTTATTGGGGCTTCCGCTTCATCACCATAACTTTCATGCCAGCGCATAATCTTCTCCTCTACTACTTCACGTTCGGAAGCATATTTTTCCCGGGAATAAGCAATTACTTTATCCGTATTATTAGTCCTTTCGCTTGGACTTAAGGGCGGCAAACCTTTAGCAGAAAAAGGGGCAGAAGCAATACCATCAATCATTAATTTTAAATACATTTCATATTTTGGAAGATTAACTAAATCTTCCTGGGTAAAGGTTGGTAAAAATTCTTTTTCCAGTTCTTCGGCGTCGGCCGCTCCCACACGGAAAACCACCATTGTACCGACATTACCAAAGACAGCCGGTTTAACCTTCTCGCTTAACTGCTCGATATATTGATGGGCGAGAATAAGATTCAGGCGATATTTTCTCGCTTCCGATAAAATATTAGCGAATGAATCAGTCGAAAAATTTTGAAATTCATCGATATACAAATAAAAATCGCGGCGGTCTTTTTCCGGAATATCAACCCGACTCATCGCGGCTAGCTGAATTTTGGTAATCATCATTGCACCCAATAAAGCGGAGTTATCTTCGCCAATACGACCCTTGGACAAATTCATAATTAAAATTTTACCACTATCCATTATTTCACGGATATTGATTGACGACTTTACTTGTCCGACAATATTTCTCATCAAAGAATTGGATAAAAATTGCCCGACTTTATTTTGAATAGGAGAAACCGCCTCGGAAGCAAATTTATCAGCATAGCCGGAAAATTCTTTCTCCCAAAAAGCTTTGACCACCGGGTCCTTAATATTAGCCACGACTTTTTTACGATAACTTTTATCGGACAGCATTCTAATAACGCCCATCAAAGTAGAACCGGGAAAATCCAAAATTGCTAAAATAGCATTACGCAAAATATATTCCAATCGCGGCCCCCAGGAATCAGCCCAAAGTTTTTGAAAGACGCCAATTAATCCCGAGGCAACTAAATGGCGCAAATGAGGTTCGACCTGTTCCACAACATTAAAGGCAACCGGAAAATTAATATCCGATGGATTAAAATAAACAACATCCTTAATTCTATTGTCAGGAATATATTCAATTATCTTTTCGGCTAGATCGCCGTGCGGATCAACAACGGCCACACCATAGCCGGCGCGAATATCATCGACAATCATATTTTCCAGGATTGTCGATTTACCCATACCGGTTTTCCCAATCAAATACATATGGCGGCGACGGTCGTCAGTTTTTATACCGAATTTTTTGTATTCGTTACGATAAGTTGTTTGTGCAAAAACCGCAATTTCCTTCATATTATCTTAGACTATTGGGAAAGAAGAGACTGGTAAGATGTAATATAATCTTTTATAAGCGGGGGCAAATAAATAAAACCGACAATAATCGGGGCGACAATTAAAAGAGTCCTTATCGTTGCCCAAAAATTTTGCCAACGCATGTATTTTTTTATTTCCAGAGAAATTTTTAGAATCTCTTCGTTGCGCTCCAAATTAGCTTGTAACAAATCGATTAATTTATCCGATTGTTCTTCAGGCATATTGTTATTATTAGCCTCTTACTTCGCAAAGACCAACATATTCGCGTCCAATGGCCGCAAATTCCGCCATTTCTTTGGCGGTATAGCCTTTTTGCGCTTTATAATTAGAGTCAACTAAATCGGTATCCGATTTAAAATTTTGCAGATACCATTTAGCCGCGCCTTTAATGGTTTCCCCCATTTTGTGAAAATCATCTTTGGCCAGAAGACCAGGAACAACGGTTGTCCTAAATTCATAAGGAAGACCGTTAGATATAATCATTTTAACACTTTTTTTTATATTATCACAGTCGACCTTAACACTGACTGTTTCTTCATATTTATCAAGCGGCGCTTTCAAATCCATGGCAATATAATCGATTAATTTTTCTTTAATCAATTCTTCAACCATTTTCGGATTTGTGCCATTGGTATCAAGCTTAACAAGATAACCAATATCTTTTATTTGTTTAATAAAAGCCGGCAGGTCGGGATGGAGCGTTGGCTCCCCGCCTGTTATTACCACCCCTTCAAGGCGGCCAAATCTTTCCTTTAAAAAAAGAAAAAGGTCTTCAGTGGAAAGCGGAGAAAAACCTTTTTCTTCTTTATTTTTTACATCCTCTCCCTTACGGGGCAGGACAAGCATTGGGTTGTAGCAAAAGTGGCATCGGAAATTACAACCTTGGGTAAAGATTATAGCCGCTAAATGATCGGGGTAATCGAGAAGAGTTAATTTCTCTAAACCTCCAATAATCATAAGCGTGAAATCTGATTACTCGACGCAAACCTTGAAGGTCTTTCTGTCTTTGTATTCAGATGCTTTACCGGGATTATAGTTCTTGACCGGTGTTAACCAGCCGACGACACGGCTGTAAACAATACATTCTTGTCTTTGAGTTTGAATCGGGCTCATATGTGTATTTGTTATATTAATTATAAATGATATTTATTTAAATTACAATGAGTTAAATCATTAGTAATTTTATTGATTTGCCGCTCTTACTTCTTC
>Ga0172381_10006871_pt1 | contig 11343 bp, 14 predicted proteins | sample Leawel6488metaG_FD_119754 | JGI IMG/M metagenome (GOLD analysis project Ga0172381, IMG submission 119754) | Leachate microbial communities from a municipal landfill in Southern Ontario, Canada - Leachate well 64-88 metaG | ecosystem: Engineered > Solid waste > Landfill > Unclassified | place... | reverse complement strand
TTTTCAATTTCTAATTTTCTTATTAATAGATATTTTGGGTCTGTTTTCTTTAGTGTTTCAGGTAGAATGTAAATTTCTTGATTATAAGAACGAAGTAGTCCTATTATAATTAATGTGTCTCCTTGAGATATATCCTGAAATTTAATTAAATCATCTCCAAATGCTCTTGCTCTAATCTGTCCTGTTCCATCATCAAGAGTTATTGAAGCAAATTTTCTTTCACCTTCTGATTCAAATTTATCAATTACATTTGCAATAAGATTTATTCTTAAAACTTTTAAATTTCCTAGTTCTACAAACTGAAGTCTTTTGTTTGCTTCTTGACTTTCTTCAAATATCTGATTTGCTTTAAGAAGGTCTCCAATTTTTAGTTTGTATGCTGTTTCTCTTTTTTTAAAGTCCGCCATGTTTGAAATTCGTAAAGAGGTTTTAAAAAGATTTATGTTCTGGGAGATTAGAAATATTTATAGAGTTTTGAAACTTAATCCTTTAATGGATTTGGTTAATGAAATAGGGGATTTAGAATCAAATATTAAAAAAATTCATAGATTCTACCAAGAAGCAATTATTACTAATCAACCAAGTTTAGCTTCTGATTTTGCAGACCAAATTTATGAATTGGGATTTAAAAGATATAAATTATTAACTGAGCTTGCACATTATTTAGACAAGACTATTAAAAATATAAAACCATATAATACTGAATTCACAATTAAAAAGTTAGAGGATTATAAAATTAGGTTAATTCCTGTTTTGAAGGACCAAAAAAAGAAGCTTAAGGATTTGGAAGATCTTTTATATAATCAAAGATTACAAATTTTTTTAAAATAATTTAGTTAAATTAATTGTACAAACCCAGATTTGGGCTGGAAAACATCCCCAGATTTTTTGAGTTTTTCTAGAGCATCATCAAATTCTAGGTCTGAGAATTCTTTTTCTAAGGTTTGTTTTAAAATATCTAGTGGAACCATTTTTCCGTGTTTTTCTTCAAGTTTTTTTACTGTTTCTTTAAGAAGTATTATTTTATTTCTCTGGCTTGATGAGGTTGATACTGAAAATCTGTCAATATCAAACATCTTTGTTTCAGGGTCATAACCTACTTGCATTAGATAATAGTTTGTAAGTCTTATAGCTACTTGTGCATCTTCTTTTTCAACAGTTTGTGAAAGTCTTGTTTTTGCATGAGCTTCTGAAAGTCTTACTAATCCTTGTAATTGTCTTGCAGAAATAGGAATAGATTTAGTGCTTCCTACTGACTGCATGTTTCTTAATTTAACATAAAAATTTTTTATTTCTTCTACTGCTTCTTTAGTTAGTTTTGGTTCGCATTTTTGTTTTGAATAAGCAATATATTTTCTGAATAAATCTCTATCTACTGTTGGTTTTCTTCCTTTCATTTGATGAGAATCTAAAACATGAGTTGCGATAGCTGTGTCTAATTTTGTATTTGGTAAATCTCTTAGTATAAAAATTAAATCAAATCTGTTTATTAGGGCAGGAGGTAAATCTATTTGTTCTGTAATTGACTGAGTTGGTTCAAATCTCCCATATTTTGGGTTTCCTGCAGCAAGGACAGAAGTTTGTGCAGTTAAACATGCCTGGATATTAGCTTTTGATATTGTGACTGTTTGTTGTTCAAGAGCCTCGTGCATAGCACTTCTATCTTCAGGAGTCATTTTTTCAATTTCATCAACACAAATAACTCCTTTGTTTGCAAGAACCATTGCTCCTGCTTCTAAACTCCATCCTTTTAAGAATTCATCTCTTACAACTGTTGCAGTTATTCCTTTTCCACTTGCTCCCATACCTACAACATATCTTCCTTTTGGGGCAATATCTGAAACAAATTTTAAAACCTGGCTTTTTGCAACTCCTGGGTCTCCCATTAAAAATAAATGAATGTCCCCTCTTTGCACTGAATTGTCTGTTTTAGAAACCTTTCTTATTCCTGAAAACATTTGCAAAACTAAAGCTTCTTTAATTTCTTCATAACCATAAATACTCGGAGCAATACTTTCTCTTAATTTTTTAAATAATTCTGGGTCTGCTGCTAGTTCTTGAATTTGTCTTTCATCTTCTTCAGAGATTTCTAGGTCTTCATAACTTGATTCTAAGGGAATTAAATTATTTGCTTCAACAGCTAAATCAAATCTTGTTGATATTGCTCCTGTTGGAAGAGGCACTGCAACTTCTTTTAAAATTCCTAAAACTCTTACTTTACTTCCAGGAGTTGTTTTTTCTTCCATTCCAGGTTCAACTAAATCTTCTTTTAAGAAAACAGGAAGTCTTCTTGGTTGTTCTCCTCCACTTAAAGATTCTGGGGCTTCTTCAATCATTAGTCTTTGTGCATCTACCATTGTTTTGCTGATAAGCCTGAACTGACCCTTTCTTCCACAAGAACATCTGCTTGGCTCACGAAACTTTTTTTCTACTTGTAAAACTGATATAACTGTTCCGCAAGAGGGACACTCAAATTTAGCATTAACAACCTGAGGACGAACCTCTGAAGTTTGTCTAACTAATCCTTCAAAATAAATTAATTGATTAAGATGTTGTGAACGAACATTTCTTATTTTTACTTTTTGTGTTTCAGGAAGATTATTTAATCTAATTCTTGGAAGTTTTATTAGTCCTGTATCTTCTAGTGCTGTTTCAAGAACCTGTAATATTTCTTCTGGACTGCTTATCAGAGCTTCTGCAAGTGTCGGGGAGTTAGATGAAAGGTCTTCAAAATTTATGAAAATAACTTTTCTTCCTTTTCTTATACTTTCTCCAATTTGTTTTTTATAAGTTTCAAAAAAAGCTTTAGCTTCACTTATAAGTTCTTCAGTTCCTTTTTTTGCTGACATGTTTTATCCAAGGAACCAAGGTTCCTTAGATGTATCCTCCTTTAATTTAGATTTTTGCATTCTCTTTTTTTATTAACCTCTTATTTTATCTATATTTATCTATATTTTATTGAACGAGTTAGATATTTTATTTATTGATAATTGGTTGAATGATTTTTAAGTTGTTTTTCATTAGCTTAATTTTTTATCATATCCTTATGTTTTTGTTCAACTTCACTTTTTTTCTTATTTCTATAAAGTGTTAATAGTATTTTTCTTTATAAACAATTGTTTATTTTAGAATAGTGTTATATAAAATATGCTTCACAAACAAAAGAAATCATGGGGGGTTAATTTTAAGTATAATAATATTTATAAAATAATTTAAGATGTTTTATTTATGAAAATAGAAGTTAAGGGAAGTTATAATGTTGGATTTAAGGATTTGAAATTCTTAGTTGATGGTTTTGAAGATTATTTTTGGTCAAGACAAGAAGGAGTGAATTGGTGTAAGGAGAATAAAACTATTATAACCCCTGAATTTATGAAAAATATTTATGGTGCACCAGATGAGTTTTTTTATAGAATTACTCATGATGAAGATGATATCACTAATTTAATACCTGTAGAGACGAGCTCAGGTTCTAATTTTTCTGAAGGAATAGACCCATTTTTGCTTGATGTTCTGGACAAGCATTCTAATGACTCTGATTTAGGGATTTATTTTTAATTATTAAAAACAGAAAGAATTAATCTTTATTTTTATTAGCTTCTTTAACTTTTTTTATTAACTGAGTCATGGAGTCTTCTAATTGTTGATTATTTTTTGTTCCTGTACAAACTAATTTCCCATTTGAGAATAATAAGAATGTTGCATTTGGTTCAACTAATTTATATACTAATCCTGGGAATTGCTCTGGTTCATACTCTGTGTTTTCAAGAGCTAATGCTAAATAATTTAGATTAAGTTTCATATTTATTGTTCCAGAAGCAACAATATTTTGAACAGTTATTTTTGGTTTTTCTGTTATTTTAATATTTATTTTTTTAAGTGTTTTAATAACTTGCTCAATAACTAATTTAACCTGAGCAATTGATTTTGTTCCGGTACAAACAAGATTTCCTGATGAAAAAACAAGAACAGCTGATTTTGGGAGTTTAACTCTTAAAACTAATCCTGGGAATTGTTCTGGATTATACTCTGTATTTGGAATTGTTTTTGCTAGTTTTGTTTAAGGAACATCTTTTCCTAAAGAAGCAGTAGCTACTATATTTTGTATTTTCAAAGAAGATGTTGCTTTTGATGCACTTGGAGTTGCCATTTTGGTTTATTACTAAATAATGATAAGAGTTATATTGTTTATAAAGGGGGGAGGTTTATAAAGCTTTTGATGGATATCGAGGGGTCAGAAAGGCGGTTTTTAAATATTATAATTTTGTTTTATACTTGTATATGTTTCAATAAAATCAAAAGATTTAAATAGTATAGTTTACTTTACGTATAGTAACCTTTACAATGTTCAATGATACTAAAGAAAAACAAGTTAAAAGAATACCGAGAAAAGGATAAAATGACTCAAGAGAAATTAGCCTTAAGGACTGGAGTAACAAGACAGACAATAATCTCAATTGAAAGTGGGAAATATACTCCGTCACTTCCGCTGGCTTTAAAATTTGGGAGAATATTCCATTGTAATGTGGAAGATTTATTTAATTAAAATGGAACAAAAAACAAGGATAACACTAAAATATGCATGGGTTTTTGGGTTTATCTTATTGGGAATTATACTAAATTACCTTAATGTTGGAGGTTCTGAATTTGTTGGTTTTACTAGTGTTGGAAGCTGGTTAATTTATGTTGGGTTTATGGGGGTTTTTATTATAACCTTACAAACTATTTTTAAAAAGAAAAGGCAAACTGATGAAAGAATGGAATTCATTGCAACAAAAGCACTAAAGATAACATTTTTATTCCTTATTATTGGAGCATTCGTTCTAATGATTATAGATGGGATAAAAACAATAATAATTCCTTATCATATGTTTATGAGTTATATGATATGTGTTTTGCTTGTTATTTATTTTATAAGCTATAAATTTTTAATTTGGAGAAATTAACTTTCAAGTATTTTCTTAGTTTTACAAACTTTTAAAAACCAGACAATTAATGTTTGAGTATGTTAGATACAAATTCAGCAGCTTATGCACTTTCAAAGGCAATAATATCTTATGTACAAAAAACTTCTGGAGATGATTATTCTAACATTGCTAAGAAACTAAAAGTCTCAAGAGCTTTTATATCTGTTATTGCTAAAGGAAGAAGAAATATGGGTCTTGAGAATATGTTAAAAATAGCTGTAATTTACAAAACTAGTTTCCCTGACTTAATTTCAGCAAGTGTAGACAATGCAAGTCAATTAGATAAAAAGAAATTAAAAATGTATTTTAATAATTAACTTTCAATGCATGTCTTTCATAGTCATGGATAATTTCTTTTAGAGTTGCAGCAGTTGCTGGACTTCTATCTGGTCTTAGAGCAATTATTCTTGGGAATCTTAGAGCAAAACTCGATGAATAAGTTGGGCTTCTTTGTATATTCTGATACAAAATTGTAACAACAATTTTTGGTTTTAGTGAAACCTCTCTGCCGTTTTCTTTTATGATTAAAGGTTTTAATTTTTTTGTTAATTCTGTAAATGATAAACCTAATTCTTCTTTTTCTTTTAATCCAGAAGATTTTCCTATTTCAACAAATTTATTATTTTTTTCATCAAAACAAGATAAAGTAAATGTTGCATAAGCTCCTGCTCTTTTCCCTTTTCCATATTCTGCTCCTGTTATTACTAAGTCTAATTCATTTTCAGAAGGTTTTAATTTAAGCATGTGCCCAACTCTTGCACCAGGTTGATATTTTGAATCTTTGTTTTTTATCATAACTCCTTCTTGATTGTCTTTTAGTGCTTGTTTATAGAATTCTTCTGCTTTTTTTTCATCAGAAGTAATTAATTGAACTGCTGTTTTTATTTTATATTTTTGAGTAACAATTAATTTTCTTAGTATTTGGGTTCTTTTTTCAAAAGGTTCATCTAATAAAGATTTTCCTTCAAGATATAAAATATCAAATATATTCAATTCAATTGGTAATTTTTTTACTAACTCTTGTATGTTGTGCTTTCTTTTAATCCTTTGAGATACAGCTTCAAATGGGGTGTATTTTTTTGTCTTTTGGTCATAACCAACTGCTTCCGAATCTAAAATAAAAGATTTTGCTTTTACATGTTGTTTAACATATTCAACAACATCTGGGAATTGAGCTGTTACATTATCTAGTCTTCTTGTGAAAATTTTTATTTCACCTTTTTCATCTTTATTTATCATCATTCTAAATCCATCATATTTGTATTCGAAAATTGCTGGTTTTCCTACTCTTTCAAATCCATCTGCAATAGATTCTGCTTTTAGTGCAAGCATTGCCCTTATTGGATGTCCTGGAGCAAGAGTTGTTGCTTGCAATTCTTTTAATCCTTTGCAAGCTTTTTCAAAAACCAATGCAAAGTCAGTCACTTTATTATAAGAATCTTCTACTGCTTCTGTGTTCTCCTTAGTCTTTTCAAGGCAAGACTCTACTATGCTGTCTCTTATGGTTCCTGAAGCAACACCTATTCTTAATTGACTTAATAGTGTTCTAATAATATATTTAGCTTCTATCCCAGAAGAGGAGGTTAATAACTCTGAAATTAAAGACATTTTTTTGTCTACTGTTCCATTTCCTACTAGTTCAGGAAGTTTTTGTAAATTTTCTAAAACTTTTTTTGTTGTTAGTTTTGTTGAGAATAAAGTTCCTTGTTTCTTTTTTCCTATAACTTGTTCTGCAACTAATCCTAAATCTCCTATTTTTCTCCATTTTGAAATTATCTCTTTTTTAGAGATACCTGAAGATTTTTCTAAAGCTTTAATACATAGTTGCTCTGAAATTCCAAATTCTCTTTCATCATAATCTGGATAGACTTTTCCTTGAAGAAGATAAATTATTTGATAATCAGATTTTTCTTTTCTTAGTTTTTTAAGAAACTCTGAAAGAATTTTAGCTTTCTTAAGCCTTGAACCATTTTTCTCAAGTTCTTCATAGGTTTCGCAGAGTTGTGAATATAGCATTTTATTTTTTTATTGAATAATATAAAGATATTGCTCCCATTAGTGCAACAACTGAATTTAATATCATAAATAAAACATCTTTAATTTGAAAAGAATAAAATGCTAGGCATAGAGAACCAATAACATAGAGTGTTCCAAATCTCCAATCTATTTTACTTTTTTTTGATTTAATTACTGAGTATGTTTGAGGGACCCACCCAATTGCAAGTAAAATTAAACCTATTATACCTATTGTAGCTGTCATTTTTTCATCTCTCTTTTTAAGAATAGGCTAATTGGGTTTATTAAGGTTTTGAAGAAATAGAATCATACTTAAACTTGAGAGCTTCGCTAACTCAAGTTCTTTTTGCCTATTAATAATGTACAAAATAAGAAGAGCTGAAAATTTATGGCTTAAGTTATGAAGAATAAAAAATAAGATAAAAATATCTCAAGCTAAATAATACTTCTGCATAACTAAAAAAGAGTGTGAGATATAGATAAGAGAAGAAATTTAGGTTAGATTTATCTTCCTAAATGTTATACATAAAATTTTATACTCGTATTCCAGAATCTTTTATTACTTTATCATGTTCATCCATTCTTCCAGACAACAGACAATCAAAACAACAGTGAACTGTTCCGTCTTTTTCTTTTATTCTTCCAGTGTTATTGCATTTTTGGCAAATATATTTTGAATTTTCCATTAATAGATAATAAAACTAAGTTATTTAAGTATTTTGTAACTGGAATATATAGAAATTATAGATTATCTTACTTAGTTTAAACCATTATTGCTTTGATATTCTGGAAATCTTTCAACTATACATCTAATTCCAAAGGCAAATATATTCGGATGTAAAACTTCTCTTTCAATGGATTTTTTTCTTAGATGACTAACTGTCTTTAGTATGTGATTATCATCAGACATTATTATGGTTTGTTCTCCTTGTCTTGCTCTATCTATCGCATAACTTATTGGTTGCATATCTGCGATTCCCATTTTGCCTTTTACTCCTGAGCTGTGTTTTGCATTTTGAATAAATTTAAGGTTTTCATTAGAAACTTCTGGATGAATTATATCTGAAGAAATTAAATAAAATAAATTAAAGGTTTGATGCGGGAGAATTGTTCCTACCTGTCTTTGCATTTCATTGAATATTCTTTTTGTTATTTTTATATCATAGGGAGTATTTGAAGTAAATAAGGGAGTTTTGTCTTCGGATAATGGAATTCTTTTAATCGAACATGTATCTGGTATTATTACTAATTTTTCCGTGTTTTTTACTTGGAATGAAGGAGCATAACTTTTTATAATAAAATCTAGGTTTATCATTTTTGCACTTGTATATTTTTGACTTTTAGTGTTTATCATTTTAAAGATTTATATTTAAATTAATTATTTACACTTTTAGAACTCTTGAAATTACTTTCCTCTACCCATTCCAGACCTTACACTAGGTCTATTTTTATTCATAGGAGAACTGTATCTTAATCCCCTTGATTTTTTAGCTGCTGAAGTTAATCCTCTATGAACTCTGTGTTGATTTGTCTTGTCAGTTATCCAATTTATTGTTCTATCGTTTTTAATTTCAGGTCTTGAATAATCTACAAGAATAACTTCATAGAAATAATATTTACCATCTTTTGCAAGTTTATATGAATTTAATACTTCTAGATTTTGGAATTTTTTCTGGGCTCTTTGTTCTGCAATCCATTGATAACTCATTTTTACTATTTTTACAATTGTGTGTTTTTTTGGTTTTCTTGCTTTATTTGTTCTTGCTCTTTGTCTTCCTCCTCTAGGAACTTTAACTCTTACTATAACATATCCTTTTTTAGCTTTGTATCCAAGAGAACGAGCTCTGTCTAATCTTGTTGGTCTATCAATTTTTGTAACAGAATTTTCTGCTCTCCATTTTACCATTGATTCTCTAAGACTTACTGAGTCTGGTTTTTTCCAGGCATTTCTTATGTAGTAATACATTCCTTTTACCATGTTAATAACTGATGTAAAAAGTGGTTTTTAAAGTTTGCTAAAACTTAAATATTTCAAAATCTCTCTGATTTGATGAAAAATATTCTACTTCCTTCTTCTATAACTCCTGAACTTGCAGAAGAGACTGGCTGGCATATTGGAGATGGAAGCATGAATTACTATAACAACAAAGGATATAGAAAAGGCATTTACCAATTAAGAGGACATATAGAAGATGATAAACAGCATTATCTTATAAGAATAAAACCGCTCTTTAAATTACTCTATGGGATTGATATTAGTTTAAGAGAAATGCCCTCTACAAGAGTTTTTGGTTTTCAAATTTGGAATGATAATTTGGTCAAGTTTAAAGAAAAATTGGGATTGCCTCTTGGAAAGAAATTTGATGTTGCAATCCCTGAAATCTTTTTGAATAATAATCATATTAGAATTGCAGTTATTAGGGGTATTTTTGATACAGATGGTTGTATATATCTTCAACCAAAATATGGCAAATTATACCCGAGGCTAGAAATAACTACTATCTCTTTAAAATTAGCTGAACAATTATTAGACTTATTAAATAAATTAGAATTAAGAACAACAATGCATAAGATTTGTCCTAGTCAAGAAGGAGAGAGGTTATTATATTATAAAGTAAATATAAGAGGAGTTGAAATGTTTTATAAATTTATGGAATTAATAAAACCTGCAAACCCAAAACATATCAAAAAGTATAAATTTTTTAAGGAAAGTTTTAAATAAGCTTTTTATTACCTAATTACATGAGGCTGTAGCACAGCCCGGTAATGCACCGCTCTGATAAGGCGGGGATCCCAAGTTCAAATCTTGGCAGCCTCATATTTTTATTTCTTGTCTGATAAGTTCAATAATCTTAGGAATGGACAAATCTTTATTTCGCCTTTAACTCAAGAATTATATTCTCATCCTCTAGCGAGTATCTTAAAATTTGAAGATTTACATTTAAATTCTTTGAATAAATTTTATCTTTTGAAATTGCTTTAATCTCAATTGAGTTTTCTAATTTGTTTATTATAATGTCTTTTATATTACTAACTCCTGGAACTGCAAGTTCATAAATTAATTTTCCTGAAAGTCTTTTCATTGTTGTTTTTGGTTCTTTTCTTGGAAGTTTTGCAAGTTGTTTTGTCTGCTGTTCTGTAAGTTTAACAGGTTTTTTTTCTTCAGTATTATTTATTTTTGTTCTTTGCGATTCATTTGCTTGTCTAATTGGAATCTCTTTTCCATTAACCATAAATCTTATTCTCATATTAGAGGTTGTTTTTGGTTGGGTTCTTTTCATATTTTCTTCAAAACCTTCTGGAAGTTCTTGCATTTGTTTTTCAATCATTTTCATAGCATTATTTATCATTTTATCTAAAAAAGAGCCCCCAAAATTTAACATAGAATTAGTATCTTTATTTATGAAATCGTTCTTTCCTAAAATCCCATAGTCATCATCATCATATCTTGACTTAAGATTTGCTCCACAGTATGGACAAAAATCAAATTCTTTTTCAATTTTTTTCTCACATCTTGGACATTTTTTTTTGAACATTTTTGTGTTTTTGTAAATTATTGATTGTTTATATACTTAGTTGAGAACCCTTTTCACTTAATTATCTTTGTCAGAAGACTTTTTAAATTTTTAGGTATTATGAAAATTAATTTTTTAGAAAGCTTTTTAATATTTTGAATCTATATTAAATAATGGAAAGAGATGAATTAATTAATAAATATCATATTGATATTAAAAAACTTGAGACTGAACAAACTAGTTTGGCTAAGCAACTTGAAATTAAAGATAAAATAGACTTTTCTTTGGCCGATAGATTTGGGGCAATAGAGACTATCTTTATTAAGAATAAGATTCTTTGTTGTATTATTGTGTGTAGTAAGCCTTTAGAAAAAGAGGATGGAAAAATAGAGTGTGAAGTTTTAGATAGAGTTTATTTTTTTGGTAAGACAAGTTTTCCTTATCTTGCTGGATTTAGAGATTATAGAGAATTACCTGCAATGTTAGGTGCATTTGATAAATTAACTGAAAGACCTGATGTTGTTTTTATTCAAGGAGAGGGTCTTACTCATCCAAGACTTGGATTAGCAAGTCATTTTTCATTATCTGTTGGTGTTCCTGCAATCGGTGTTTCAAATAATATTATTAATTGTAAGGTGCAAGGAGAGGATATCTTTTTTGAAGGAAAAAAGGTAGGTAAGGTTTTGATAACTAAACCTCAGAGCAAGCCTATGTATATAAGTCCAGGAAACCTAATAAGTCTTAATAGCTCTTATGAACTTTGTAAGAAGTTTATTAATCTTCCACATAAATTTCCAGAACCTTTACATTTAGCAGGGAAATATTGTAGAGAAGTTAAAGAAGAA
>Ga0172381_10006870_pt1 | contig 11343 bp, 12 predicted proteins | sample Leawel6488metaG_FD_119754 | JGI IMG/M metagenome (GOLD analysis project Ga0172381, IMG submission 119754) | Leachate microbial communities from a municipal landfill in Southern Ontario, Canada - Leachate well 64-88 metaG | ecosystem: Engineered > Solid waste > Landfill > Unclassified | place... | reverse complement strand
GTCACAATTGGTAACTTACTTTCTTTCCGGTGAGCACGATCGTTGACAAACCCTACGACAGGAAGCGTGAAGCCTCCCGGGAGCGTGAGGCATCCGTATCGATTTCTGGCCGCGACATCGGCGACCTGCCCCCGGTGGTCGACCAGGCCCGCAAGGACCGTGCACGCGAGGACTTCCGATTCTTCTGCGAATCCTACTTCGCTCACACGTTCACGCTCGCGTGGTCCGACGATCACCTGAAGGTAATCGCGACCATCGAATCCGCCGTTCTTCACGGCGGACTGTTCGCTATGGCCATGCCGCGCGGCTCTGGCAAGTCGACGCTCGCCGAGATTGCCTGTCTCTGGGCCGTGCTCTACGGCCACCGGCTGTTCGTCTGCCTGATCGGCTCCGATGAAGGCCATGCGGCCGACATGCTGGATTCGATCAAGATGGAGCTGGACGGCAACGAGGTGCTAGCCGAGGACTTCCCCGAAGTCTGCTACCCGATCCAGCAATTGGAGGGCATCGCCAACCGCTGCAACGGCCAGTTGCACAAGGGCCAGCGGACACATATCGGATGGACGGCGAAGGAAATTGTGCTGCCAACGATCAAGGATTCCCCGGCATCGGCCGCGATCATCAAGGTTGCTGGAATCACCGGACGAATCCGCGGCATGAAATTCAAGACGCACGACGGGCGATCCGTCCGCCCGTCGCTGGTTGTCCTGGACGATCCGCAGACAGACGAATCGGCCCGCAGTCTGTCCCAATGTGCCACGCGGGAACGTGTGCTCTCCGGTGCCGTGTTGGGGCTGGCCGGCCCCGGAAAGAAGATCGCTGGCATCATGCCTTGCACGGTGATTCGTCCAGGCGACATGGCCGACAGCATCCTCGACCACGACAAGCATCCGCAGTGGCAGGGCCAGCGGAGTAAGATGGTCTACACCTTCCCCACCAACGAGAAGCTGTGGAAAGAGTATGCCGAGATTCGAGCTGACGGTCTACGCGAGGGCCACGGTTTGGCCCCAGCCACGGCGTTCTATGCCGAGCATCGTGACGAGATGGACGCCGGCGCCGTCATCGCCTGGCCCGCCCGATTCAATCACGATGAGTTGTCGGCCGTCCAGAACGCGATGAATCTGAAGCTACAGGACGAGCGGTCGTTCTTTGCGGAGTACCAGAACGAGCCGCTGCCGGAAGAGTTGACCGACCTCGAAGAATTGACTGCCGAGCAAGTCGCCTCGAAGATTAACCGCTTGCGACGTGCCGAGATTCCCATCGGGTGTAACCGCGTGACCATGTTTGTCGACGTACATGGGACGGTGCTCTACTTCCTCGTGGCCGCATGGGAAGACGATTTCACGGGCTATGTCATCGACTACGGCACGTATCCCGACCAGGGCCGCGACTACTTCACATTGCGGGATGCCAAGCGAACGATCAAACTTGCCGCGCCTGGGACTGGCCTTGAGGGTGCGATCTATGCCGGACTTGAGAAACTGACCGGCGGCTATCTCTCCCGCGAGTTCACCCGCGAAGACGGTGCTCATCTACGAATCGACCGATGCTTAGTCGATGCCAACTGGGGCGAATCGACCGACACGGTGTACCAGTTCTGCCGGCAGAGCCCGCACGCGGCCGTGGTCATGCCGAGCCACGGGAAATATGTCGGTGCAAGCAGCTTGCCGTTCGCTGATTACAAGCGGAAGAAGGGCGACCGGGTAGGCCACAATTGGAGAATGCCCAACGTCCAGGGCAAGCGGCAAGTTCGGCATGTCGTTTATGACACCAACTATTGGAAATCGTTTGTCCATGCTCGCCTGGCCGTGGCGATGGGAGATACCGGATGTCTCTCTTTGTTCGGTGCCAAGCCGGAGGTTCACCGTCTTCTTTCCGAACACGTAACCGCTGAATACCGCGTGCGCACAGAGGGCCGTGGTCGCACGGTCGACGAATGGAAATGGCGACCGGAGCACTTTGACAACCACTGGCTCGATTGTTTGGCCGGCTGTGCAGTGGCCGCGTCAATTCAGGGCGTGACGCTCAAGACATCCGAGTCGAAGACTGAAGTCGTTACCCAACGAACCGGCCGCATCAAGCTCTCGGAACTCCAGGCAAAGAAACGGGCCGGCTAATGGCAGAGAAAACGGAAGGTATCGCCTGCCCGCGGTGTGGGTGCCGGGATTTGCGGGTCTACAAGACGGCACCGCTCGGAACCATAATCGAGCGACACAGGCAGTGTAGACATTGCGGCGCAAGAGTGCTTGTTACCCAAGAGCGTTTGATGCGTGTCGGAAAGAAAACGCGATAAACGGCTACATATAGCCGGCAACCCGTAATCCCCCTTGATTGAGATTCCCTCTATGTCGTAGTCTGACAATCAAACCTGATCGAGGCGACGGCGGGGAGTAATTAGCCCGGCCGAAACCAGCGTAATCCAAGGCCATGCGAGGTCGCATACTCGCGTGGCCTTTTTTGTTGCGCTCGCATGGATCGGGTTTGTGGCAATAGATGCCTTCAGCCGCTTGGCCTAAATCGATCCGCCGTGGCATCGGCGGACGTGCCTGAAATGACACGGAGGCCAATCGAGGACGCCTACACGTCTTCGGACGTTCGGAGGTGCGACCCCTCCGATTAACGCGGGTGGGCCAGTGCTCAGCGGGGCCTCATAAGTCCTGCCGGAACGGTGCGACTCCGTTACCCGCCATTGGAGAAACGCTATGGCGACTGAATCTATCAGCGACGCAATCGAGAAGGCGGCAAAAGGTCCGGCCCGGGTGACGATCGACGGCAACACCGTGGAGTCCCACCCGATCCCCGATCTGATTGCCGCCGACCAGTATGCCACCCGCAAGGCCGCCGTTGCACGTAAGGGACTGCCAATCCGTATCGCCAAGATCGTTCCGGGAGGCACCGTCTAATGGCCATCCTGGACCAATTCGGCACGCCTATCGTGCAGCCGCAAGCACAGCGCCGGCACTATCGCAATCTGTTGGCCCGCTACGACTCCGCACAGACCGTGACGGAGAACATGCGGCAGTGGAGCAACACGGACAGCTACTCGGCGGACGCGGCCAACAGCTTGGAGGTCCGCAAAAAGCTACGCGAGCGAAGTCGCTACGAGGTGGCGAACAACAGCTATTGCCGCTCGATGGTCGATACCGTGGCCGCCGACGTGATCGGCACGGGGCCTCGGCTGCAACTTCGCACGGGCGACCGTGATGCTGACAAGGCCATCGAACGCGAGTTCACTCGCTGGGCGGCCGCGATCGGCTTCGCGAAGAAACTCCGCACCATGCGGAAGTCTCGCACGGTCGACGGCGAAACGTTCGCCCTGTTCACGTTCAATGACCGTCTGCAAACGCCGGTGCAACTGGACTTCCGGCCCATCGAGTGCGACCGAATCACCGATCCGTACCCGAAGCTCGACGCCAACAACATTGACGGCGTGCGGATCGACGGCAACGACGTTCCCATCGCCTACCACGTCCTGGACTATCACCCGGGCGACATCGGCTCTTTCGGTGCCTACGGGCTCAATGGCCAGTGGGTCGACGCCGGGCGAATCGTGCATATGTTCCGACAGGATCGGCCTGAACAACATCGCGGCATCCCGGATTTGACGCCGGCGCTGCGTCTGTTCTCTCAACTCCGCCGCTACACGCTGGCCGTGTTGGCAGCCGCCGAGACAGCCGCGGACTTCGCCGCGGTGATTCAGACGAATCAGCCCGTCGACGCTGGCTACAACGTCAATGGGACCGAGACATCCGTTGCGGCTCCCGAGCCGATGGACACGTTCGAGCTGTCTCAGCGACTCGTAACCGTGCTCCCCGACGGCTACTCGCTCGGGCAAGTCAAGGCCGAACAGCCTACGACCACCTACGGCGAGTTCAAGCGGGAGATTCTGGCTGAAGCGTTTGCGGCAATGTGTATGCCATTCAACGTCGGCGCGCACGACAGCAGCGAATTCAACTTTGCCTCAGGCAAACTCGACCGGCTCGGCTATGCACGTCTGGCAGCCATCGACCAGAGCGAGTGGGAGGCGGAGTGCCTCAACCGCACGATGCTGGCCTGGGCGCAGTGGGCAATGGTCATTCCCGGTTATCTCCCGGTCGACGGTCTGCCGCCTATCAACCAATGGGCCATCGGATGGTATTGGGACGAGCTGGACGACATCGACCCGCAAAAGGCAGCACTCGCTACTGAGACGTGCCTGAAGACGTTCCAGACGACCATCCCGCGCGTATGGGCACAGCAAGGCCGCGATTGGGAAGTCGAGATGGAATCGCAAGCCGAAGCCCTCGGCATGACGGTCCCCGAATATCGGAAGCGTCTTGCCAATTCTCTGCTCGGTCCCGAGCAACAGCAACCACAACCCCAAGGAGCCGGCAATGCGAATTCCCAAGCGGATAAGCAGCCTGTTGCAAGCGACAGCGACGCCGAGTGACCTTCGTATCGCCGAAGCCGCCGGGGTGACGTTGGAGGCTGCGCACAGCGATGGTTCGCCTGCGACGTTCACGGGCGTTGCCTACAGCGGCGGCGTGATTCACGCCAAAGCGTTCAACGGCCCCGGCGTGGTCGACCTGTCCGGCGTATCGCTGTTTCCCGGCAAGCGTCCCATCCTCCAAGACCACGATAGCCGCCGCGTGGTCGGTCATAGCGAAGCCATCCAATTGACCGCCACCAGCATCGCGGTCAACGGCATTGTGTCCGGCGAAAGTGAGGCGTCAACGCAAGTCGTTGCGTCCAGCAAGAACGGCTTCCCGTGGGCGCTGTCGATCGGGGCGAAGCTGCTGAAGTGTGAATACGTCCGGCCCGGTCAGGTCGTGACCGTCAACGGCCGCACGTTTACCGGCCCTCTTACCGTCGCTCGCAAGAGCAGCATCTACGAAATCTCTTTTGTCGCGTTGCCGGGTGACACCGAGTCCTCCGTCTCCATCGCGGCGGAACTCTTTCACGCAAAGGAACCCAACATGGAATTCGCCACCTGGCTCCAAGCCAAGGGATTCGCGGCCGACGGCCTCGACGCAACTCAGACTGCCAGCCTTCAGGCAATGTTCGACGCCGAACAGAAGCCCGAGAAGAAGGCCACGATCAAGGACGACCTGAAGGCCGCCGCTGACATCGACGCCGACAAGTCGGTTGCCGACTTGCGGGCTAACATGGCCGCTGAAGTCAAGCGGATCGGGCGACTCAGCACGATCTGCAAGGATCATCCCGACCTGCAAGCCAAGGCCATCGAAGAGAACTGGTCGACCGACAAGGCCGAGGTGGAAGTCCTGAAGGCCCAGATGGCGGCTGGCCCGTTCATTCACGCTCGCACGGATCGCAAGCCGGACAGCAGCGTCTTGGAAGCTGCGATGTGCCAGTCGTTGGGCATCAAGGACTACGAGAAGCAGTTCGGCGACCAAGTGCTCCAGGCCGCACACTCGGCCTACCGCGGACGCATGGGGCTCCAGGAGTTGTTTCTCCAAGCCGCCGCCGAGAACGGCTACCTCTGCCGCCCCGGACAGCGGATCAACACGGGCAATCTCCGGGAAGTGATTTCCTACGCATTACCCACCGACTTGCGGGCGTCGGCCGCCAGTACGCTCAGCCTTCCGAACATTCTCAGCAACGTCGCCAACAAGGAACTGTTGCAGGGGTTCATGGAAGAGGATCAGGCATGGCGGGAAATCTCCGCGGTCAAGAACGTCACTGACTTCAAGACCGTGACCAGCTACCGCATGTTGGACAACTTCACCTACGAGGAAATGCCGCCGAACGCGACGTTCCCCCACGGGCAGCTCGGCGAAGAGACGTTCACTCGGAAGGCGGACACCTACGGCAAAATGTTCGCCCTCACGCGGACGGACATCATCAACGACGACATGGGCGCGCTCGATGACCTTCGCACGCGACTGGGCCGCGGTGCCGCGACGAAGTTCAACAGCGTGTTCTGGGCCGCGTTCATGGACAACAGCAGCTTCTTCACGGCTGCTCGCGCGAACTACATCAGCGGTGCGACGACGAACCTGCTGACCGATTACGTCGGCCTGCAACTCGGCTTGACCGCGTTCGACAAACTGAAGTCGGCAGCCGTTCCGCCGGCGAAAACCGGAAAGCGGATCGGTGGCACCCCGACGATTCTGCTGGTTCCGCCGGAACTGGAAGCCGTCGCTCTGCAAATCTACGCCCCGATCGCAGCGGCCGAAACCTCCAAGGTGAACATCTACTCGGGCAAGTTCCGCCCGGTCAAGGTTCATCAACTCAGCGACAGCACGATCACGGGCTACTCGACCACGGCCTGGTACATGCTGCGCAGCCCGTCGGTTCTCCCGGCGATGGTCGTCTCGTTCCTCAACGGCGTCGCTCAACCGATCGTCGAGAGCGCTGAAGCATCGTTCGACCGGCTCGGCGTCGAGTTCCGCGGCTACCACGACTTCGGCTGCGACCAGGCCGAGTGGCTGTGCGGCGTGATGAGCAAGGGCTCGGCGTGATCCTGACATCTACCAACAATCCTCCACAAGTAAGGAGCCAATAACATGGCGAACAATTGGATCAAAGAGAAATTCGGCGACACTGCCGACTACCTGGCAACCGCCGACAAGGTGTCTGGCGAAGCCGTCGTTATCGGGAGCGATCCGTTCCCGGTGGCGTCCGACATCGACTACAGCGTCAACCCGCTGGGCACAGTGTCGATCGGCGTGGAATGCGAAACCGTTTTGGTTCCGCAAGCCGCCGAGATCATTCCCGCTGGAACGGTTGTCTACTGGGACGCCGATGGCACGCCGGTAAGTGGCGCGGCCCTCAGTGGAGCCGCGACCGCCACGGCCACGGGCAACACCATCATTGGCACGGCGGCTCCGTTGCAGCCCAACGGCACCACGGCCACGGCGGCTGCGGACTACTACGTCCGCGTGATTCGCAACCGTGGCATGGTCAACATCGCCACCGTCGGCGGAAGCATGACGGCCGACGACATCACGGGCAGCGATGCCGCACTGACCATCGGCGGCGAGCCTGGATCGTCGGGAGCCGGTGGAACCGTTGTGGTTGTCGGCGGTGCCGGCGACACGGGCGCAGGTGGTGCTTGCAGCGTTACCGGCGGTGCGGGCAGCACGGAGGCCGGCGGGGCGGTGTCCATGATCGGCGGTGCAGGCAATGGAGCCTATGCCGGTGGTGCTGCTGCTGTCGGCGGTGGGGCCGGCGGCGCTGCTGGGGCCGGCGGGGCCGTGAGCGTCTACGGTGGCGTGCCCGCCTCGGGCAACGCTGCCGGAGGTGCTGCTTCTCTCGCGGGCGGAGCCGGCGCCGGCTCGGGTGCCGGTGGTGCAACGTCCATCGTCTCGGGTGCCGGCGGCGCAACCGGTGCCGGCGGTGCGTTGACGATCACTGCCGGAACTGGCGGTGCGACCAGCGGCAACGCCGGAACCGTCGCCGTGGTTGGCGGGGCCGGCAACGGCACGACCAACGGGGCCGGCGGTGCTTGCTCGACCACGGGTGGTGCTGGCAAGGGCAGTTCGGCCGGCGGTGCCGTATCGAGCGTCGGCGGCGTCGGTGGTGCAACTGGCGCCGGCGGTGCCGTGGCTGTCACGGGCGGTGCCGGTGGGGCATCGTCGGGCACTGGCGGGGCCGTGACCATCACCGGTGGTGCCGGGTCGGCCGGCAACGCCAACGGTGGAGCTGTCACGATCACCGGCGGTGCGAAGAACGGCTCGGGTGCTAACGGTGCCGTTGGCATCGGCAGCGACAAGGCTACGGCCGTCACGATCGGCTACGCCTCGGGAACGCTCAAGCTGGTTGGCATCCCGGCCAGCGATCCGTCTGTCGCCGGGCAGGTCTGGGCCAACAGTAACGTCCTCACCCTTTCCGCAGGTTGATCGATGAACGAGCTGGAGCATATCGGAAGGCTGTACATGGAGACCCAGCGGCTGCTCGGCGAGTACGGGCGGCTGCTGGACCTCTTGTCTCGTTCACTGACCGACCAGGGTTTGCGTGACACGATCCTCGTGGACGCGAAGACGCAAAGCTGGTCGATCGTTCTCGACATGAGCAAACCGCCTGCAACGGCGGAAGGATAAACCCTATGCGCAACATGCTCGGCGAAGCAGAGACCTGGCTGGGGTCGCAACTGCGCGAGCATGTTGCCGTGCGAATCGTCTACCGACGTGGCGAGGAAGCCTGCGAGCTTCCCGCCACTGTCGGCAAGACGGTCTTTGAGGTGTCCGACCAGTTCGGCCAACAGTCGTGGGAATCCCGTGACTACATGGTCGAGACAGCCGCCCTCGCGTTTTCCGCCGGGACCATCACGCCGGAAGCCGGCGACCGCATTTGGGAACTGCGCGGCGGCCTGACTTCGGTTTACGAGGTGATGGCCCCCGGCAAAGAGCCCTGTTTCCGTTACACCGGACCGGGCAGAGAGAGCCTGCGAATCCACACGAAGTTGGTTGAGGAATTGTAGCGTGGCCCTGATTACCGACATCGCCGACGCCGTGGTTACGGCCCTGAACGCGGGCACGTTCGCCCTCGAATTCACGGCCGTTCGCACGCTCGTCCCCCAGGTGAAACTGGAGGATATGTCGACGCTGCATGTCAAGGTAGTTCCGACCACCACGCGAAGTCGACTCGTCACACGCACGGCCACGGAACGCGAGTTCATCATCGACGTCGGCGTGCAACAGAAGTGCGACGTGGACGATGACGACGTGACCGACCCGCTGGTCACGCTCTGCGAAGCCATCGAGGCATTGCTCTTCGGCAAGGTGCTTACCGCCGGATCAAAGAAGGCCATTTGCATTGCCGTCAACGATCCTGCCGGCCGGGATGCAGCCGACTACTCGCACGCCAGCACGTTGCGTCAGTTCACCAGCGTTTCGCACTTCACGTACAAGGTGGTGAGCTGATGGTCACGTTCAAAATGAAGGATATGTTTTTCGACCGCAAGGCTGTTATGTCGGCCGTCGAGAAGGCCGGAAAACAGTATCTCAGCAAAGCCGGCGGCTACACCCGCAAGACGGCACGGGGAAGCATCAAACGCAAGGGGCTCGCACGCAAGCAACCCGGCAAGGTCGGCGGGAAAGCAGAGGCTAAGTGGCTCCGGGAAATCAACGACCAACCCACATCGCCTCCCGGCACTCCGCCGTTCACGCACACCGGATTTCTCCGTGACGACATCCTCTACGGCTACGACGCCGCCGCGCAGAGTGCGGTCATCGGCCCGTGGCGCAAGCCGTGGCTGAACGCACTGCACGAATACGGCGGCACGGTCCCCATGATCGTAGTCCGCGGGGCCCGCGGCATGACGTGGCTCCAGCGTGCGAATTCTCGCGTCCGCCGCTACGCGAAAGTCGTCAAGGCCGTTTCGGTCACATATCCCGCCCGTCCGTTCATGCGGCCCGCGCTCGCGGCCGTGCGTCCCCGGCTCGCCAAGATGTGGCAGGACTCCGTCAAAGCAACCTAACCAATAACCTCCCTCTCTCAAGGAGAAACGAACATGGCAGCAGGTGATTATCGCATCGGACTCAATGGCGTCTTTCTCTACGGCACGGCCGGCAGCACGGCGGCGACCACGGCGTTGAACATTACAGACGTGACGCTCGAAACGTCGGCCATCGAGGCTGACGCGAAGAGTCGGGCATCGACAACCTGGGTGCCGACCAAAGTTGCCATGCTCCAAGCAACCCTGACGTTCACGATGCTCGATGAAGAGGGCGACGCGGCGATTGCGGCGGTTAAGGCTGCCTACTTCGCGAAGGGCAAGATCGCCTTCTACCCGACAGACGTTGCCGGAGGCGACGGACTCGACGCCGACTACAACATCACCGGCCTCTCGCGCAACGAGTCACTGACGGAAATCATTTCCTACAGCGTCACGGCCAAGCCGAACAACGAGCAACGCGAGCCGTCTTGGCATTGATTCACAACCGCACATCCAACGATAGGAGAGACATAGCATGACCGTAACAGCAACTGTTACCAGCAACGATTCCATCGCGGGCCTGTCCATGCAGGGACTGACCACGCGAAGTGCATCCGCACAGATTGGATTCTCGGATGATCTCGCCGTCGCGAAGGTCGGGGCATTGACCACTCGCACCAGCGACACCGCCGGCACGCTCACGATGGCTGCGGGCCACGGGTTCACCGACGGGCAAATCATCACGATCTACAGCGCCACCAGCGTGACCTACGGCTGCACGATCGGCACGGTATCGAGCAACTCCGTTCCGTTCACGACCGGGGCCGGCGACGTGCTGCCAGCAGACGAAACCGCCATCACAGCCCAAGTCGAAACGACCCAGAACGTCGACTTCGACGGCGACCTCTTGCAACTGATTTGCGCGATGGCAACCCGCCGTGGGCACATCCGCTTCATCGACTCAGGGTCCGCCGTGTTGGCTGCTTCCGAGTTGATCGCTTCGGAGCCGTGGCGATGGGTGGCCGACCAGGGCGTCACGAATCCCTTGACCGGCAACGCGGTCGATACCGTGGTGATTTCAAACGGCGATTCGTCGAACACCTCGACGATCAAGATGGGTGCACTGTTCGAGTCTCAGGTCTAACCCTGGCCTCCGCACGGCTTGGGCCGCTGTGCCGTGTGCTCCAGAAAACAGCGGTCTTTTCACAATTCACAACTTCGGAGGCAACGAAGTGAAGACGTTTAATGATACCGAGGGCCGCTCGTGGGACGTGGCCGCCACGATCGGCAGCTTGCGGCGGGTTAAAGACCTGGCCAGCGTCGATCTGACCGACCCGCAACGACTGGCCGAACTCGGCGACGATCCGTTCCTGTTGGGCTCGGCGTTGTACGCCTTGTGCAAGCCGCAGATCGACGAACGGGAGTTGACTGAAGAGCAGTTTGCGGCCGGCTTCGACGGCGACGTGGTCGAGAAGGTTGCGGCCGTACTGGTCGAGGAATTGATAAATTTTTCCCGCCCGGCGAAGAGGACAACGCTTCGCCGGGTGATGGAAAAGAAGCTGACGGTCGACCAGCGGCTACTCGACGCGGCGGAGGAAATGATCCAGGACGGCGGGCCGCTGGATCAATCGGTCGAGAAGAAGCTGGCCGAGATGAGAAGTTCGATATTTGGAACTGCATCGACGACCTCGCCGGCATCGTCGGCATCGACCCCAGCGGCTTGACACTTCGCTCGTTGCTCAGGATGGCTCACAGCCGGCAGCAATCGGAGTGGGCACGGACAGCTACGCTCTACGCGAAGATCCACAACGTGAACCAAACGAACGTCAGAGACATGATTTCACCCGAAGACATCATGCCGCACGCGGGCAAGCCGCGAGTGAAGCGACAGGCCCCGCCGCCGACTGAATCAGACAGGGCCGCGTTGCGTCTGGCATTCCCCGAAAAGCGAGCGTAAACCATGT
>Ga0172381_10006869_pt1 | contig 11343 bp, 29 predicted proteins | sample Leawel6488metaG_FD_119754 | JGI IMG/M metagenome (GOLD analysis project Ga0172381, IMG submission 119754) | Leachate microbial communities from a municipal landfill in Southern Ontario, Canada - Leachate well 64-88 metaG | ecosystem: Engineered > Solid waste > Landfill > Unclassified | place... | reverse complement strand
TTTTAATGAATCAAAAAGAAATTGCAGAAAAGGTAAGCACTTATATTTTTATAAACTTGTTAGACAAGATAAGAGAAAATGAATTACAAGTTATAAATGAAGATACCGAACTAGAAGAATTTCCGCTATAAATTTTGTGCTATGTTCTATATCCTGTATTTTTGCAGGATATATTAGAGAGTACAAATAAAAGGAGTGTGTTAAATGAAAGGTAAAACCTATATTAAATTATTTAACGGTTTAGAAGTAATAACTCCAGAAAACATTATAACTAAAAAAGATGTTAAAAAAAATGAATCGCTATATTGCAAGTGGTATAGCCTACAACGACAAAGAATATATGATTTATGAAGATAAAGAAGGTAATTTTCGTTTTCTCAAAGATTAAATAAAAGGAAGGTAATAAAATGAAAATGGTTGAATGTCCCCAATGTCAAGGTAAAGGAACATATAATTTAATCCAAAACTGGCAAGGTAAAGAGTATATTACAGAAGTTAAATGTAATTGCAATAATGGTAAAATATCTTGGTCAGAATATTGCACAATTTATAGAAAAAGAAACAACAATATATTTTAATACCTGTTTGAATGCTATGGTTAACAATAACATAGCATTTTATAGAGGTATTAAAAAGATACCTACTAAAAGGAGGTTAAAAACAATGTTAAACTTTAACCACAAGGAAATTAAACAAGGTGATTTTGTTAATTTTGGTGCATACGGATCTTTTTATGTTTGTAGAATTGATGAATCTTTTGGTATATAGGAGGTAAGATAAATACATGATACAAAATTCAAGGCAAAAATGGGAAATAGGCAATAATGTCAAAGTTGGATTTTTAACCTTAAAAGTTATTGAAAAAATCCCAACACCAGGAGACTACAAACCGGATAAATACATATTACAGAGTAACAAAGGTAAAAAATACGAATTTACACCTTACAATGGTTTACAAACTATATAATACAACAAAAAATATAGTATAATAACAAGGAGGTGAAAAGTTAATGAACATGGAAAAGTTTAAAAAATTTACTGCGTGGTCAGAAGCACATGCAATTAAACAATTATGTGATTATCTTAATAGTAAGAAATATAATTGTGGTTTAGATTTTGAATATCTTGCAAAAGAGATGTTATCAGAAATAAGTTATAGAAGTGAAAAATGTGATAACAAAACCGATTGGACAGAAAAAGGCAAGGGTATTTCGGCACATGGAGACTATGGTAAAGAATATGGTTATACTTTTAGATTAGAATTGCATGATGTAGAAGATTCGAAAAAACATAAATACATGCTAGAAGTAACATTTTATATTTACTTATACAATTGTTAACAACTATCATAAAATACAGGTTTGAAGACCATGAGAAAGGAAGGTTAAAAAAATGAAAGAAGTATATTATTTAAGTTGTGGAGGTTTATACCTCTGTGGCAAGGTTAGAAAGGAATATAAAATTAATGATACATTTAAATTAAAATGGACGATATGCAAATTAAGAGTAATTAAAGTATTAGATAATGAAATACATGTAATTCCTGCATAACAGGTATCACCTGTTATCTTTTTAAAGTCTCCTGCATTGTAGGAGGTTTTAAAAGGTTAACAAAAAACAAATATAAAAAGGAAGGTGTTAAAGTTATGCCAAGAACTAAATATTTTGTTGGAATTAGAACAATTGATGAACTTAAAAAATCCTACCGTAAATTAGCAATGCAATATCATCCTGATATTTGTAAAGAATCATTTGCAGAGGAAAACATGAAGCAAATCAATAACGAATACGAATTAATGTTTGAATATATCTTAATTCATTCTACCGAAGATCAACAAAAACAATATAACAAACAAGGACACGGTATCAATGATGGATACCGGGAAATAATCAACAAAATAATACATATTCCCGATATCATCATAGAATTATGCGGTAGTTGGCTATGGATAAGCGGAAATACCAAACCAGTTAAAGATCAACTTAAATCAGCGGGTTTTAAGTGGGCAAAGAAAAAAATACAATGGTACTGGAGACCGGAAGAATACAAACAATGTTTTAATAAAAAGTCTATGTCAATGGATTATATCAGATCAAAATACGGTTCTGAACAAATTTATAACAAACCATACGATCAATTAGAATCAGCTTAATATATCTTGTTTATGTGTTATAGTTTTTATAATATAACACATACTAGAGGATATAATATATTTTATCCTACTAATAAAAAAAGAGGTGTTATTAATGAGACATACCGACAATATTTATAATGATTTAGAAATGTATAAACACAGAGAAATATATAATTTAGTTGATACTATGTGTTTAAATAGTACAACAGGTAACATTAATATTTATGATAACAATAAAATAACTTTAAAGTATGAATTAATAGTAAAATTAGGCAACGAATTAGATCAAAGAGAATATAAGTTTAATTCTCTTTATCAAGTTTTAAATGCGGCTTATTTTGTATCACTATTAATAAAAAAAGATAATAATAACATTATACAAGATTTTAAAATATTTTCTTATATAGCAAATGGTAAAAATAAAGTTATATTTGAAGATATAACTGATAATATTTATTATTGGGATACTGTTCAAGAATCAAAAATTAAGCAAGAGAATGAAGAAATGAAAGAACAATTAAAAGAATTGCAATTATATAAAGAATTTATAAAAAAATTCAATGCAGAAAAGACACTTGAAAACTTTAAACAACAAATAGACGTTAATCATAGTAAAGGTAAATTTGGTATTATAGCATATAACAGACAACTAACAAAACAAGAATTAAATGAATACGAGATGAGAGAATATTATAATTAACTTATTTCTTGTGCAGAGTGCTAAAACATTATTTAGCACTCATCAGAGGAAATAAATATAAAAGACAAAGGAGGTTACATATTAAATCATTAGAGAATATTAACAAAAAGGAGGTTATAAAAAAGTGAAAAGATATCTTGTGACTATATTTCAAAACAAAAAAAATATTGATACAATAGAAGTATATTCTTCTACAAATTTAGGATCTTGCAGAAAAGCATTACAATTTATTAAAAAAGACTATCCTAATTCAGGGGGATTTACTGCAATTGCAAAGCATTCTGATTTTTACGGAAATGTTATTCCAGAAGAAATAACACATTATAATTATTCCATCCCGTATAATAGTATATAATATAATACTAGCATATTAGCAGGGACCATAAAAACCTGCTTTTATGCTATAATATTAAAAAGGAGTGATTTTAGATGTTATTAAACGAAGAATTAAAAAGGGAATATGGGGTGATAGAATATAATAAAATTCCCAAAGGATACCATGATATTGAAAGAGATTTTATTTGTTGGGACGAAATAGAAAAAACTGATAAGGTAAAAGCCGAAAGAATAAGATTTGTAACAGATAGAGGGTTTCCAATGTTAGATTTATCATATTGTCATTTATTTATTAATGGTAAAAGGTATAATGTAACAGGATGTCCTTTTACTCAAATTTCTAAAAAGAACTGGAAAAGTGATTTAATAAGAATACTTAAAGAAGAAGGTATTTATATAAAGGATTTATTTAATCCTGAAATTATATCGATTTTGTTTTAACAATAACATTCTAGCATAACTTTCACGTTATGCTATCTTTAAAGGTTATAAATTTAATGTTATAATCTTTAAAAATAGCATAATATGCTATAATAAACTAAAGGAGTGATTTATCATGTTAAAAACAGCAAATTCTATTAAACTGTATTTAGAATGTGAATTGGCAGAACTCCACGAAGGAATTACAGATCCTAAAACAGATCAACAAACAAGAGAAAATATGATTAATAGCGAAGGTGTTATACAAACTATATTGGGAGGTATTCAATGCCAAAATGACAATTATATTATTAATAAATGGATTAAATACTTTACTGGTAATAAAATTGTTATGAGGAAATAAAAACCTCTAATAAAATTAAGGAGTGGTTTTAATGTTATTATTTGAAAAGGTTGATCATGTAGTTAAAATTATTGGTCAGGGTGCAAGTATTAATGCAGTATCTTTTCATAGCCAATATTCAAAAACTTATGCGGTAACAGAACAGGAAATTAAAGAAGCAGCAATAAAATATCCAAATTGGGTATTAATTAAAAATGGTGATGTATTCACAGATAAGGAAATTATAGAAAAACATAAGGAGGAAAATAAAAATGTGTAAAAAAATGTATATAAACTAATTATTCCTTGTTTGTGCGCTATATAACAATATAGCGCAGTATAGAGGGAATAAAATTAAAATAAAAAGGAGGTATAATATAATGTATTGCGCATTATCTAATTATTATTGCAGATGCCAAAATTGTGAAAAATGTTACCTTTATAACGAATTTTTTGGATAGGTAACAAAAACAAAATAACAATAAGATGATATATTTTAAGTAATAACAATTAATCTTTTAATTTGCACACTACAACAGTATAATATTAGTGTGCGATCTAAAGGATTAAAATCCTTTAATAAAATAATAGGAGGGTTTATAACATGAATCTAGTGGGAACAATTAACGAAGGTTACACAATTATTAAACAAGGTAAAAAAGCAGTAATAGCACATAACAGTAAAGTGCCCAATCCATATGTAGCATGGTCTTATAATATTATTAGCAATCCTAAAAAACCTAGTTATTTTTGGGGAAAGTATGGATCAACAAAAGAATATGCGGAGATATTTTTTAATAACAAAGAAGAATAGTATAACAACATGAAACGTGCGTTTTATGCTAGTAAAATATAAATAACAGGAGGAATAAAAATGTCAAAAGGAAACGTATTAACAATTTGTGATAATTGTGAAAATACTTTTAGAACAGAAGTTGAATTTCCATTTAGTAATAAAGGATTTACTACTAAAATTGATAAATGTCCTCATTGTGGAATTGAATTAAAAATATTTGACGAACATATTTATAATGAAGACGGAACAATACAATCTTAAAATGTGCATTTCATTCTATGTGATCGGATAGGGTAGTAAATAGAAGCTAGAGAGAGTTAATCTAATTATTTGGCCTATAAAATATTAAAAAGGAGTGATTTTAATGAAATATATTAAGGTAGAGTATGATGGAGAAGAAATCTATATTAATACAATAACAGAAAATGATTTATTGTATAGAATAGATATGTCAGATTGTATTGATTACGAATATGATATATTTTATTTTGATATAACAGAAAGACAATTTAAAAAGGCAATAATTAAGGGAATATGGCATTATGGAAACAATCCTTTATATATTGAAGTATTAGATCAAAACAATAATATTCTAACTTCTGGTTATGGAACAGATCATTAATATACTTTGCTTGTATCCACAAGATTAACTTGTGGATATTCTGGAAAGTATATAACAAATATAACATAAAGGAGGTATTTCATGATAATCATAGCAATTATAACAATTGCCTACATACTATTTCTTGCTTCACTATGCGCTATGAAATATAATAGTAGATAATAATTAATAAAACAAAATAATATAATAAATTGGAGGTTTTAAAATGAGAAAAGGCGATTTAACTCGCGAACAAGTTATTAAAATTGTAGGATCAAAATTAGTTGAAGAACTAGAAAAGGAAAATTGTGATTTTACTAACAGATTGCAAACAGATGGCGACGAAAGTGTTGAATTTACAGCTAGTATTAAATTTGTTGATAATGAAGGATTGCCTAGATGGTTAACAGTTTATTACTATCAAAATCCCGAAGACCTTGAAAAATGTGACGATTTAGGAAGTCTTAATTGGGAAATTGAAGGATATGAAATATATTAAATGGTGCAATAAAAACTAAATTTGATGATAATAATAGGGAGGTAATAACATGAAAGACGCATATGTTACTTATACAATAGTTAATGGTATTTATCATATTGAAATGAAAATTGATGGTGAATTTATCTGTGGAGGAATAACAGGAGTTAAAGATTATGAAAATGCTTATTCTTTTGCTTCAAGAATAGCAAAAAATCATAATGCTAGATTAGCATGGTTTAAAAAAGAAAGTAAAGATTTGATTAAATTAGATAAAGCAATTAAAGATTGGACGGAAGTAGCGGAATATGCTGATAGAATGGCTGAAATGGAAATAGCTAGAGGTAGTAGTCCCAACGCTTTTATTAATCAGGCAGATGTTGCAAGAAGAACAGTAAAAGCATTTGAAATTCAAAAAGAAACGGGTATTCCTGTTTGTAGTTGTTGTTTTAAACCATTTGGAAAAGGAAATAAAATTTTAATAAGAAATTAATATTCCTTGTTTATGTCCACATATAACAGTGTGGACATACTAGAAGGAATATAATATAATAATAAAGGAGGTGTTAGTAAAATGAAAAAATGTATATGTAAATATCATAATAAATGCAAGTTTAAAAGTAAAGAAATAATTAATAACAAACAAATTAATGTATGTAATTATTTTAAATTTTATTGTGAATATTGCTATGAACAATAGCAAGTTAAAACTTAAATAGGAGGTGTTAAAATGAAGGTTAAAAAATTAATTGAAAACCTAAAGCAATACGATGAAAACAAAGAGGTTAATATTGTATTTCTTGATAATGATTTTACTGAATATACTACTGAAATTAAATTTATAGGAATAAATAAAAAAAATGGTAAAGTTTATTTGTGGGGCGAAAAATAATAGGCAACAAAATCATTATTTGATAGGAGGAATATAAAATGAAAATAACAATAAAAGAACAAAATATATTAAATGAAATACATAGGAAGTTTAGTGAATTAACAGATTTATATTATCAGCTATCTACAGAAACAAGAGAAAAAACATTAAAACTTCATGGTGAATACTATTCAATAAATCATTGTATTAGATGGGGTGAAATTGCTATAAATGAGATAAGAGAAGAATTTAAAAACAACTAAGTTTTAAACTAGCACACAAATAAATCTTGTGTGCTATATTAAGATTTAGTATATAATAATAAAAGGGAAGGTGTTAACCATGAAGGAAAACGAAAATTTGTATTTACGTAAAGAAACCTTATTAAATGAAGGTTATTTGCAAAAATGGACTATTTATGAAGCAGCAAAAGAATTTACTCAGAACTATGTTTTTGCATTACAGAATCTTAATGTTAAAGGCAATACATATTATGATAAAGAAAAACATTTTGCAGTATGGGAAGATCAAGGTAAAGGTTTTGATCTTTCTTGTTTATTAATGGGAGTGGGACAACAGAAAGAAATCGAAAATGCTCCTGGTGAAAATAGCGAAGGAATGAAAGTTAGTTTACTTATAGCTTGCAGGGAAAATAAACATTGTAATATTGAAATACCAGGATATACTATAGTTCCAAAATTAGAAAAAGGTAATTTTGGCAAAAATGAATTAGTATTATATATCTATAACAATAACAGAATAACAGGCACTAAATTTGAACTTGAATGTAATGAAGAAACATATAACAGAGCTATTGAATCTTTTGGTTATCTTGTGGCAAAAGAAGAAGATAGATATAAATTCAGTGAATCATCTATTATAGATGAAAATAGTAATGGACAGAATTTATATATTAATGGAGTAAAAATTAATACCAGCATGAAAATGTTGTTTTCCTATAACTTAACAGGTAAATCATTATCTAATAGAGATCGTAATGCTATTAGTCCATATGATATTTGTTATGAGATATGGAAACAAATATTTTCAAAATTGAAGGATAAAAATAAGATTAAAACCATAATTGAAAACATAAGTAATAACACAATAGAGACTTATTATTCTTATCCTTATTTTTTAACAATGGACGTTAAGGACATTTGGCAGGATTGTTTTAAGGAATTGCATGGTAATAAAATTTGCTATTGTACTGGTGATAAATCAGACAATAGAGCTAGATATCGTAAATTTAAAACATTAAAAACTCCTGTTAATGGTATGTTACAATTATTGAGTGAGTTTAACATTAAATCTAGTGCAGAAATAGCACCCGATAAAGAACCTAAAAAAGAGTATATACAATTAAAGGATTTGTATTATATAGAAAGGGATAATATAAATTCTGTAAGAAAGTTAATTCAAAAGCATTATTGCAGTAAAATTTATAATCTTAGATTTTGCAATAACTTAACAGATGAACATGAAAATCCTCTTGATGGTTTATGCTCAAATGATGAAGAATTAATTTATCTTAACAAATTAATATTATCTGATTGGGATAAACTATTTCAAACATTATTACACGAAGCAGTACATCAAGTGTCAAAAGCAGATGATTGTTCAGAAGAATTTGAAAGAGAATGGGCAAAAGCCTGTTTGTCTTTTGCAAAAGGATGTACTAGGAATAGAAATTAATGTTTTAATTTGCACATAACAGAATATAAAAAGTTATGTGCAATCTAAAACATTAATAAAAAATGTTTTTATTAAGATTAAAAAATATATTTATAATTGATTTTTTGGTCTTAATAAGTGTAAAATTTGAGTATAACAGAAAGGAGAAAATAGTTAATAAACTACCTTAAAAGGAGGGTTTTAAGACCATGAAATACTTTTATCAAGGTGTTACCGATGATATAACAGAATGTTGGCAATGTGGACGCACCCACTTAAAAAGTACAGTATGTTTAAAAGATGAAAACAATAATTTTGTTTATTTTGGTTCTGAGTGTGCTGTAAAAGCATTAAAATGGACACAAAAACAATTAAAAGAAGAAATAAAACGAGAACAAAATAAGAAAGAAAAAGATAAAGAAGAATTGCTTAAAAAGGCAAGAATCCAGTATAATAATCATCCTAATATAATTAAAGTTAATTGTGAAATTGCCGAAGCAAATAGAAATAATTTAATATTTATAGAACGTAGAGAAAAAGGATTAATAACAAAATGGAAGGAACTAAAATTACAAGCAAAGAAAGAAATATTAATACGTTTTAATTTACCTAATGATACGATTTTATGAAAAAGGAGGGTATTAAATGGAGAAATCAATTAAATTAAGAATAAAAAATCTTGCTGAACAAATAGGTAAAATAACATCACAAATAAATGATTGTGAGATATCTTTTGGAACAGAAAGATATAATAAAAATATTAATAACTGTGAATTAAAACTAAAAAGAGACAAATTATTTAATGAACAAAATGAATTGTATAAATTAATGGATGAATTAAAAGGAACTAAAGATTGGTCATTAGAATAAATTCTATTGCCTGTTCAATTGCCACAAATTACCATAACAGAATCACTTGTGGCAATTTTAGAGGAAATAAAAGTAAAAATAATATTTTACAAAGGAGTGATTTATGGTATTATATAAGGAAGGATGTTTTTACATAACAGAAATAGTTAAGGAGGTTAAATAATTATGAAAAGAAATGGAAATGTCTATATTTTAACACAAGAAGAATTAAACGAATTGAGAAGCCAGCACGGAGGAGCAATACCTATACCTAAAAATAGTACAGTAAAAGTAATAACAAAAAATGGTATAACAAAAAAATTAACTTGGGACGAAAAGGCAGAAACATTTTAAATATATCACAAAAACCTTATTTTAATGCTATTTTAGGAGGTAATTTAAAAATGGAAAAAATTATAACCGTAAGAGAATTAAAGGAATTTTTAGAAAATAAAAATGTTGATGACAATACATTTATTGGTATTAATATTAAAAGTAAAGAAAAAAATGAAAAATATTTAGGAAACGAAGACACATTAATAATTGAATACGATCCTGTTGGTAATTATTTACACCTTACAGCAGAATTGCTATTATCCCGCAAATTATAAATAACATAAAAAAGGCATTTGATGTGCCTTCTAGTCTACCTATTTAGATGTTAAATTAAATGACAGGAAGGGAGGTATAACAATATGATTAAGGGTGATGAAATAATAATTTATGAAGATCCTATTACAAAACAAAAACCTGAAGGTGAAGCAGTATTAATCAAAAAACTTGGCACTTGTGGGTTTTGGGAAGGTAAAGAACTGCAAAGATGGGAAGTTAGATTTATTGCAGGAGATTGGACAAAAACATTTGAAAGAGCAATATTAAAAGAGGTATAACAAAATGAAAAAATATAATGTATCACATGTTAAATTAACACCTGAAATTTTAACAAAAGCAAAGGAAATAAAACAGTGGAGTAAAAATTTAAATAATTCAGTGGGTATAACAGTAAGTAAAGAACATTATGCGCTAGATATATGGTTAAGACTAACACCTACCGAAAGAGCGCATATAATGCAACAAATTGATCAACCAAAAGGGATTAGAGTATATCAGGATAGGTGTATAAGAGCGATAGCACAATATTTATAGAGGAGGTATAATAGAAATATGAAAAGAGAATTAACAACTTTAGAATGGATGCAATTTAATCTTTTTATTGATAAAATGGGCATAACAAACAAAGATATATACGAAACCATACTTAACGATTTTAGGTATGGCAATATGACAATCGAAAATTTTATTAGATTATATGGAGGTAAATCAGTATAATTCAGTATAATATGGGTCATAAGTCTTTGATTTTATGGGAGGTTAAAATGGATTATTGATAACATAATTTAATTATCTAGAAAAGTTAAACCAATATATTCGTTAATGTAAATTTTATATTTGAAAGGAAGTATTATATTATGAATAAATATCTTATGGAACGTATCATGAATGATAAGGATGAGTATAATGCGTTTAGCAGAAATTTTGAAGGGAAAACTTATATATTAACTGATTCTGTATATTTTGCTGGTATACTGCCACCTTTTGAACATTATAATGATGTTCCAGATGGAGCAGAATATAGTTTTGAAATGGCATGTGATGCGATTGACAGTGAAGGGACAGAATACATTGTCTATTGGAAATATACAGATAGAAAAGACGAAAACGAAAAATATGAAGATGCTTATGATTATGGCGAACCAACCAGAGTTGAACTCAAAGAGAATGAAAGTGAATAAAAGCAACATTATTTGTTAAATTTAGTGCAATCAAACCTTAAATTTATGTTATATAAATATAAAAGAAAGGAGATATGAAAATGCTTTTAATTAATACAGAACCTAAATATTACCCTAAAAACGAAGCTAAACGTATAGTTGTAGAACTAACTAATGCTGATCCTGGTTGGCAGTATAAAGTAGTAGATTTTATTGATAGTGGTTATAGTATGATTAAAGTAATAGATGAAGAAGGAATTTTTGTTGGTTATTGGAATTAATTTTATATCTTTTATCCGTATGCTATGCTGAAAGGGTGTAGCATATCATAAAGGGTATAACAAAATGAATATAAAAGAAGGGAGGTT
>Ga0172381_10006868_pt1 | contig 11345 bp, 15 predicted proteins | sample Leawel6488metaG_FD_119754 | JGI IMG/M metagenome (GOLD analysis project Ga0172381, IMG submission 119754) | Leachate microbial communities from a municipal landfill in Southern Ontario, Canada - Leachate well 64-88 metaG | ecosystem: Engineered > Solid waste > Landfill > Unclassified | place... | reverse complement strand
TTTACAGAGCTTTTTCTTTGGAACTATGATCCTTACTAGATTATATTTAATACTCTGGTAAAAAATAAAATAGTGGATGTGTCTGTGGTAGAGAAATCGAAGCATACACATCCACCTTTTTAAAAATTAATTATGAAAACATATAACGATCTTTATAGTAAGATTTATTCTTTTGAGAACATTTATATCGCTTATTTAAAAGCAAGAAAAAATAAGAGATATCATCCGGAAGTTCTTAGATTTTCTGTAAACTTAGAAGAAAATTTAATAAATATTCAAAAAGAATTAATCAACAAAACATACAAAACTGGAGAATATAAACATTTTGTTGTTTATGAACCAAAAGAGAGATTAATTTCTGCTTTACCATTTAAAGATAGAGTAGTTCAACATGCAATTTGTAATATTATTGAACCTATATTTGAGAAATCATTTATTTATGATAGTCACGCTTGCCGCAAAGGATTTGGAGTATTATCTGGTGTTTTAAGAACTACTAAATTTCTTCGAATAGTTTCTCAAAATTCAGAAAAAGTATATTGTTTAAAAGGTGATATTTCAAAGTATTTTCCATCTATTGATCATGAAGTTCTAAAGCAGTGTATCAGAAAAAGAATTAAATGTAAAGATACTTTAAATTTAATATATGAAATTATAGATAAATCTGGTGACACATGTGGAATGCCAATTGGCAATTTAACTAGCCAATTGTTTGCGAACATTTATCTTAATGAATTAGATCATTATGTGAAAAATACTTTGAAAGTAAAATATTATATTCGATATATGGATGATTTTGTAATTTTGAGCAATGATAAGAAACAACTTAATCAAATTTTAAACAATATAAAATCCTTTCTTCAAACAAAATTAAAGTTAAAACTTAATAGAAAAACACAAGTATTTTTAGTTAAACAAAGATCAATTGATTTTCTTGGTTATAAAATTTGGTCAACCCACAGACTATTAAGAAAATGTAATATAAAACGAACAAAAAGAAAATTTAAAAAATTTCAAAAGTTATATAAAGAGCGAGCAATTACTCTTAAAGATATAAATCCAAGTATAATGTCGTGGTTGGGGCATGCTAAATGGGCAGATTCATATAAGTTAAGAGTGAAAATATTTAGATCATTGGTATTTACTCACTAGCTTTTGCCGCATTTTAAATTAATAAAACATAAGAAAGAAAATTTAAATCAGACAGGCAGGCAGATAGTCTAAAGATAGAGAGGAGAAAACAAAAAATGTTCTTAAAAATTGTGAATGGAAATCACGTTGAAATATTTGATGGATTTAATCGTATAAGTGCAAGAGATTTGGAAGCTAATGAACCTGTTGTAACTTCTATAGATTGTATTGATTTCACAGATCGACCACTATCACTACAAGAGAGTACATTTAGTCGTACAGAAATTTTTCTATTTAAAGGAAATGAAACTGTGCGACAAATTATTGCATTTAAACCAGTATATGTTTTGGGCGACAGAGGCAAAACAGTAGAACGCATTTAGTCAGACTGCCTGTCTGATATTTTTTGGGAGAATAATAAAAATGAATAATAAAGTTGAACAAGAAATAATAGATAATTTTCATAAATTGTATTACCATAAAGGAACAACTTGGCAGAATACTATATGGATGGGAATTAAAATTCAAAAATGTCCATTAGATCTGTTTATATATCAAGAACTTCTTTATGAGATTCGGCCAGATCTTATTATTGAAACAGGAACATTAAATGGTGGATCTGCTTATTACATGGCTCATGTTTGTGATATTTTGGGCAATGGTAAAATTATAACAGTAGACATTACTTCAAATAGCAATCGACCATTTCATCAAAGAGTAGAATATATATTAGGGTCTTCTATTGATCATAATATTATTAATTATATTGGATCTAAAATTGATAAAGAAATGAAAGTTTTGGTTATTTTAGATTCAGATCATTCAAGAAATCATGTCCGGCAAGAGCTGGAACTTTATAACAAATTTGTAACTAAAGATTCGTATTTAATTGTAGAAGACGGCAACATTAACAACCACCCAGTGTATCCTTCTTTTGGTCCTGGGCCTATGGAAGCCATTGAAGATTTTCTAATAACTAACAATAATAATTTTATTATAGATAAGTCAAGAGAGAAATTCATGCTCACATTTAATCCAAATGGATATCTAAAGAGAGTTTAAAATGAAAGAATTATTTTTAATCAACGAAACACTAGTAGAAAAATTATTTGATACATTTGATACAGATGCAGATTTGACATTTCTTTATCGATATGATAAATTTGAAGATATTAAAAGACATCTCACTAAAATTCTTCGAAAATTTGGTATTGATCTAGAATTTAGACAAGACGAAAATATTATTTCAATTGGTGGATTATATCAAGTGGAACCTAAAAGAATCATTGTGATCTTGCCGACAAAAAGAGATGTATATATTGAAGATATTATTGATAGAATTTTTCACGAATATTCGCATGAAATTAGAGAACAAGCTACACCACACAGATTTAATCCAACTGAAAAAGACAATAAAAATTATTTTAAAGCGCCAGAATTTAAATGGGCCATAAATGCTAGTGAATATAATATGTTAGCTTTTATTAAAAATATTACACAACCACATGAAAGATCATCTTTTGCATTCACTATTGCTTATGACTTTTGTAAAAGTTTTGGTTATCAAGACAATTTAATAAAGCTTAAAGTTAAAGAGTGGGAAGATTTATCTAAAGCAGAATATAATGAGAAAATATTAGAAGATAGACCAGAAGGAATTAAGATAGCATTTTATTTATCTGTTTATTATTCTAAATTAAAACAATCTAAATATAGAAATCTTGAAAGAGTTAAACCACCAATAATTGATCTGATTCAAATGTCAATAAAATATTATAAACGAGTAGCTGGAACATTAAAAATTAGAAATCAAAATAATCCATTTGGTCAGCGAAAAAGAAAAACCATAGTTTTGCGAGCTGGTGAGAGAATTTAAAAAGAGTCCAAAAATGGAGAAAAACATGTTATCCCTTTATGAGTATTTGTTTGATAAAACAACTGGTTATTTAGTTTTTCAAGAAACAATAGTTGATAGAGTTCTTGATGATGTAGCCAATATGTTTCATTCAAGAAAAATTTTTGATGAACAATTTCTTTTTGATTTAAAAGAATATCTTGAAAAAAGAATTACAAATCCTCAATTAAAGATTTCTTTTACCTATGATAAAAAAGCACTTACTGTTGGTGGAGAATTCAATCTACCAAATGAGATATTATTAATATTTCCATTGGATAAAAAGATTCAAGAACGAGTTACTGAGAAAGAAATATTATATGCTCTGTTTCATGAGATTTCGCATTTCTTTTCTACTATGAGTATTCATGAAAAATTAGCAAAAATTAAACTGCCAGAAAATCATTCATTATTGGTTAAACTGGTTCCTCCTCCAGAAACGACTGTTGAATTTGAAAATGAGAGCCAAGAAAAAATTATTCAATTTTTAAAATATAACTTACAGCTTAAAGAGAGACCAAATCAAGCTTTCTCTATTGCTTTTGAGATTTTTGAAAATTTTAATATTAATATGACAACTCAGGAGATCTGTGAAAAGAATCTTGCCGCAATCAAAAAGAATGACAAATATATTCGGGATAAAAGATTTTTAGAATTAAAAACTGAGAAGTTACAAGATCTTTTTCAAATTCAATATTTCATTATACAAGTTCAAGATAAAAAATTACAGAAACAATTTCTTAGCGATTACTTGAAACTAAAAGAGTTGATCGATAAATATCGGAAAAGATTCTATAAATATTGTCAAAAAATAGATAATAAAGAGATCATGTTTAGACAGAAATTATTAAAATAAGAATATTTATGGAGTTCACATGAACTTTGATGTTAAGCGTAAATTAAGAACGGAGGAAATTTGTAATATGGAAATAACCACAGTCGATATTGAACAGTATGAGATACCAGAAGAAGAAGCACAAGAAGTTAAAGATGAAAGTGGTGGAGCTCTTAATATTGGTATTATTGGAGCTGGTCAATGTGGTGGGAAGATAGCAGAGTCGTTTTATAGACTTGGTTACAAAAAATGTATCTACATTAATACAACTGACCAAGATATAAATGACATTCCTACTAAACTAGTTTTTCGTATTCCAAACAAACCAGGTGGAGCCGGCAAGAATATGAAGGAAGCTGAAGAAGCTTTCATAACTAACAAGGATGAACTTTATAATAAGTTTACAAGTGTAATTGGTAAAGTTGATCATATTTTTGTGTGTGCAGGACTTGGTGGTGGATCTGGTAGTGGGTCGATATCTGCTGTGTTAGATCTCGCTAAAAAATATATGAGATATATTGGATACGACGATCCTACTAAGAGAGTTGGTGCTATTGATACGCTGCCGACAGTTGGTGAAGTATCCAGTCCAATCGTCGCTGGAAATGCACTTATTAAAGGAAAGGAATTGTCCGAACTTGCAGATAAAGGGCAGATCTCGCCGCTTATCGTGATTGATAACGACAAAGTTAGAAATCTCTATAAAGGTTTGACGGTCGCCCAATTCTATCCAACAATTAATAATACCATTGCTCAGATGTTTAATGTTTTTAATCAGATAGCTAATTTAAGTTCAGAATTTGTAACTTTTGATGCTACTGATTATATAACAGTAATGCAATCTGGTGGCCACATGGTAATGGGAGTTACAGTCGTAAAAGAATTTCAGGACAAAACAGCAATATCAACTGCTTTGAAATCTAATCTTACTAAAACGTTATTAGCTTCTGATTTTGATTTATCTACTGCAAAAACTGCCGCTGTTATAGTTGTTGCTTCCAGAGAAGCAATCAATACTGTTTCTGGGCTTATGGATAACATTGAATATGGTTTTGATACTATTTCGAGTTTAACCGGCAACGCTACAGTTCACAGAGGCATTTACGCAGACGATAAAAATACCAATATCAGGGTCTATACAATGATCTCTGGCCTGACCAAGCCGGAAAAAAGATACGCTAGATTTATTAATAAATAATTTAATTAATTTAGGAGAAAATAAATTATGAGAAATTTTTTAAAACAATTAAAACGAGTAGGGTTGGATGTAGTTGCGCTTCTTACGATCCTTCTACTTTTGATATTTGCCACATTTGATTTCTTTCCAGTAGAAGCTAAGCTTGGATTACTATCACTAGTAATCACTAAATTTATATTGGTAAGTGCCGCTGTAATACACGCTCATGTCACCCGTAAATTACTATTCCCTTATATTGACTTCTCAAGAGAGAAAAACTTATCAAACAATATTATGATCATTGCTTGGTACGTTATTATTATTTTTGCCTGGTCTAGAGGTGGTTGACAATTAGAGGTGTTTTATTATGATTAAACACAAAATTTTATTGATACTATTGTGTATTATTTTATTTCCACTTCCGGCAAGAGCTGCAGATAGATGTCAAAATTTTATTGTTGAAATTAGATCAAATTCTGTTAGATATTTAGGTCTAGAATATCCATGGTGGTATAATCTTGGATGTGCGATGACAGAGACTAACTGTCGTCAGGACTTAGTAAGTTTTGATGGTGGGATAGGTTTATTTCAGTTAACACCCTCTACAGGGATAGTGGCTGTAATTCAGAAAGAGTTTCCAGTCAACCCATATAATGCAGAAAGTAATATTAGGGCACAGGCTTTTTACATGCATCTTATTAAAGATAAATATATGCAGCAGAAAAGCGTTAACTTTAAGAACAAGTATCAGATCTCGCCGCTTGAATTTACAAACAAATGTGGAGTAAGACTATCAGATCTTTATCGACACTATAATGGTGGGTATTGGTTTATTCATGAAAGTAAGCTTGCCGGTAAAAACAAAACTTATGACTGTGATGAAAAAGACATGAAATCCCACTGTGTCAGAGGAGGAACTTGGGTTGGATCAGGTGATAAGAAAAGATGGCTTTCTTTTTGTGAGGTTAATTATTCATATGCTGAAAAAGTCCATAAGTATGGTCAAAAATATAAGTCCGGACCAGACGGAATTGGATATTGGGAAGCAATTAAATTACCTCAAATTAATGACAAGAAAGAAAAAGAGATCAAGCCAGAAACTAAACCAGAACAGAAACCCATACATGAGAACCCCAAACCAGAAATCAAATCAAAATCTTGTTGGCAAAAAATAAAAGAATGGTTTAATAACTTATTCAAATGAGAAAAAATCATGAGCTTAAAAATTTCAAAAACAAACACACCCCCATATGATTATATTTCCGAATCTACCAATGTTAATCCTATTCAATCGACAGTTACATTGGACAATACTGGTGGAATAAAAGGCTCAAGTGTAGTGGCTGCTCATCTAGTGGCCACTACATTTAATTATACGACTATTACGGTGACACCTGTCACTGAAGATATAGGAATTGATTGGAAAGTCAGCTTAGACAATACCGTCTGGGCTAACTCAGTGAATCCAGCTAATATGGATGCATTATTAGGAGATCAAATTATACCAATTTGGTTTGCAGCTGTAGTAAATAATGATGGGTCAGTTGTAACTGGCAATTATATTAGTTGTAAAGTCAGAATAACAGCTACAGAGAATCCATAAAAACATAAAAGGTTATAATTATGACAATGATAATAACACGCAGTCTTGGATCAGATTCTGGAGCTTCTGGGACCGCTGGGACATCAGGAACTTCTGGTTCTAGTGGAACTTCTGGACTGTCTGGAACTAGTGGATCTAGTGGGACTTCAGCAACTGGAGTAACCTCTGGAACTTCTGGCTCTTCAGGATTATCAGGAACATCGGGGACTAGTGGATCATCTGGTAGTTCTGGAACATCGGGAACTTCAGGTAGTTCTGGAACTTCGGGAACTTCAGGTAGTTCTGGAACAGATGGAACTTCAGGTTCATCAGGAACTTCAGGTTCTTCTGGTAGTTCTGGAACTTCTGGTATAACAGGTTCTAGTGGAACATCCGGTAGTTCTGGAATAACAGGCACTAGTGGAACTTCTGGAAGTTCTGGATCTAGTGGAACAGCTTTTGGAAATATTGATGGTGGTGCAGCCGATACTGTATATGGTGGAATTGATCCTATTGATGGTGGAGGCGTTTAAAATGTTATAACGAGGAGAAGAATATGGCTGTAAAAATACAGTTTAGAAGAGATTCCTCATCAGAATGGACAACACATAATCCTCTTCTTTCTCAAGGAGAATTAGGTATAGAAACCGATACCTTAAAATTAAAACTTGGAGATGGAGTTCGAAATTGGAACGCTCTACCATATTATACACAAGGCGAAGCAGGAACTTCTGGAACTAGTGGTTCATCGGGAACATCAGGCAGTTCAGGAACAAGTGGAACTTCAGGAACTTCTGGTTCTAGTGGAACGAGTGGTTCTTCTGGAACTTCTGGTTCATCTGGAACAAGTGGTTCATCAGGATCGTCTGGATCTAGTGGAACATCTGGTAGTTCTGGAACTTCGGCAACTGGTGTGACTTCTGGAACTTCTGGATCAAGTGGAACATCTGGTAGTTCTGGAACTTCAGGATCTAGTGGAACTTCAGGTTCATCTGGGACTTCTGGATCTAGTGGTTCATCAGGAACTTCTGGATCAAGTGGAACTTCTGGCAGTTCTGGAACAGATGGAACCAGTGGGACATCTGGCACCTCTGGAGCTAGAGGTGAGGCATTCCAAATAGATAGTTCTGGTATTCTCGATGAAGCTCAAGTTATTATAATAGAGGCTAGTGGAGCAACTCCAGATGATGTATATGTATATTTAGTTACCGATGATGAGAGAATAGATAAAGATATACCAGCTGGAATAGCTGGAGATCAATCAAAACATGTTGTGATGTGGGACGGAATAAACTGGCATGACTATGGTCAGTTTACAGGTTTGTCTGGCACAAGTGGTTCGTCAGGAACTTCTGGTAGTTCAGGGACATCAGGATCTAGTGGAACTTCTGGAACATCTGGAACCAGTGGCTCATCTGGGACATCTAGTAGTTCTGGAACTTCTGGATCTAGTGGAACATCTGGAACCAGTGGCTCTTCTGGAACATCTGGAACTTCTGGAACATCTGGTAGTTCTGGGACATCTGGTTCATCAGGAACTTCTGGATCTAGTGGAACATCTGGAACCAGTGGCTCATCTGGGACATCTGGTAGTTCTGGAACTTCTGGATCTAGTGGAACATCTGGAACCAGTGGCTCTTCTGGAACATCTGGTTCATCAGGAACTTCTGGTAGTTCTGGGACGTCAGGAACATCTGGTTCATCAGGAACTTCTGGATCTAGTGGAACATCTGGAACCAGTGGCTCTTCTGGAACATCTGGTTCATCAGGAACTTCTGGTACTAGTGGTTCGTCAGGAACGTCAGGTAGTTCTGGAACATCTGGATCTAGTGGGACAAGTGGCTCTTCTGGAACGTCTGGTAGTTCTGGTACTTCAGGAACAAGTGGTTCTTCTGGAACGTCAGGTAGTTCTGGTACTAGTGGTTCGTCAGGAACTTCTGGCAGCTCTGGAACAAGTGGAACATCTGGTAGTTCTGGATCATCTGGAACTTCAGGATCTAGTGGAACATCTGCTACGTCGGGTACAAGTGGAACTTCTGGAACTTCAGGATCTAGTGGAACTTCTGGTACGTCGGGAACAAGTGGAACTTCTGGGAGTTCTGGAACCGCTGGCTCTAGTGGAACATCGGGGCAGTTTGACATGACGGTGGCAGTTGTTACTACCACTGGAAATGTTTCTACTTATGCTGAAATTTATGGAACACTGAGTGGTAATATTACGCGTAATCTTCCAGCTGTTGCCGGTTATGCTGGTAAAATTTTTATGTTTAAGAAAATTGGCGCAGATGGATATACTATTACCTTAGAAGGTGATGGCACAGAAACTATTGATGGAGCTCTTACGAGAGTTATACAATATCAATATGAGTATGTACAACTTTTAGGGGTAGATGCAAGTCCGGATTATTGGGTAATTGTAAGTGATAATAAGATAGATAGCGAAAGATTAGCTAGTCTTGATTATTTGAATCAAGAATAATAAATAGGTTTGAAAAATGAATATTTTATCTTTTTTTAGTAAGGCTGGTGTACCGGCAACAGGTCTTTCTCCGACTGCAAGGGTGTTAGAAATCCCGAGCGGAGTTGTTGCAGTTAATGATCAACCAATGACAGAAATTGCAAATGGATTTTATGTTTATGATTTCGTTGGATATGATTATACAAAAGATTATGCAATTTTGTGTGATGGTGGCGCTACATTAACTGGCTCTGAGAGATATGTTGTAGCTGGTAATGAAAGCTATTGTGTGCCATTAATTAGAGCGGAAATTAATGAAATAATTAGAACAGACCCATCTGTAGAATTGGCTTCTATTCCGAATGATACAGCTCCATTGGCTGATCAACTTCAGTTTGTGTTTCAATATTTTAGGAATAAGAAGACGGTTACAAATGTTCTTGAAACAATGTATAAAGAAGATGAAACTACTCCGTTGGGTTCTGCAACTCTATCAGATGATGGTACAACATTTACGAAAAATGAAACGGTATAAATAAATGAGTGGAAAACATCAGAGACGAATGTGGGTACTACCAGCTTCGACTGGTAGTACCTCACGTTATGACAGAATGCACATTGGTGTTGGTCGATCGTTAAGTACAAACATCATTGTTGAACAAGATACTTCATTAAAAGCATTATTAGATTATTTACTTGAACAAGATACATTTATAAAAGTTTTAACAGATATTAATCCCCTGTTTGATACTTGGATAGCTGTATTTGCTCCACCTACTCCGAGTGCTGGAGGCGGTGGAGAAAGAAGCGGACGAGTTCTTGAAGCTCCGATTGGCCCTTATAACAAAAGAAAGAAAATAAAAGCTGACCAAGTAATTGAACTCTCAAAAATAGATGTATCTAAATTAGTGTCAGAGAAAAGACCAAGAAACATAAAAGTTAGTGCGAAATTAGATTCAATAAATGAAGCGACAGTGATTGTTAAAGATGTCGTTATAATTGATGATACTTCTGCAGTTTTAAATATTGATCTTATTGATAAAAATTATGTTCGGGTAATAGATGTTAGGATTTCCAAGGAGGAAGATTAAATGATTACAATTGATCCTGATAAATCAAAAGTGTTGGAATTTAAGGTTAATATATCTGGAAATGCGGCTCAACCATCTGCGAGATTAATAATGCCTCTCGGTGAGAATTTAAATTTATCAATTCCTGGTCAAGTTCATAATGGTTCTATACAGGTTGTTATTCCGAAATTGAAACCATTTTATGAAATATTAAAATCCGGCGCAGCTCAACTTGAAGTAATAGTGGATGATACAGTATATAAGCCGTGGATTGACCAAATTGAATACAAAGAACAAATTAAAGTTGTTGCCGAAATCGTAGAAGAAGAAAAAGAAAATATTAGTTCCCTTAAGAAAGTTCAAGTTGGGGCAAGTTTAGTTACTGAAAATGAGGAGCCCAAGAAAATCTCGCCGACTGAAAAAGAAAAGGATTATAAGTTTAAAATCAATAATCGAGATGATTATCTTTAAAAGAGGAAAATAAAATGAGTACAGAAAACTCATCAAAGAAAAGTTTATTTTTTATTATTCTGAATCAGTATAAAAAACCAATTATTATTGTGGTTATCGGATTAATCTCAATTATTTGTATTGTATTTGCTTTTAAGTCATACGGCAAAGATTATGTTACAGAAATTATTCGAGATCTTGTTAATAAACAAATTGAATTAATTGAACAGAAATATCTGGACGAGATGAAAATCAGGGATGATCAAATTAACAATCTTCAGAATAGACTTTCAACTTCTGAAAAAACTTATACAAATTTGAAAAAGAGAGTTGGCGATGTTGAAAATAAAATTAAAGAAAGAAAGCCACCAGCAACTTCTGGTGAGCTTAGGGATCGTTTTAATCAGCTTGATTATAAGCCCGTCAATTAGTTATAGTCAAGGTATTCCAAATGCAATTCCAGGAACAGTTTCAAGTGGTAGTTTATCGGCAACTTCGACAGTTGTAGTATCTACTACTGAACCTGTTGTTTGTTTTAAAGAATCTGATGCTTCCAGAATGGTTGTTGAATTAGAAAACAATGATGATTATCGGGAGCAAATTGATCTATTAAAACAAGCAAATTCTGAATTAGAAAAACAAATTGGATTTTTAAAAGAGATCAATAAACTTCAACAAGAGCAACTCAAGGTGTCTGAACAGACAATAGCCTCATATAAAGAATTATTGAAGACCCAAAAAGAGGCTT
>Ga0172381_10006867_pt1 | contig 11346 bp, 13 predicted proteins | sample Leawel6488metaG_FD_119754 | JGI IMG/M metagenome (GOLD analysis project Ga0172381, IMG submission 119754) | Leachate microbial communities from a municipal landfill in Southern Ontario, Canada - Leachate well 64-88 metaG | ecosystem: Engineered > Solid waste > Landfill > Unclassified | place... | reverse complement strand
TTAAGCTGGCAGCCAGTATGGACAAAGCCCAGGTTGGCAAAGAGATAGGAGTTAAAGACGGGGCAATGGCGTATGTCATAGCTTGGAACAACGATTATCCGACCACTCAAAGGGTTCTCGATAGCGATGGAAAAAGCAATAATCCTTATTGGCTGGTAATGATGCCGTTGAAAGACCTTCAAGGAAACAAGCAGGCCTTATTGGCGATGGAGGTGTCGACAGATGCTGTCAGCACTATTTTGATGTCGGCCCTCAGCCGTTCTTATCTGATATTGATGCTCACGGTACTGCTGATAATATTGCTGCTGTTCGTAAACTCCCACCTTTTCGAATATTCCATACTTTACAACAAGATAAAGGAGATAGACGCGATGAAGGATGATTTTATTTCTATCGCTTCCCATGAGCTTAGGACTCCCGTCGTGATCATCAAAGGATTTATTTCTTTAGTTATCGAGGAGTCGGAAAAATTGGCGGGAGAAGAAAAGATAAAAGAATATTTGTCGATCATCAGCCTTTCGACCGATCGGTTGGGGCTTCTTATCGAAGATCTCCTGAACGTCAGCCGCATCGAGCAGGGCCGGTTGAAAGTCGATCTCCAGAAGATGGACGCGTTGCCGATCATCGAGGAAACGGTTAAAGAACTTAAGGTCCAGGCCGATGGGAAAAAATTATCCCTCGTTTATGTGTCCGACCCCGGGACCAAGCTTAACGTCGCGATAGACAAAGACCGCTTCAAACAGATAATGATAAATATCGTCGGCAACGCCGTGAAATATACGCCGGCGGGCAGTATTGAGATCCGGGCCAAAAATAAAGGCAAAAGCTTAATATTAACTATCAAAGATACCGGGCTGGGAATGTCGGCCAAAGAAAGGGAGCATCTGTTCGAAAAATTTTATCGCATCAAGAAAAAAGAGACCGAAGAGATCATCGGCACAGGATTGGGCTTATGGATCACCAAACAGCTCATAGTTCTTATGAACGGTTCCATCTCCGTGGATTCGATAGAGAACGTAGGCAGCCAGTTCACGATAGAACTGCCGCTGGCGGAATAACTTCAAAGCGTAAAATGCAAAACGAAAAGCGTAAAACAACAATATAAAATTTAAAACTATCCGCTTCGCGGGCTGGATCCGCAAAAAGTAAGAGTTGTTTTAAGCTTTAAGCTGTTATTTTTCGTTTTTCGCTTTGCATTTTACGCTTTTTAAGCTAGATTTAAATCAATGAAAAATTATAGTCTTTTTGATAGGGAAAAAGCGGCGTCGGAGATGGTTTTTTCGGTGTCTGAATATATCGAATTTTTGACTTTGAAGATAAAGCCTTTCGAGGTGAAGATCGTCGGCGAGGTGGGACAGGTGCAATTCGGGCCCACCGGGCACGTTTATTTTTCTCTTAAAGACGAGAAAGGAGGGGCGATGCTCAATTGCATCATTTGGAAATCAAGCTATAGGCTTTACGGCATAGAACTGAAAGAAGGGATGAAGATCACGGCCGCGGGATGCGCTGAAATTTACGCTCCGTCCGGACGTTTGTCGTTCATCGCCAAAAATATTTCTTTGGCCGGAGAAGGCGCGCTGAAAAAAGAGTATGACCGCATCAAAGCTCTTTTGGAAAAGGAAGGCATTCTCGCCGAAGAACGCAAAAGACGATTGCCGGTTTATCCGCACAAGATAGGGATCATCACTTCGCGCCAAGGGGCGGTGATGGCGGATTTTTTGAATAACTTGGGCAAGTTCGGTTTTGATGTGAAGATGATAGACTCGCGCGTTGAAGGCCAGGAGGCGGTGAAAGACCTGTTGTGCTCCATAAGATCGTTCAGAAAACAAGACATAGAGGTTTTGGTGATAATGCGCGGCGGCGGATCTATGGAATCAATGATGGCTTTTAATAATGAAGCGCTGGTGCGGGAGATCGCCAATTTTCCCTGCCCGGTGATCGCCGGTATCGGACATCATAAGGACGTGCCTTTAGCGTCTTTGGCGGCCGACGCGATGGTCTCCACGCCTACCGCGGCAGCCAATTTGCTGGGAGAGTCTTGGCAAAAGGCAGCCTTGATATTGGAAAAGTGCGAGCGCAAGATCATGGACGGCTATGGCGCCGTTTTGGAAAATGTTGATACTTTAATAGAGAAAGCTTTATCCAGAGCCGGTGAGTTAAGGGACTGTATTCTTGGCAGATACGAGGAGATGGAGAACAAAGTGAGATTCTGTCTGCAGAAACTTGGTTACTGCATCAAGCATGATGAAATAATATTGAAAAATTCGCTTAACAGGACGCAAGCCAGTTTCGGATCGACGATCAAGGGGGTTGAACAAAAATTGATATACGGCGGGAGAATGGCCGCCAGCGGTTTTCATTCTTTATTGAGCAACGCTTCCAAGCAGTTGGAATATGCCCAGAAAGCGATGAGCATCAACGATCCCGAGCGCCAGCTCAAACTTGGGTACAGCATCGCTCTTTGCGAAGGAAAAATTTTGAGAAGCGTGGGGCAGGCGCAAATAGGCAAGGCCATAGATCTGCGCGTCGCGGACGGCATCATCAATTCCGAGATAAAAAATATTAAGAAGAAATAAAAAAATATGGAAAAAAAAGAAACAAAAGTTAACGGAAATTTGAGCAACAATTTGAAACAATTGGCGGATATCACGGAATGGTTCGACAAGCAAAAAGAAGTTGACGTCGAAGAGGGTTTGAAAAAGGTCAAAGAAGCGGTTGCTCTTATTAAGTCTAGCAAAGAGAGGCTTAAAGAAGTGGAGAACGAATTCGAAGAGATAAAAAAGGACCTTGATCTTGGAGAAGAAACCAAAGAAGATGATATAGATCCAAAAGATATTCCTTTCTAGAATTATAATAAAAACCGTGGCCATAGCAGCCACGGTTTTTTTAAATTAAGAGACTGCCTGATATTTTATCTCCACGGGAATTCGCGGCCGAAATGGCCCCAGACCGAAGTTTCTTGGAATTTTATTTTTCCCAGGCCCAGGAACTCATATATCCCTTTCGGCGACAGATCGTATCCGGATATTTTTTCGATCCTGCCGTCGATCTCGGCGACGGCCATCACCGGTTCTTTCTTGCCGATAGCATAGGCTATTTTGGTCCTAACGTTTTTAGCGCTATGTTTTTCAAGCAGATCGACAGCAATGCGCCTTGCCATATATGCGCCGCTGCGATCGACCTTGGTCCAGTCTTTGCCCGAGAACGATCCGCCGCCTACGCCGATCTCCGGTCCGTAGTTGTCTATCACTATTTTGCGGCCCGACAAACCGGAATCGGCATCAAACCCGCCCATTTCCCACTCGCCGGCGGGATTGACCAGATATTCTTCGGCTTCGATCAAAGTACGGACGAGCTTCTCTAGCTCGGCCGTCTTGGTCTTTTGGAAGCTGGCCACCGCGGTTTTTATCCGTCCGTCTTCGATAGTGACCTGGGTTTTGCCGTCAAAAGGGTATTGGCTGTAAATTTTATTGCAAAGGTTCCTGGCCAGCTCATATTCCAACGGCATCAAATTTTCAGTTTCGTTCGTGGCGTAGCCGATCATAATGCCCTGGTCTCCGGCTCCGCCGGTGTCCACTCCTTGGGAGATGAACGGGCTTTGCCTGGATACGTACGTCCTGATGTCATATTCCACCCCGACCAGGTTTTTTATCACGGTTTCGATATCGACTTTGGCATTACTGGTAACCTCGCCGGAAACGGAAATGTTATTATGTCCGCCAACAAGCTCTATCGCGACGCGGCTTTTCGGGTCCTGTTTTAAAAATTCATCCAACAGGCAATCGGCCAAGTGATCGCACATTTTATCGGGATGCCTGGGCGAAACGAACTCGCAAGTTTTGATGTTTTCCATATTTTTTGTTTTTTTGTCACTGTTTATTATCTCTCCAAAACAAAAACCCTTCCGCACAAGAAGAGTTTTTTAGCAACGCTAATTTATCTTTCCCCGGGCGGGGTTGGATTTGGCACCTTTCGGATCTTGCCGAGGTTGCCAGCGGGTCAACGAGCCAAATCTCTCGCCGCATTCTGGATAGCTTATTTGATTGTTTTTTATTATAGCCGAATTATTTTTTCTGGAAAGTGGATAAAGTTGGTTCGATTTCGCTTTTCTAGCTTCAGAAGTTGGCAAAGGCCGGGCCTTTGCCAACTTTGCTCCCCGAGTCGCAGTGGTTAGCTTGATAAGCTTCAACGGGCGAAGCCCTCTTTCGCTTGCTAAGCTTCAGCGGGCGAAGCCCGCCTTTAACAGGTTTGGCCTATCTCAAGGTTGAGCCTTCTTTGACGTCGTCGCTGACGGCGGTCAAAGATAGCTTTTCTCCGCCTTCGGACAATGTTTCCACCGCCACCAGCATCATTCCCTGGCTGATCCCTTGGCCCATTTTACGCTCGGCCAAATTGACGGCAAAAACGCATTTTTTATCCAGCAGCTGTTCGGGAGAGAAACTCTTTCTTACCCCGGCAAAAATAGTCTTTTCGCCGATCTCGGCGCCAAAAGCCACTTTAAGTTCCAACAGCTTTTCGCTCCATTCCGGAGCTTGGCAGGAAACGATCTTTCCTATTCTTAGGTCCGCTTTATCGAAATCCGCGTATTCAATGGTTGGTTTCATAGTTTTTTGTTCGTCTGCCGATATTTCGGCAGGCGAATAATTATTTTTTTCTGATATTTTATTAATACAATAATATAACATTTTTTAAAATAGCGTCAGCTGATTTGCCAGTTGACGAAATCATAACGCTACGGTATCTATAATTTGTGGGACTGGATCATTTGATCGGCCCTTTGTAATTAAAGTTATTAAATCAAGTAAAAATATGTTTGAACAACTGAAACAGCTGAAGAAATTAAAAGAGATCCAGGATCAGTTAAAAAAGGAAAGGGTCGAGTTCGAGAAGCAAGGCGTCAAAGTCGTGATCAACGGTAAAATGGAAATAGAAGAATTATACCTTAACCCCGATCTGGGAGTTGACCAACAGCAGAAGGCCGTTAAAGAATGCATCAATGATGCGATGCACAAGGTTCAAATGAATCTGGCCCAGAAGATGTCCCAAATGGGAATGGGCAATTTCGGCTTATAATATAAAATGTCCGCGGGCGGGTCCCGCGGATTTTTTTAATTTTATGGAAATCAAAAAGATCACGGTGGGAGAGCTGCAAACAAATTGTTATTTGTTCATTTCTGGCGGCGAATCGGCGGTGATCGATCCGGGAGGAGAAGCCCTGGAGATTTTGGCTTGGCTTAAAGAAGCGGGCGCCAAGCCCAAATATATCATCAACACCCATTATCACTTCGACCATACGCTGGCAAATCAGGCTGTTAAAAAAGATACGGGAGCTTTCATTCTGATCCATGAAGCCGAGAAGGATTTTATCGATTTCAAAGCGGATAGGTTTTTAAAAGAAGGGGAAGAAATAAAGATCGGCGGAGAGGTTTTGAAAATTGTTCATACTCCCGGGCATACCTCCGGAAGTATTTGTTTGCTGGGCAGCGGTTTTGTTTTTTCTGGCGACACTTTATTCGATGGCGGTTGCGGCCGCACCGATCTGCCGGGCGGTTCGGACGACGATATGGCTCTGTCTTTGGAGAAGTTGGACGATATCATCAAGCCGAAGACCAAGGTTTATCCGGGCCATGGCCCCGAATTTATCAAGCAAGGGGAATAAAAATAGGCTATGGATAACTCGGTGTTTTATTGCCAAAGAAAATTTGATAGAATTATCCAATATGGATACTTTTTCTTTGAGCCCGTATTCGCTGCCGCCGCTTATCAGCTCCGTTCTTTTTTTGCTTTTGGGTGCGGCCGTATATCTTAAAAATAGAAAGTCCAATATCAGCGTCACTTATTTTCTGATCTCGTTCGTCACTTTTTGGTGGCAGTTTTCTTGGTTCATATTGTTCAATTCCCAAGATCAGGCCTTAGCTTCTTATATGGTGAAAGTAGGCTATATGGGGATAATTTTTATTCCTGTGTTTTTTTACCATTTTTTTCTGGCATTTCTCAACAAGATCAAAGGTTTCGACAAATATTTTCTTTATTCGTGTTACATTTTGAGCTTTGGGTTTATAGCATTGCTTTGGACGACGGATTTTTTCGTGCAAGGGTATTATGAATATTTTTGGGGGTTCTATCCGAAAACCGGATCAATACAGGCGATAATTTCCCTCCTTAAAGGAGGAGGGTCATGGATGTCGGCTGGATTGGCCCATCTGCTGTTCTTATCTTTTTTAACTTTGGTTTCAATAAAAGGAATCCATATCCTGATAAAGTCTTTTTTTGAGGAGCGCAAGGAAAATCCCGCCAAAGCCAGCCAGATAAAATATATTACGATAGCGTTTTTGATCTACTTTTTGGCCGCTTCGGATTTTCTTGTGAACTATGGGGTTGAATTTTATCCGTTCGGATTTTTGTTCATTTTATGTTTTTTAACGATCACGGCTTACGCCATTACCAAATACCAGCTGTTTGAGGTAAAGGTCATTTTAACCGAATCGCTGGTCGGCACAATGGCGGTCGCTTTACTGGCCGAAGTTTTGCTCTTCCAAACCCTTTGGACAAAGGCGTTCGGAGTAGGGGTTTTCCTTTTGTTTTGCGCGATAGGTTATTCTCTCGTGAAGTACACATACCGCGAAGTCGGAGCCAAAGAAGAGCTGGAACACAAAGTACAGGAGCGTACCGAGGAACTGGAGCAAAGCAAGAAAGTGGCCGAAGACAGGGCGCAAGAACTGGAGAAATGGTACAAACTCACCATCGGCCGCGAACTGAAAATGGCCGAACTGAAAGGTAAGATCAAGGAGATGGAAATTAAAAAACAGTAAATATAATTAGGCTATGCTCAATCATTTCAGCCAGAATATTTGTTTCGTGTCCGGAATATTAGCAGGTTTGGCGGGCATTTTTATTTTGCTGTCCGGGAAGAGAAATCCTCTTAACAGATCATGGTTCTTTTTTAATTTATCTATAATGACGTGGCTTTTGGGTTTCGGTGTTGCCTTTACTTCCGATCCGACGATCGCGGTATACGGCGAAAGGATAATGGACGGCGGTACGATCTTCATACCCGTTTCTTTCCTCTATTTCACTTCTATTTTGACCGGCCGCTACCAGAAGCAAAAGTTATTCATTCTAGCCAACTTATTTATAGGAATAATTTTTACGGCGGCCATGATGTTCACGAATTATTTTTTCCACGGATTGGGAAAATTCGTGGAGGAGATGAACTATTATGTTTTTGATTATGGCTGGGCCTATTATGTATTTTTGGTTTGGTTTGCCGTGCTCTGCGTTTATTGTTTTTACCTTCTATTCTCAAGTTCAAAAAGCGAAAAACTGGATCCTGCAAAACGCCAGCAGTTGAAATTCGTATTTTGGGGAGTGCTGGTCGCTCTTGTCTCCGGGTCCATCAATTTTATGCTGGATATTGTGACAATACCTTTCTATTATAATTTATTGGTTCCTTTCTATCTGGTTTTCGTCGGCTACGCCGTTATTAAAAATCAGCTTTTCGGTATAAAAGTCATCGTAACCGAATTATTGGTCGCGGTTATGGGCTTTATCCTCTTAGTATTTTCTTTTCAAATGCCTGACCGCTGGCTAAGCTTGGCCGCCGCAGGTATTTTTATCGTATATTGTTTTATAGGATATCTGCTGATCAAGACTACTATGGGGGAAGTGAATGCCAAGGAGAATCTTGAGTCGAAGGTTCGGGAGCGCACCAGAGATCTGCAGGCCAGCAACGAAGCCCTCGAGCAGAGCAAAGCCGTGGCCGAAGAAAGAGCCCAAGAACTTGAAAAATGGTATAAATTAACCATCGGCCGAGAAGTGAGAATGGCCGAGCTCAAGGAGAAGATCAAGGAGATGGAAGATAAAAAACAGTAACAATTCTTATGCTCAATTATTTTGCCGCAACAGCTTTGATAAATGCCGCCCTCAGCGTATTTTTAGGGCTTGTAGTCTATATAAAGAACAGAAGAGAGAACCTTAATAAAATTTTCGGGCTGCTTTGTTTGGCCGTGGGTTCCTGGTCCGGGCTTTATTTTTTATGGATCATCCTTGGAACGAGCCACGATGTCGCTTTATTCCTCGGAAGGATTCTGAATATGGCGGCTATATTTATACCGGTTACATATTTTCATTTTGTCGCGCTTTTTCTTGGCATTTATAAAGAAAAAAGAAAATTGATCGTTTATGGATATTGGCTGTCTCTGCTTCTTTTCATTTCTGGATTTTCTCCCTTGTTTATAAAAGACGTCGCCCCGGAAGCGTCTCTGCCGTGGTATCCGAAGGCCGGTCCGGCTTTCGTCATTTTTGCTTTGGACTTTTCTCTTTATATCATATACAGCTGGTATCTAATGTTTAAAGCGATAGGCAAAAAAGACATCGAGGGAAAAACAACCAATCTCCAGATAAAATATGTTTTGTTCGGGACCTTGATAGGTTTTGCCGGAGGGTCGATGAATTTTTTGCCGGTGTTCGGAGTACAGATCCCGCCCTACGGCAACGGTTTGTCGTTCGTCTATGTTCTGTTCATCGCTTTTGCCATATTGAAGTACCATATGTTCGAGATAAGATTAATCTTGACAGAATTGCTGGTCATTATCATCGCCGCAACTTCGCTTTTTGAAGCTTTTCTTTTCCAAGATTTTTGGAACAGAGTCTTCGGCTTCAGCGTTTTTGTTTTATTTTGCTTTATCGGCTACCTTGTGGTAAGAGGCGCAATCCGCGAGATCAACGCCAAGGATATCCTTGAAAAGAAAGTGCAGGAAAGGACCAAAGAGCTGCAAGACAGCAAAGACGAGCTGGAAAAATTTTACAAACTCACCATCGGCCGAGAGGTCAGGATGGCTGAACTCAAGGAGAAGATCAAAGAGATGGAGTCGGCCCGGAAGCCAAATTAGCCTTTACCTGTTCGATTAAATTATCTAGAATTAAAGAGCGGGAAACCGGGATAGAGATAATAAGCTAAAGATAATATTTAATTGAAGAAAATTATGATGACATTTGGCGTTATAGTCATATTTTTGGGAGTTCTTTTTCTATTAAAAAATACAGGGGTGATCCAGATGGATATGAGCTTTTGGGGAATTTTTTGGCCTCTGTTCCTTATTTTCATCGGCTTGAAAATGGTCTTAGGATCGGGGATCAAACGCTATACTTTTTGGAATTGGAGCAAGCCTTCCCGGCGAGACGAAGACCGCAACGATAACCAGCCTTTCTAACAATTTTTTTTGCAGATATTTTACCGGACGCCGATCATTTAAGAGTACAATCGCGGCATTCGGTCCGGATCAGCAGAGAATTTTAACGCAATGGCAGAACAAAATACTCAACAGCAAAATACAAGAAAAGAGGAATTCAAGGTATCGGGCGATGAAATTTTGAAGAAAGTGAAAGAGCTGATCAAGGAAGGCAATGTCCGCCGCATTATTATCAAAAAAGAGAGTGGCGACACTTTGATCGAACTTCCTTTGACTATCGCCGTAGTGGGCACTGTCGTAGCGCCCGTATTGGCCGCGGTCGGAGCTTTGGCCGCCCTGGTCAGTAACTGCACTATCATAGCGGAGCGCAGAGAGTAGGCAGAATATAAGTTTTATATGATCTAAAATGTCCCTGGCGAGAGCCGGGGGCGTTTTAATTTTCGATCCGTTCGGCATTTTTTCGGGCCAGGATATTTGGATGTGGCCAAGAAGAGAAAAAATATGTAAAATAGCCTTATGGACAATTGTATTTTTTGTAAAATAGCAAAAGGCGAGATCCCCTCGGCCAAAATATATGAAGACGATAAAATTTTGGCTTTTTTGGAGCTTAACGCTTTAGCGGAAGGACACACCCTTGTCGTACCCAAAGAACATTATGAGAATATTTTTGACATAGATCAGGAAACGCTGAAAAATCTTATTTCTGTTGCCCAAAAAATATCTGAAAGGTTAAAAGAAACCCTGGGGGCGGATGGGATAAATTTTGTGCATCGCAGCGGCGCGGCCGCCGAACAGGGAGTTTTCCATTTCCATCTGCACGTGATCCCGAGAAAAAAGGGAGATGGCATTAAAATGGATGAGTGGTGGTTTTCGAAAGCTAAGAATCTTTCGCCGGAGCAGCTAGAAGCGGCGGCCAAGAAGATCCGCTGGTAAAAAGATTTGTTTTGGTATACTTTAAACAAAAAGAAAAAATATAATATTCTTCTTTCTTATGTCCAAAAATATAATTAAAAATACAAAAGTTGAAGGACAAGCCAAGGACGCGGGCCAAAAAGCAAAAGGATCGGTAAAAAATATTTTAAAAGGAACGGCAAACAAAAAAAAGCCCGTTCTTGGCAAGGATATCTCTCGTGCGCCCAAATCTATCCAAGAAAAGACCGGCCAGCAGGAAAAAGAGATGGATATGGACGTTAAAAAAGTTGAAGTAAGGATCGTTGGCATTGGAGGAGGGGGAGGCAACATCATCTCCGAACTTTCCGAAAGGCTGGCCGGATTTTCCTCTAAAAAAGTGGATTTCGTGGCCGCCAATACCGATGTTCAAGCTTTGAGTTCCGTGAATAAAAGGGTTGAATCTTTTGCCTTCGGCAAAGAGATGACCAAAGGACTGGGAACCGGACGCAATTCTTCGATAGGCGAAGCTGCTGCCAGAAAAGAAGAAGAAAGGATCAAGGGTCTATTCGCCGAAAAGAAGGACCTGTTCATATTGGTTTCTTCGCTGGGCGGGGGGACCGGTACGGGAGCTACACCGATCTTTGCCAAGATCGCTAACGACCTCGGCGCTAAAACTTTGGGGATATTCACTTTGCCTTTCGCTTTTGAAGGCAAAGAGAAGATCAAGATGGCCCAGAACGCTTTGGAAAAAATACAGGGGAATTTGAACGCTGTTTTGGTCTTGCCTAATGACAAAATATTCAAGCTGACAAAAGAGGATACTCCTTTCCATTCGGCTCTTTCTCTTTTGAACAAACATATCGCCAATTCTTTGGAAGGGTTGCTTAAAATAATTTATGTGCCGGGATTGATCAATATCGATTGGGCCGATGTTAAAACCACTCTCGAAGGGAAAGGGAGGGCGGCTTATCTGAATGTTGCGCAGGCCAACGCCAAAGACAACCTTGAGGAATTTGCCAAAACCCTTTTAACCAGTCCTATTTTGGATTATAATTTTTCTCAGGCGGGGAATATCCTGTTCAATATAGAAAGTTCGAAGAACATATCTCTGGAACAGTTGATGGCGATAAGCGAGAAGATACATTCGGCCGCCCCTCAAGCTAAGATAATTTTTGGATTGTCTCAATCCCCGGCTTTGAAAGAAACGATAAGAGCGACCGTTTTGGCCACGGGCAATCCCGACAAGAAACAAAGGGCCGTCGTT
>Ga0172381_10006866_pt1 | contig 11347 bp, 9 predicted proteins | sample Leawel6488metaG_FD_119754 | JGI IMG/M metagenome (GOLD analysis project Ga0172381, IMG submission 119754) | Leachate microbial communities from a municipal landfill in Southern Ontario, Canada - Leachate well 64-88 metaG | ecosystem: Engineered > Solid waste > Landfill > Unclassified | place... | reverse complement strand
TTGCCTTGTTTTATGGCGTTGTTGCAGTGGGAAACGGATAGATTTGCCGATAAGTTCTTTGAGTTTCCGTAAAACGTCGAATTAGGCAGATTTGTTTCTCATTAAAATAAACTTATTTACTGGGAAAGCTAATAAAAAACCAGCAAACTGACAAATGGCTTTTGCTAAAGCTCCGGCCAAGTCAACGTTTGGAATAACTTTGCATAGTGCGGTGTTTAAAATGCCCCCGACATAAAGGTTAAGTCCCACTACTATGATTACTGCCATAACGGCAAAACCTATTGCGCTTAGAAGAATATTATTGGTGGACTTGAATGTCTTTTTGAAATTAGTAATAAATTTCAACGCTTGTCCTATGATAGAAGAAACCACAAAAGCTATCAAAGCCCCTAATCCCCCTGCCTCGGTAGGATAAACGAAAAGAAACCAACTTACCTCTTTATTAATGCCATTCTTAGGTAAAATATAGTTTAATAACATGAAAGTAAGTAATTCCGTCCAGCCAGCAAGTAATGAGAAAATTGTGTATTTAGCAAATTCCCAAGCGGTCGGATTCTTACTAAAAAATTCTTTTATTTTTTTAAGCATTAATTTACCCCCGATATTCATTAATTAACTTTGCTTTTTTTAGGAAAAAGTAAAGCCAGGGTATTATCACAAGTTGAATAATAATTCCCGGCCAGGCAGTTATGAAAGCTGATGTAATAAAAGCAGTAAAGGTGTAACCATTCCCTAACACCCCGTACAGTATATATGACACCGCACCAAGTACTGCCCTACCTAAAAGCATTGCACTAACAAGTGAAATATACAATGCAAGGATGAGTTTGAGCTTTTTTAATAAACGAAACAAAACACCTGCAACAACAGCATAGGATGTCAGCTCAAAAACCATAGCGACAGCTACTGGATAAATTACAGGCATCCCAGTTATTACAGAACTTAGAAGTGGTGTTATTATTGCCGCAACTCCTCCCAACAAAGGACCGCATATAAAACCACATAGAATGACTGGAATGTGCATCGGCAAAAAAACTATACCAAGGATATTGATTGAATGAAAAACAATCGGAAGCAACACTCCTATAGCCACAAAAAGCGCGGTAAGCACTAAATCCCTTACTCTTATTTTTTTCATCAAACAAAACCTTATCAAATAATAGACTTATTTTATCACATAATAAATTACAATAACACCATTGGATGCATTCTTAGTTGCGCTCAATGAAACGATAGTATTATTGAATATAGTTTTCTAAAAATTCCTCTATTTGTTCCATGGACGGGATCCCTTCTAGGCTACCAAGTTTTTGCATCTGAATTGCGGAAGCAGCGGTAGAAATATCTAATATTTCTTGATAATTATATATGGGTTTGGAAAGAAGTAATACTGCAGTGGCAAAAAGGCAATCCCCTGCCCCTGTTGTATCAACAACGGGTGTGTCATATCTTCTGGAATAAAATACTTCGCCATCTCTGGTATAAAGTTCGCTACCTTTTTCTCCTTTTGTCAAAATAACAACACTCAACGTTTGTGAAAAAGCAAAAAATGAACTGATTATTTCTTCGAGTGACTTATTTGAGAACAACCAAAGATCTTCTTCGGATGCCTTCAAATAATGTGTTCTGGCTAACGCAGTATTAATTGCGACTTTGCATTCGCTTACATTTTTCCACTGTCTTAATCTAAGATTAATGTCGAAAGCAATTTTACCGCCTTTAGATAACATATAATCTATTGCTTTTTGTAGGGAATACTTTGTCGAACACTCCCTTAGAGCAAAAGAACAAAAATGCAAAACATCTCCGCTAGAAAAACTATTTACGTCGATCTCTTCTTCAGAAATATAGCAATCAGCACATAATTTTCTTCTCTCACATAATGAGTTGCCATTAACCGAGGATATGATTACTTTTCCTGTAGGATGAATCGGGTCAACAATAATTTGTGAAGTATTAACACCCAGGGATGTCAGTTCCTTGATTATTTTCCCCGAATCAGCCTTACCTATTTTTGTAATAATTGATGCATTGCCCCCTAGTTTTGAGATTGTAGTGCAAAAATTAGCTGAGGTTCCACCTAATAGTTCTTGGCCCTCTTTCTGAAATATGTCTATTAAAATCTCTCCTAGAGAATAAAACATAAGCATCCTTATCGATTAACCATATAATAACATAAATATTGTAAAAAAATTTGCGATAAAGTATGATAAAAAGAAGGAAGGGAAAATATGAAAAAAACTAAATTCATAAGTTACGACGGCGCGGAGCTTACTTGTTTCGTGTGGGATGATGTCCAAAATCCCAAGGGCGTAATACAAATTATTCACGGAATGACTTCTCATATGCAGCGCTACTCTGAGCTTGCAGAAGTTTGGAATGGGTACGGATACATAGTTTTTGGGGATGATCATAGACCGCATGGGGAAACTGCAGGCCTCGAAAACTTGGGAAAAGCTAGCAAACATAATTTTCAAGAGAACGTACTCGATGAAATATCCATCACAAAAATGTTAAAACAAAAATATAATTTGCCCGTCCAAATTTTCGGCCACAGTTACGGCTCTTTTCTTATGCAATCCTATATCGAACAAGAAAACAACCTAATTAACGGAATAATTCTTAGTGGTTCGGCTTATATGGGTAGGCTTAAATTGCTTTTCGGGAAAATACTAACTTCCTTGCAAAGAATTAGTTATCATATGGATGAACCTAATATGATGATGTTTAAAACTACCTTCATAGCAAACAACAAGCCTTTTCTGTCAGAGAAGCTAGAAAATGCTTGGCTTAACCGTGATCCTAAGATGGTGGAGCGCTACAACAAAGACCCTTATTGCAACTTTTATATGAGTCACGGGTTTTATTATTCTATGATGAGAGGCTTAGGCCCCGCCTACAAAAAAGCAAATATGAAAAAAATAAGAAAGGACTTGCCAATATTTATAATAAGTGGATCCCGCGACCCGCTCGGTGGGATGGGAAAAAAGGTCGAACGGCTGTACAATGTATACAAAAAAACAGGCCTCAATGTAAAAATGAAGTTATATGAAGGAGCCAGGCATGAATTGAACTCCGATATAGACAAAGAAGTAATTATTCGTGAAATGACAGATTTTTTCGATAAAAATATATAGGTACAATTATGAAAAAAGTAAAACTAGACTATGGCATAACAGGACATATAATTGAACTTGATAATGCAGATATATTTTACCCGCAAGATCAAATTGCTCTAAATAATCCCGAAGAAGTGATACGTCAAAAACTGCAATCACCCGATTTTGGAGAAAGCCTAGGCAAGCTAGTTATCGGGAAAAAAACGGTTGCGATAGCACATACAGACATAACCAGAGCAACCCCCAATCATATTATTATACCTGTACTTATAAAAGAGCTTTTACACCTGGGAATAGATAAAAAAGATATAACACTGGTCAATATGACTGGGAGTCACCGTCCACAAACAAAAGCGGAGCTAGAATCCATGCTTACTAAAGAAGTGGTGGACAACTATACTTGCATCCAGCATGATAGCTTTGATTATAGCACTATGACTTTTGTTGGCAACATGAGTGATGGGCATCCATTATACATAAACAGCAAATTTTATAATGCAGATTTGAAAATTGCAACCGGGTTTATTGAACCACATTTTTTCGCAGGTTTCAGCGGCGGGCCAAAAGCAATATTGCCCGGAATAAGTGACATTAAAAGCATAATGCATAATCATAACGCCCAGAGAATAGCTTCAGAAAAAGCAACCTGGGCAATAACCGAAGGTAACCCCGTGTGGGAAAATATTCGGGAAGGCGCTCGACTTGTTAATCCAGATTTTTTGGTAAACGTCGCTCTAAACACTGAAGAAAAAATATCTGCAGTATTCGCAGGCGCATGGGAAAACACCCACCAAAAAGGCTATCTGTTTGTTAAAGAACACGCCATGCAAAAAGTAAACCAACCATACGATATAGTAATCACTACAAATAGTGGTTATCCTTTAGACATGAATCTATACCAAGCGGTCAAAGGAATGAGTACTGCGGCTCAAATTGTTAAAGATGGCGGAACTATTATTATTGCAGCAGAATGCTCCGATGGCATACCATACGGCAGTCATTATCACCAAATCTTAAAAAGAGGGACTACTCCTTCAGCGCTTTTTGACTTAATAATCAACAATAAAGAAACCGAACCCGAACAATGGCAAGTTCAAATACAAACTCGCATACAAAAAAGAGCAGATGTTTATTTGTATTCAAATCTTTCCGACAAAGAAGTTGAAGAAGCAATGCTAAAACCATGTCACGACATAGCGAAAATTGTAGAAGAAAAAGGTGGAAGTGTCGCAGTTCTCCCCAAGGGTCCACAAACAATTCCTTATCTTGTAAAGGGCAATAAGTAATTAAATATTTTTTCTTTGCGGAAAATATATGTGCATTACTCTTTCGGTTTGCTCAAGAAGACTAGATTGGGTCCTTGGCCATCACAGTTTCTATTGACCATATCCCAGCAGAAAGCATATTTGCTGTCGGCTTCAGCCTTTGATCCGAGAGGAATATAAACTGTCTGTGAAGAAGTCCAACCTGCAAAAGCGAACTCGCCGATATAATTGCAGTATGGTGGGACGACAAAGCTGTTTATCTCTAAACAATTCCCAAAGGCATCTTCTTCAATGGTAAGTATACTGTTTGGCAGAGATATATCATTAAGGCTTATGCAATTTGAAAAAAGCGAAGCGCTAATATGCTCTATTTGACATCCTTCTTCAAATATTATTTTTTTAAGTTGCTTACATCCCGAAAAAGCCGCTCCCCCCATTTCTATTATACTGTTAGGTATCATGATACTTGACAGATTCAAGGCACTGAAAGCATGCGCTCCTATTCTGGTTATATAATTTGGAATCGAGCAGTAGATTGTACCAGATATAACTTCATTCGTATCAATTTCAATAAGACACCCTCCATCTACTTTGTAATGAGAGTTTCCTTCTTCAAGGCATATATCCGTCAAACTTGAACAGTGCGCAAAGGCACCATCACCTATTTTAGAAATTGTATTAGGTATAACTACTGTTTTTAGTTTTAACATCCTGTAGAAACCCAGAGGCTCAATTTCAGTAACTGGTTTTCCTTTGTGAAAAGCTGGGATTACTATTTCTTCATCTGGCTTCTCAGTGTACTCTAAATGAGCTCTTACAGAATACTCCTCACCATCATTCTTGAGGGTGAATACCATTGGATCGTCACTTGAAGATAATGCGGCATTTCTTATAACATGTGTTTTATAACATGTTAAGCAATATCTTGCTTCTAACCCTTCTGTATCCTCTGTAGATTCAAAAATGGTATAGAAACCACTCCAGTCTTTATGACAGTCTACAAAAACCTTATCGGGGTCTTCTACTCCTATGCGATACTCCATCACTGCCCAATCTGAATCTAAATAATCCGGAATACGGCTCTCAGCCCTTACTAACAACAAATATTCACCTTCGTTTAATTCGGGCAAAAATAAATAGGGACTATCCGGATCACTACTGAATGCTTGGTCAAAGATAATACCATTAACTCTGTCAATTCCAACAATTCTTATCATGTAGCTTTTTACGTTTAATGCATTGTTCCAACTAAAACACTCTCCATTTTCAGAGAGTCCTTCAAGCAAAGGAAGTTTTTTCTCTGTTTTTGGGGACTCAATAGGCTCCGTCCCTGTATTTCCCTCTTTGGGCTCAATTGTTTTGAACTCCTGAATCGATGGTTGTAATCCATCCTCAGACTCTGCCACTGCAAGTACAGTAGGTATCGCGCAGGAGACAATAACACTTGTAAGAATTAAGAAAGAAATAAAAAATGTTATCTTTTTCATAATATTCTCTAAATTTCCCCTTCATAATCAGCAACTTTTAAACAATAAACTTTCTTTGCCCATTTTAGACATTTCCATATATTAAGCATATTACTATTAATTTAGTAAGTCAATTTAGGAAAAAACTAATATAGATTAAGCTGCAAGGTATCCCTTAAAAAATCACCTTTAAGCTCGATAATTCACCTTGTATTAGATAAGTATCGGAAAAAATATAAGTAATGAAAATAAAAATTAAGGTTATGGATCGCCTTTCCTATTTGCATTCTACAAATAGTCTCCTTGCTCATACAGAAAGGAAAGAATCTATGCCATTGCTAATCTCGAGAATCTTTATTCAACTTTCACATATTTTTGTTCTTTTTCGCTATTACCATAGACCTTTAATCCAAATAAGCCCATTTTTTGCTTTGCAAATAAAAGAGTTTCTTTTTCATCGATAAACCATGAATAAATAGCCAGATCTTCCGGGATAATTATTTGTTCATTCAATTTATACTTTGCTTCCCCGACTATCTTTCCATCAAGAATAAACTTAATTATTCTTTTGTAAAGAAATAACCATAGGACTAATAAAACAATTAGCATTGCACCCAAGACACTTATGACTATCCATAGCCATAATAGATTCTGTTCGGCCTCTGGCTCTATGGTAGAATCTATAATTGGAGTAGCAGTAAACTGTGCATTATATGTTATGTCGCCTTGGACAGAACCTATTTCAGGACTCCATCCACTGAAAGAATAGGTATACCCTCCGTCAGCTTCTTTTATGGGAGTTTCCCCAGTGTAAGTTAGAGTTGTTCCAAATTCAACATCTTCATCAGTTTCTATTACAGCATCCCCATTTTTCCAAGTTACCGTATATTTATTAATTGTCCATTTTGCATAAAAAGTTTTATTACCGAAGTCGTTAACGTTAACGCTTGTCACATAAGGATTGGTGTTTTCATCCCATTCACTTTCTTGTAGAGTCCAACCATTAAATGTATATCCTGTTTTTGAAATATTTGCAGAAGTTGGCAGCTCAACGGAAGTTCCTTCTAAGTAATTAGCAGGTATAGAATAAGCAGGATCAAATATGCCACTGTCCTCACCAAATGATATCGTACGAATACCTGCGAGAGTCGGGAGGGGGCCCCCCACCCATCTTTTCAGATTCTGTATCTCTGTCTCTTCCTCTGGATATTCGGCATTATACCAATCCACAAAAGCGTTCAGTGCAGTCCTTAATGTAGTTTCCTCTGGAACAATGCTAACTTGATTATTTTCATTATTGTTTGCAGTCTGAAAAATACCGTCTTCATCAAATTCATCAACCATTAGTTCTGACGCTTCCCCTCCCGAGCCAATAAGCCAATAGCTGTTCATTACAACTCCTTCAAGCGAATCGTCATTATATCCTACTATACTTCCTATATAGTCCGAAGAACCCATAATTGACCCCGCGTTATAGCAGTTCAAAATTGTTCCTATATTATAACCAATAATTCCTCCTGTACGGCTATGGTTTCCAGTAGTGGCAGAGCCTACCACATGGCCTAAATTGTATGAGTTTATAATAAATCCTGTATCATCGCCTGAGCCAACTAAACCGCCTATACTGTCAGTATCATCAATCGAATCACTGGATATTCTTCCATATCCAGAAAAACAACCCATTATATTTCTTTCGTTATAGCCGACAAGAGCCGCTGTAGGCGAGCCTCCTTTAATGAGAAAATTAGTTACCCCTAGGTCATAAATACTTCCATCATTGTATCCGAATAAACCTTGATAATCATCCGTTGTATTGATATATACCCCACTTATTGTATGTCCCAGCCCATAAAAAAAGCCCCGGAATTTATTACTGTCTGTACCTATAGGGGTCCAAGTGTTTGCGGGAATATCCCAATTCCAAGAATCCCAATTCTCACTATTTTCGTTTAGCTCTATGTTTGTCATCAAATTAAATGATGCTAATAAACTTATTGGGGTTCCCCCACCGTTTACAAAATCTCTAAAATACCCAAGCTCCTCTGCGCTATTAATTGTTACGGTATCAGAATCATTAATCACTTGCCCGTTATGTACTTGTGTCATGGTATACTCTTGTGGTTCTGGTGGCACATCCGCATTAGCAGAAACAAAACCTACTGTTATGCAAAGATAACAACATAGGAAAATAAATATAACCCCAAAAGACATTATCAGTATTTTTTTACTCATATAACCCCCCAATAAAATGAATGTATAATCATTATTTCAAAATAAATCCTCCTAAACGCTCAGTTGTTCCCAAGCATTCGGAGGCATATACAAAACATACCCGTGTCTCATATAAACCAATAACTTCAATACTTTCAGTTATCCCTTATATTATAAAACTCATATTGGAGTGCTTCAACCCCTATTTTTAGCAATATCAAATCATTACTAAATGTAAATTACTAAATTTAATTTTGAGTTTTGAGAATCTACATATAACACTGTCCAAATGTTTTCTATTCTGTCATATATGATATCAATACAAACAGTGATAAAATAGTAATGGAACAATTCTAAATTTTGCAAATAAGCGAAGTTAATTCCCAAAGCAATTTAAAAAATGGGAACCTTAAAAAGATCTAAATGGTTTAGGAGAAATTACTTAAGTGAATAAGGTTTTTATTAGTCCATTTTTAATTATTATTTTTATCTTTACTTCTATTTGCCTATCAGCATGTAAATCTCAAGGAAGTGATTTTTCTAATATAGAAGTCGCTCCATATTTTGATGAGGATCTTCCGAGTGGGGTTCTTGAGTTTACCAATTTGGTATTGGATTCCGAGAACTGCAATAGAATCATACCTCTTGGGGCGATTAATCCCCCCGGTCATACATTCCCAACCGATCACATCTATTTGCTCCAACGCGTGACAGATCTACCCGTATATGCTCCGGCAAGTGGAAAAGTAATCTATATTCATGAACCAAGCGCTTATGGAGACAGGGCAATTAGAATTGGCGTAACAAATACTATGTCATACTATCTAGGGCATATAATTCTATCTCCGGATATGAAGGTAGGAGATACCGTAACTGCAGGGCAACAAATAGCTACAACTGGAAATACTTCTTGCGTCGATTTTGGGTTATTAAATAAAAATATTGTTAATGGATTTATCAATAAAAACCTTCCCCTCACCACTATTTATGGGGACAAACCTCTTTCATATTATATTGAACCGCTTCGGACTCAATTATATAGTTTGGTAATGCCTCCCGAAGCAATCGATAATCCTGCATTTATATACGATGAAGGGGTGACTGATGGCCTTTTCACTCAAGATAAAATTGGTTCATTAAGTGGAAATTGGTTTGAAGAAGGATCATTTGCGGATGGGAAATACTTCCAGTGGGAACAAACTTTAGCCTTCACAAATGATGTTTATTACCCCAATCAAATAAGAATTGCGATTGGAAAAGATATCCCATTCCAAAACTTAGCTGTAATAACCCAAGATAGTCCCATAAACCCAGGGGATGTAACTATTGAATCGGGCATTATAACTTATTATCTGTATAATGCAAACAATACTTATGCCGGAGTGCCAACTGGTTCTCGGATAGGATTAATGCTAGTTCAAATGTTAAGTGATACCCGAATTAGAGTAGAAATCTTTTGGGACACAGTCAGCGAAAACAAAGAATTTACAGATTCATCTTGGTTTTATGAAAGATAGAGGGTTTCCCCCGCTATCATTATGAAAGCTTTTTACTGTTTTTCTAATTTCAGCACTATTCTTTTATGCCAAAATATTTAATTGCATTTGAGTAACAAATGTTTTTTATTATTTCACCGACTAGACTTAAGTCCTCCGTTATTTCTCCGTTTTTAATTAAAATCCCAAGGTAATTACATAATATACGTCTGAAATAGTGGTGACGCGGATAGGACAAAAATGACCTACTGTCTGTTAACATTCCTATAAAAGCTCCTATATGAGATACAGAAGCAAGATCAGACAATTGCTTTTCCATACCTGGCTTATTATCCAAAAACCACCAAGCTGCTCCGTACTGGATTTTCCCCACCACCGATGAATCTTGAAAACACCCTATTAGACTAGCAAATTCAAGGTTCATTTTTGGATTTAGATTGAACAGAATTATTTTTGGAAGCAAGTTTTCACTGTTTAGTCTATCAAATAATCTTGATAACTTTGAGGTGGAGTTTTCCTCAGAAACACTGTCAAACCCTGTATCTAAACCTAATTTATCAAGCATTACCGAATTGTTGTTTCGCATAGCGCCAATGTGAATTTCTGCTACTATGTCATATTTCGCATAGAGTTTTAAAAGAAAATATGTTAGATACCCCTTAAAGGCTTCTATTTCAGAAATATCTAACTTTTCTTGTATAAGTCTTTTGGCAAAAATCTTTTCTGCATCCTCTTTGCTCGTTATGGGCAGGGCCTTTTCCAGCGCGATGTCCGCAGCCCTACATCCAACCGATATAAAAGCAACTAACCTCTTTTCAATTGAATTCTCAAGCTCGGATAGCGAGGAAATTTTAGTGCTGTATTCCCCAAGTTTAGCTAAGTAATTTAGATATGAATTAGCCTCTATATTCATAATTTTATCAGCACGGAAGGCAGGTAAAACGGTAAATTCGTTAAATTTATTTTTTAACGATGAAAAAATTGATAAGTCATCAAAGACTTCATTTGTAGTGAATATATATCTTACATTAGATTTTTTTATAATATCCGAGGGTTTTGTATGGTGTTTTTTAATGTAATCATTGCAAGAATCCCAAATGTATTTGGCATTATTCTCATTAATCTCCACTTTACAGTCAAAATACTCTTCGAGCTCCATTTGTGACCAATGATAAAGCGGGTTACCAAAAGCAGTACCAACCGTTTTACAATAAGCGAAAAATTTCTCCTCATCACTTTTGCTGCCCGTTATATATTCCTCGTCAACCCCAAAGTTTCTCATCAAGCGCCATTTATAATGATCGCCCTTAAGCCATACGGAATATATGTTTTCAAACTCCTTATCCGCAAGAAGCTCCTTTTCAGATAGATGACAATGATAATCAAAGATAGTCATATCTTTTGCATATTCGAAATACAATTTTTCGGCCACTTTATTTGTTAATAAAAAATTGTCCTTGATATAGCTCATAATGTTACTCCTGTTTTATAAAATGCTATTTCAGCATATTTTTCACTATTACAATGATACTCTCCGTTTATTGTTTTTAAAATAAGATCATACAATATATCCTCCCCCGAAGAATAGGCACAATGATCTATCCAGTCCGTTTTCCAAGCAGTTAAATCCCAATTTGAGGATATTTTTAGTGTGGGTACGCATGCTGAAAATGGAGTGCCTCTACCTGTTGTAAACAGAATCAACTGGCACCCGGCAGCAGCCAGTGCAGTCGAAGCTATAAGGTCATTCCCGGGAGCAGACAGAACACTTAATCCTTGTTTTTCTATGA
>Ga0172381_10006863_pt1 | contig 11354 bp, 21 predicted proteins | sample Leawel6488metaG_FD_119754 | JGI IMG/M metagenome (GOLD analysis project Ga0172381, IMG submission 119754) | Leachate microbial communities from a municipal landfill in Southern Ontario, Canada - Leachate well 64-88 metaG | ecosystem: Engineered > Solid waste > Landfill > Unclassified | place... | reverse complement strand
GGAGTAACGGAAGAAAAGAATGGTGGATTAATGGAAATTTTATAAAACGTAATTATAAAGATTGGGATACTTATAATGATAAATATTTTGATATTGATGGATATGAAATAACAGGAGAATAAATGAAAGAAATTTCAAAAAGAGAATTTGTAAAATGCTCTTATTATAAGACGGATGTTCCTAAATTTGATTGTCCATCTTGTGAATATCATATTGCAGAAACTAATCATTGCGGTTTTTGTAGATTTTCTTCTAATAAAAGAATAATATCAAAAAGAGATGTTTTTTTAAATTTAAACGAGGAGTAAGAATTGAAAAACACAACACCAACAAATATAAATAGACATATTATTGCTGATTTATATGAAATACAAAATATTGATTTTTTTGATAATATTGATAATATGAAAAAAACAATATATGAAGCGGCAACTTTAGCAAAAATGAACATCGTTGGTGAGGCATTTAAAAAATTTGAACCATCAGGTAGTAGTGGAGTTATTTTACTCGCAGAATCACATTTAAGTTATCATTTATGGCGAGATGAATCTATAATTACTTTTGACATATTTTGTTGCGGCCAGGAAGGTGATCCACAAATAGCGTTAGATTATTTAATAAATAAAATGAATCCAAATTTAAAAAAATCAAAAATAACACATTTTGATAGAAGTTTTTATCTTGATTCAATAGGAGTAAACTAATGAACGAACAAATTAAATGGAATGATGAAGATTTAATTCAAGCCGTTATACAATATTCAAAAGAAAAAAACGTTAATCTTCATCCAGAAACAGCTATGCAAATTGTTAAGGAAATAAAAGATTCAATTAAAAATAATACATTAGGTGAACTTCAGTTTGCATTAAATAAATTTAAACAAGATTTTAATTTAATAAACGAAAAAACATCATCGTTTAATAATTTTGAAACTTGTTTATCTAAAATTTCAAAATTATTAGATATATTTATTAAAAATGCATCTGTTTTTCAAGATGAATTAAAAGAAATAGATTCAAAACCATTAACACCAGAGCAAGAAGAAGAATTAAAAAGAAGAATTAAAACAGATATTATTGATCCAATAAGATTAAAAGAAGAAATAATTGTTCAAGAATATCAATCTTCTAAAAAAGAAGCTGATGAATTAATTTCTATTATTTCTAAAAGAGAACAATTTGTAAAAGAAATGAAACCATTATTAGATCAACTAGAGAGCGAAGCCTATGAAATAGAAAATGGAAAATTTAAAATAAATGAAGAAGGTTTAAGACAAATTAAAGATGAATCAAAAAAGAAAGAATTTATTAATACATTAGCTAAAGCTAAAGCAATTTTAAAATCAATAGCTGAATTATATATTAAATTAAATTTTTGCCAAGTAAAAATGTCTACATTAAAAGCTGGACAACAAACATTTCATGATCAAACATATTTAAATACAAATATTGGTATAGGTGGAGTTACAGAATATTTAAGAAAAACAATAAGCCCTTGGATTGAAAACTTAAAATCAATGGCATCATTTATAAAAGAATCATCTATATTTAAAGTTCAATTAAAACCAGAGATTCAAAGTAAAATTGAAAATATTTATAGACAATTGGGTTTTAAAGGTAGTCAAATGTTAGAAATTCAATCCTCTAACGTTGATCCTAAAATAACAAAAATAACTATTCAAGATATAGAAAAAACAGGTAGTTTTAAAAATAAATTATCACAAATACAAAACAGTACAGATACTTCAAGTGAAGATAAAAAATTAGCACAAGAATTTCTATCTAAGTTTAATTTAAATTCTCAACAAGCTATAGATAATTTTAATAATTTACCTTTAACTCCATCTAAAGGAAAATTAATTTATTGGCTACTTGATCCTCCTACTGAAAAAACAGAATCAAGAGCTAGAAGTATATCTGGTTCTTTAGCTCCAAAAGAATCTTTAGATGAACAAGGTGTAAACGTTAAAAATTGGGGTCCAGTAGAAAGTCCACATACCCAAGAATTTACAGAAACAGAAGATGAATCCCATCAAGCTAAAAAATCAACATCACCTAGAGCTTTTGGAGAAACAGCACCACTATTAGAAGCAATATTACCAAACAATCATTGGTTAATATTAGAAACATTGGCTAAAACAGAATTAGCACCAGTAAAAATGAAAAATGCAGATATATTAAAATCACAAATAGAAAAACAAATTAAAGAAACTAATCCAAATATCAGTGAAAAAGAATTATCAGATAAAATAATGAAAGAATTAAGAAATTTTGATATTAAACAATCTAATAAAGACGTAGTTTTATCAGTAATATCAAACCCTAGAACTCCTTGGTGGATTATTGCCAATGCCGCAACAAAAGGTATGAATGAAGATATTAAAAAATATGCAATATCAGTATTAATAGATAGATTTGGTTTAATTCCAGAATATTCAGTTGATACAGATGAAGAAGGAACTCCATTAGAAGGTGCAACACCTAAATATACTAGAAATAAAGAAACTGGAGAGTATATTTTTATTCCAATTAAAGGATGGGCTGAAAAGGGTTCTAAAGAAAGAGATTTAATTAAAGAAAAATTAAAGAAAAGACAATTATTCCCAGGACAAATTACAGCATCTATAAAAAAAGCACAACAAGCTGATACTAAATTTTTAGACGATCAGATAAAACAACTTCAAAATCAAATAACACAAATTCAACAAAGAAAAAAAGAAGTTCAAGATCAACAAAATAGAACAAATGAAATAGCTAGACAACAAAAAATAACAAATCCACAAACAACGACAACACAACCCATACAATCAACGCCTACAATAGCTAAAAATAATTTTGGAATATTAATATAAAACAAAAAACCCTTCTTAAAAAGAAGGGTTTTGTTTATATAAAAAACAAAATAATTAAAATTTAATTATTTATTCATCTGACTTTAATTTTAAATCTTCAATCTCTAATGGAAGAACTTTTTTAAATTTAGCCCAATCATATCTTGGGTCTTTTACTAAATCAGAGTATGTTTGTACATCAAAATCTCTTTTTTCTAATTTTCCTTCATCATCAGTAGTTAAACCAACTAAAGATTCAATAAAAGCTTTAGTTTTATCACTTTCATCAATTGTAGCAAACCATTCAGCGCCAACAATAAATAAAGCCTTTTTATTAGAAACTAAAGTAATTGGTTCTTTTAATATTTTAATAGAAATTTGTTTTTTACTAGGTTTATATTTCATATCTTTAAAAATAAATTTAAATTCTTCAATACTAACAGGGCAAAGTGTTGGATAGTTTTTAGTAATTTCTCTTACTTTTTCTTCTACTTCTGGAGCTTCATAATATTTTTCAGTCTTTTCTTTAGCCATCTTGTACCTCTAAGAAGTTTGTATAAAACCATTATACATAAGAGAAGAAATAAATCAACTAAATTTTAATTATTTCAAAACATTTAGGGCAAATTCCAAAACTTTTATTATCTATTTTTATTACAGGGTATTGACTTTGAGTTAATAAATTAATCCTTTCTTTTTTTGAATGAGTTTTTTTAAAAAGAGTAGAATGGATCAAATCAGTACATTTATTTTTCTTAATTTGATTTTCTTTTACGTAAATAATTTTTATTTTTAATTTTTTAAAATATAATAAAACTTCCTTATTCAATAATTTATCTTCACTAAATTTGATTTTCTTTGATAAATGAATTTCCTCTATTTCTCCAGCTTCACATTTTTCTATAAACTCTATAAATTCATATAATTCTAATTTTTTTAATTTTTCTTCTATTTTTTTATTAATCATTTGTTTTCTCTAAAATCTGATTGTAAATATTAATTATTTTTTCTTTTAAATCGTCAATAGTACCATAATTATATATAATATAATCATAATCATTATATGAATCTAAATTTTTTTCGCTAATATCATCTATTGTCTTAACATTTCTAATTATTCTTATAGAATAAGAGTTATTTATTTTTTTCATTGTAGTTATTTCATCTAAAAACCTACAATCATCAATAATTGCAATTTTATTTGATGAGTTTTCAAACCATTGTTCAATTTGTTTTTTTAAATATTGAGTCCAAACATCCCATTGAATCCATCTCATCTGTTGACCTACGTTAATTAACAATTGACGACCTTTATTTCTAATTGGTTCATTTTTTTCATAATAAATATTTTTATCTCCGTCCCAATTAAATAATTCTTCAGCTATTTGTTTTAATTTTGTTGCAAAAGAAAAAACCTTAATTTCTTTATTTGAATATTCTTTTAATATTTTTGCCGCCTCACTTTTACCGCTAGTTGCTTTTCCACTTATTATAATTAATATATTTTGCATATTAATTTTCCAAAGAATAAGTTTTTAATGGTTTGTTATTATAATATTTTTCTATTAATTTTATATCATATAAATCTTGATCTTCCATTTTAACAATTTTTTTATGTAGCCAAATTTTAAAATTATTATCTCTAATATGTTTCCATTTCATACCCATTTTTTTTCTATCAGTTTCAATTAAACACCTAGCCGCGCAATTTGTTTTAACATCCATAACGTCATAAATTGTTTTAATTTTATTTATTTTAAAATTTAAATAATTATTATTTTGTAATAAATTTAATTTTCTTATATTTTTTCTATGCATTTTATTTATTTGCCATGCACCATAATCTATAGTATTATTATTTACGTATTTATCTAAAGATGGAATATATTGACCTTTTTTCCATTTTGTGATAGTATCAATATTAAAACAACTTTCATCTTTTGCCATTTGAATAATATATTCAAATCTATCAATATGATTTTTTCCTAAATCAACAAATATCCAAGAATTTAAATATGAAGCTTCAACAATTTTTTCAACTTGTTTTAAATTTATTTTACTTCCTGTATTTTTTATTTTAATATAAATTTCATTACTTATTGATTTAAGAAAAAAATTTATTTGCATTTTAGCTATTTTTTTATTATTAAATTCAATATTATTTTTATTTGTATTACTAATTTTATAAACAGCATTTCTTAAATTTTTAACTTCTAATGAATCTGCACAGTTTAAATTAAAACTTAATAAAAAAAACATTAAAAATTTCATAAAGCCTCAAAAATATAAAACCCGCTTTGAAATAAATCAAAGCGGGTTTTAATTAGTTATTTAATTTTAGCAATTGCTTTTGCGGTTGAAAAACTTCCAAATGTTCTTTCAATTGTACTAGAAGCAAACTTTGAAAGTTTTGAGCTTCTATATTGTGAACGTGTTAATTGGTTCTTTTTTCCAGCCACTAATTTTAAATTACTTAAAATTTCTGCTTTAGTCATTTTCTACCTCTTAAAAAATGTATACGGATTCAACCGCATTATTAATTTGTATTATACATAAAAATACATCAAAATCAACTTTTATTTTGATATAATCTAAAAATAGATAATTTCAGAATATAAAATTTAAAGAAAGGACTTGACAAATTTAAGGATATGTGTTAAATTGTTAAAATCAAACGAGCGTTTAAACAATGTGGAGGAAATATGAATGTAGAAAAATGTTTCGATTCAAATAAAAATATGGAATTAATAAAAAAATATTTTGAAACAAAAAATATAAAATACAAACAAGAATTAATAGAAGGTAATTTAAAATTAGTATTTAATATTGCTTCTCAATTTAAAAGTTGGGCAAAAGATGAATATGATTTTGATGATATGGTTTCCGAAGGCTGTTTAGGGTTAATGGATTCAATAGAAAAATTTGATTTATCAAAAAATACTACCTTTTCAACTTATGCTTATTTTTATATTAAAAAATATATAAAAATATATTTATCACAAGGAAATGTTTATTCTCCTTTATGGGTTACTGATTATTATCAAAAATTTTTAAAAAGAGAAAAAGAATTAATGCTTCAAGGTAAAAATGTTAATGTAGATGAAATAGCTAAAGAATTAAATTTATCAACTTTATCTTTATTAGAAATAATAAATTCAAAAAAGAATATTTCATTAAACGAAGAATTTAATGATTCAGAAGGTAGTTTAATAAATATTATAGAAAATCCAGAAAAATTAGAGGATAAAAGCTTGTTAGCATTACAGTTTGAAAAAATTAACGATTTAATTGATACTTTAAATGAAAGACAAAAATTTGTTATTCAACATAGATTTGAAATTAATAATCATAATAAAATGACTTTAAAAGAAATCGGTAAAAATTTAAACATAACAAATGAATGGGTTAGAAAAATAGAAGAATCTTCTTTATTAAAATTAAAAAAACTTTTAAATAAAAAACAACAACTTTTGAAATTAACCTATGAAAAAAATAAAATCGAAAATTTGTAAAATATGTAAAAAAGAAATAAAAATTAATGATATTGTTATTATTAAAGAAATAAAAATTAATGGTATTGATGATGAAATTTTAATGCATAAAGAATGTTTTTTAAAAAAGAGGAAAAAGTGTTAACTTTATTTAAAAATAATAATTATAAAATTTTAGATACAAGTATTTTAATTGATAGCCGAATTATTGAAATTCTATCAAGTGGTTTTTTAGAGGGGGAGATAATTGTTCCTCAGTTTGTAATAGATGAACTACATAAATTAGCAGATTCACAAAATATTGATAAAAAAAATAAAGGAAAAAGAGGTATTGAAATATTAAACAAACTTAATAAAATAAAAAAAATAGAAATATGGAATAAAAAAAATAAACAAATTGATTCAATAAATCATACTGATACAAAATTAATTTATCTCTGCAAAGAAATTAATGGAAGATTATTAACCATTGATTATAATTTAAATCAAATAGCAAAAGTACATAATGTAATTGTTTTAAATATTAATGATTTATTTAATGCTGTTAGACCTAAATTTTTAGTTGGTGATAAAATTACTATCAAAATTAAAAAAGAAGGAAATAAAGATAATCAAGGTGTTGGCCATTTAGAAGATGGAACTACTGTTTTTGTTGATGACGGTAAAAAATATATTGGTAAAAAAATAACCGTAGAAGTTAGACAAATTATGCAAGATTCTTCAGCTAGAATGGTTTTTGCTGTAATTATTTGAGGCTTAAATGAGTTATAAAATTCATGATATAGTTAAAAGAAAAATCCTTGGCCCTAATGAAATTGATACACAAAATTATATAATTATAAAAATTATAATAGATAAAAATACATATCAATTAAGGGGTCAAGCTGATAATCAAATTTATTTAGAATCAAAAGAAAACTTGGATGCTCTCTATCAGGTTATTTATGCAATACCAAAATTCTAATACATCAAAATCTAGATTTAATATTATTTTATCAGATATCTTTTTAAATAAAGATATTTTATGGGATGATTCAATTATTTCTCAACAAGAAGAATTAATTAAAATTTTAGCTTATAAAAATAATAAATTTTATTGGTTAAATTTTAATTTTAATGAAAAAAATATTTTAAATCAATTCTCAATAATAACAAAAGAAAATCAAAATAAATTTAAAGAGTTTATCAAAAAAAATATTTATATTTCTAAAAACGAAAAAGAAACAAAAGAATTATTAAAATTTATTCGTACTTTTGAAGAAAAAGAAAAATTTGAAAAAATTCTTAGTATTGTAAAACAATGTTTCATATAACAAAATTGATCCCTATATATAATACTTAATATAATACTATATATATTATATATAATATATATTTAATATTCTTTTCTATATATATTTTCTTTTTATAAAAGAATATGAAAAATTTTTAAAAATTTTTCATTTATATAATATTAAATTAATACTGTATATAATACTTAATATAATATATATAATATATTCTTACTGTATATGTTTACTTTATATATTAAGAATGAGTGATTTTTTCAAAATCACTCAAACAGATAAAAAAATTCTTTTAAATAAAAATCGGATTCATTTTTAATCGATAGTCTTTTGAAGTTTGAAATTCACAGTTAGATTGCGCCCTACAATGCCTCGATTTGGGCGCTGGCTCAATTTCTATTAAGAGATTTTGTATTTAATAGGCAAGTATGCTATTTTGAATTAAAACAATAAAATAAAGCCAAAAATTTTAGTTGACTTTTGAAAAATTTTTAGTATAATGATCTATTATAAACTTTATCTTTAGGAGATTGATTTATGGCTCTAATAAAAGTTGCAAAATTTATTTTAAATACAACTTTTCATGAAAATGAAGCTAAAGATAATTTTGAAGGATTATTAACTGAATTTTTAGATGATTTTGAAAAAAATTCAGTTTTTGAATTAGATGAATTTATTAATTATATTATAAATAATAGTGAAGATTTTGAAATTTATGAAGAAGTTTTAGATGATGAAAATGAAATAGATTTTTCTTATACACTAGAAGATATTTTAACAATGGTTGAAGATTATTTGTATAACGAAAATGAAGAATCATTAAATGATGATGAATATGATTTAATTTATGAGGATGATGAAAATGAAGATTATTGATGTTTTAATGGAAATTAGAGATAATGGCGGAAATATTTCTAACGCCTGTAAAAAATTTAATTTTGATATTGATAAAGCCTATGAAGAATTATTATATAACGATAAATGTTGGGATATTATTTTAAATAGGAAACAAGATGGGAAGAAATAGTTGTATTTGGAATACTGAAGCAAATTTAAGATTAGAAATTGAAAATATTAAATTAAGACAACAACAAAACCCAAAATATTCTTATGTTGATTTTGCTAAAGATATGAATAGAAATCCAACTACATTTTATTTAGCTTTAAAAAAATATAATATTTACGATCAAATTAAACTCAAGAGAATCGAATGAGAAAAGTATTAATCACTCATGATAAATGTCCTGATGGATTAGCTTCAGCATATGTTTTTAAAAAGAAATTCGGTGATGATGTTGAAATTATTTATTCAATTCATAATCATAATTGGAGAGAACAACTATCTAATATAAATGAAGTAGAATTAATTTATTTTATTGATTTTTGTCCTAAACCAGAAGATTTTAAATTTTTATTAAAATATTGTGATGTTAAAGTTATAGATCATCATAAAACAGCTTTAGAAGAAACTCCATTAGATTTAATTGAACATTGCGTTTTTGATATGAATGAATGTGGTTCTTCTTTAGCATGGAAAAATTTATTTACAACAGAAATGCCAATAGTTTTAAAATATATTAAAAATGGAGATTTATTTAAATTTAATACAATAGAAGATAAATACGTTAATTCATATTTATTATCTAAAATAGATTTAGAATCTCGTTCATTTGATTTTTTTGAAAATTTTAATAAAGAAGAAGCAATAAAAGTAGGAAAATGTTTTTATGAAAAAGATGAAATTGATGCAAAATATTTAGCTTCATTAGCAACCGAAATTGAAATAGGTGGTGAAAAAGTTTTAGCTGTAAATAACATTCATTTAACATCAAATGTTGGAAATTTAATTGCTGAAAAATCAAAAAATGATTTGGCTTTAATTTATCATATTAGAGATAATGAAGAAGTTGCTTTTTCTGTAAGAGGCAATCGTGCTGGTGAATTTGCTAAAAAAATGGGCGGTGGTGGTCATCCAAAAGCGGCTGGGTTTAGAATGTCAATTTCAGATTTTTTAACCATATTAAAAAAAGGAGAAGTAAAAGATTATGAGTAATAGTGGATTTTGTAACGATAAATTTAGAATTCCTAAAAGAAGACCTTATGAAACTGAAGAAGAAGATTTTAATTGGAAAGATGCTGTTCATAAAGCTGAAGTTGAATTAAATGAAGATGAAGATTATGCCGAAGTTAAAACTTTTGAAGATTTAGAGGAATCTAAACTCATACAACAGGAGGAAGAAAATGAAGAAAGTAAAAAAAACAACAAAGAAAAAAACAGTTGAACCACAATCAAGTATTCAAGAAGCTACTGCATTAAAAAAAGTAGAAGCCGCTATGTCAATTAGAAAATCAGAAGAAAAAGATACTGAAGTTGGATTACAAGGTGGTGGAGTTACAATTAAAAGTAAAAAGAAAGAAGAAAAAACTAAAAAATCACAATCAGTTGTTTTTAATGGAACAAAAGCTGTATTAAAAGATGACTCTGATGATGATTTATAAAATTAAATAAATTTAAAATAAAAGACCCCTTAATTGGGGTCTTTTTTCTATTGACAAGTTTTATCTCTGAGGTTATAATGTTAAATCAGTCTTTTATAAAAAAATATCTTGCACCACTTTATATTGAAAAAAATATCGATAAAATGACATTAAAACAAATGGCTAAATATGTTTCTTCTAAAAGTAATCGAATGCAAAATGAATGCATAAGAATTATTGAAAATAAATTAGATGAAAATAAATTAATTGAATTCACTAACTTTTTATTGGAAAAAAGATGAATTTTTTTATTGCTGATACTCACTTTTGTCATTCTAATATAATAAAATATAGCAATAGACCTTTTAAATCTATTGATGAAATGAATTCTATTATTATTAATAATTGGAATTCTATTATTAAACAAAAAGATACTGTTTATGTCTTGGGAGATTTTGTTTTTGGAACTAGAAATATGTGGCAAGAATATTGTTATAAATTAAATGGTAAAAAGATTTTAATTATTGGAAATCATGACGAAAGAAATTTAACTGTAACGGATATGTTAAAATCAGGTTTTGATTCTGTCCATTCTAAATTAGAAATTAAAATTGATGATTATAATGTTTTATTATCTCATTATCCATATAAATCATTAATTAATGAATATGATAAAAAATTTTTAGATATTATGATTGAAGATAAAGATCAATGGTTATTACATGGACATATTCATAATTTTAATAAAAATATTGTTAATGAAAATATGATTAATGTTGGAGTTGATTTACATAATTTTTCACCAATATCAGAAATACAAATATTAAGGCTTATTAATGATCAAAACGAAAAAATAAGATTGGAAAATAAAAAAGTTATAAAATTGGTTTATAAAGCATTTGATAGAGATAATTGCGATGATTATGATGATGCTTATTATTATATAGATGAAAAAAATGTTTATTTTAAATTAAATGAAGTCGAAAAATATACAAATTATTTTGAAAAAAAATTAAGAGAAGATAATGTTTCTGAAGATGAAATAAAATTAGCATTAAAAAATGGGAGTTATTATAAAGAAATTGGGGAATTAAGAGATGATCAAATTATAACAGAAATATATATGTTATTAGAGGAATAAATAATAGATAAAATTTTTTAATTATTTCTTTAATTTATATAACCTTTTATAGATTGACTTATAAGTTCTATTTAATTTTTTTATTGATGTTTTTATAGAATTATTTAATATAAAATTATCATCATCTT
>Ga0172381_10006862_pt1 | contig 11355 bp, 6 predicted proteins | sample Leawel6488metaG_FD_119754 | JGI IMG/M metagenome (GOLD analysis project Ga0172381, IMG submission 119754) | Leachate microbial communities from a municipal landfill in Southern Ontario, Canada - Leachate well 64-88 metaG | ecosystem: Engineered > Solid waste > Landfill > Unclassified | place... | reverse complement strand
CTATTTGTGCGATTTCCTCGGGCTGTTTGATCATACGCATACTTACAACGGCTCGTATGAATGCCTCGGATGCCGTTTCTTTCTGTTGAGAAGGATGTATTCCCAGCATATCCATCAATTCTATCATGTTGTCACCTCTGTAAGGTGGCAGAAAATGAACGGGACGACCTTTCTTTTTTTCTCCTGATACATAAGCAGTAAGAGATCCGCGTGGTTTGGTTTCTTCCACCCCTATTCTTTCTGCTTTTTCCTGCATGCCGGGAAGCGGTCCTGTCCATACCACGTCGTCCAGGCTGACATCGTCTGCAAAAAGAATTTCACGGCCTGTCTCAAAATCTATAACTGCTGCCAGATCGGGTTCATCCAGTCCGAAATAATACAGAAAATTGCTGTCCTGCCGGAAATGATAGGTGTTTCCCGTGTAATTACAGGGAGCTTCATGGTTGCCCATAAAAAGGCCTATTCCTTTATTCAATTTTGATTTCAAAACCTCACGGCGTTGTTTGTAAATATCGGTTGAAAACATAATAGGTTATTTTTTCTCAAAGATAGCAAAAACTCACGTACCTTTGCCGTATGTTGCCGACTTCAAAAAAAGAGCTGGACAAACTGGGATATGCCAATGTGGATATTATCCTCTTTTCAGGGGATGCCTATGTGGACCATCCTTCTTTTGGCCCGGCCGTTATCGGCCGCGTCCTGGAAGCGCAGGGATACCGGGTTGCATTGGTCCCGCAACCCAACTGGAGGGATGATTTGAGGGATTTTAAAAAGCTGGGCAAACCACGCCTGTTTTTTGGCGTGACGGCCGGTAATATGGATTCCATGGTCAATCATTATACGGCTGCCAAACGTCTTAGAAGCAATGATGCCTATACAGCAGAAGGAAGACCCGGCATGAGACCTGACTATGCGGTTACGGTTTATACGCAAATCCTGAAAAAACTGTACCCGGATGTCCCCGTGATCATAGGAGGAATAGAGGCTTCTCTCAGACGTCTTACGCATTACGACTATTGGTCGGATTCGCTGATGCCTTCCGTCCTGGTCAATTCGGGTGCTGATTACCTGGTATACGGTATGGGAGAACGTCCCATAATCCAATTGGCCCGGATGTTGAGAAATAAAGCAACTTCCGCCGAACTCCGGGAAATCCCGCAAATAGCTTATTTGGCGGCATCAAAAAACGATATTTCGAATCTGTCCGGGCCGGTGCTGTACCTGCCTTCCCATGCTGCCTGTCAAAGGAGCCGAAAACTATTTGCGGAACATTTTCAAATTATTGAGAAACAGGCCAATACCTCAAATTCTCCTGTTCTGGCAGAGCCTGTGGATACTGAAGACGGCCCGGCAGTAGTGGTTAATCCTCCGTTTCCGGTGATGAATACTGAAGAAATTGATCGGGTGTACGAATTGCCGTTTACTTACCGGGCGCATCCCAGGTATAAAGGAAAAGCAATTCCTGCGCTGGAAATGATCCGGTTTTCCGTCTGTTTACACAGAGGTTGCTTTGGCGGTTGCAGTTTCTGTACCATAGCGGCTCACCAGGGGAAACAGATAGCTTCCAGATCCCGTGAATCAGTTTTGAGGGAAGTGGAACATTTGATGAAAATGGACGAATACAAAGGCCATATCACGGATCTGGGCGGCCCGACAGCCAACATGTACAGGATGCAGGGGATCAATCAGAAAATCTGCGACGCATGCAGCCGGACATCTTGTATATATCCTTCAATATGCAGGAACCTGGATGTTTCACATACCCCGTTGCTGGCCTTGTATCAGGCAGTAAGAACCTTGCCAGGGGTGAAAAAAGTAACCATAGGGAGCGGAATTCGCTACGACCTTTTTCTTGACGGGAAAGGCTACAGAGACGATGAAGGAAAGCGATACTTTAAAGAATTGTTGAAATATCATGTGTCCGGCAGATTGAAAGTAGCTCCCGAACACACACGGGACAATGTATTGCAATTTATGCACAAGCCTTCTTTTGAACTATACAAAATTCTGGCAGAAGTTTTCAGACAAGAAATTCGACAGACAGGAGACAAGCTGCAACTAATTCCATATTTTATTTCTTCTCATCCGGGCTGTACGCAACGTGATATGGATTTGCTCGGGTTGGAATTCCGGAAAGAAAAAATCCGTGTTGAACAGGTGCAGGACTTTACTCCTACTCCTATGACCAAATCTTCTGTAATGTTTTATACCGGACTTGTACCTGATGACGGTACAAAGGTTTTTGTGGAAAGGGATCCACAAAAAAAAGCCCTCCAAAAGGAGAGCTTTTTTCGTAGGTAAAAATCAATCTTAATAACCCGGGTTTTGTTGTGAACGAATGGCTTCGTTCGCGTTCATCTCATCTATGGAAATGGGCAGAATGATTTTATGGAATGACCGGTCAACGGTGTTTTCACGGTGTGTAATCACCACGGAAGGATAAATGAAATCATCGTTGAAAGTGATGGTCTTGTTCAGACGGATCATGTCAAAGAAACGATGTCCTTCGGCAAACAGTTCTTTGCTTCTTTCATCCAGGACCATATCCGCCGTAACATTGGCAGCAGTGGCAGGCTCCAGGTTGGGAGAACGTTTGCGGATCGCATTCAGGTATGTGGCGGCTTTCTCCTTGTTCCCTGTTCCCAGGGCAGCTTCTGCAGCAATCAGGTAAACTTCCGACAGACGGATGATCTTTATGTTAACTGCGGTGCTGGAACCTTTTCCGTCTCCGGCGAACGTAGTGCTTCCGCTGTATTTGTAGCAGGAACCGTAACGGTATTCACCTGTGTCAAAATATGATTCGTCATAATCCATAACACCCCAGCGTACATCATCGGGATCCTGGTCCATTCTTGCAATCCAGTAATCACTGGCCATGAACCAGCCCATGGCGGATGTAGATCCGTGGGTTCTGCGGCGGAGGTAGAATCCCAGCGATGAGGTTCCCAGGTCACCTTCTCCCTGTAACATAGCCAGTTCAAAGATGGACTCTTTGTTAAATTGAGCAGTCCAGGAACCAACCCATTCTGCATTGCTGTACAAACTGTATACGTTGGAATTGATGATGGTTTCAGCTGCTGTCAGGGCAGCGGAGTAATTCTCCATATACAGGTTGACGCGTGCCTGGATGGCCATATTGGCGTAATAGTTCACGTACCCGTTGGTTTTTGTCTTTTGCAACAAGGGGGCCGCATCTGTCAGGTCTTTTACTATCTGGGTATAGACCTGGTCCACAGTAGCTCTGGTGGGCTCTGATGAAGCATCGAGGGGTTCCAGGACAAGGGGGACTCCCAATGCGGTTTTATCCATGTTATAAGGTTTGCCGTAAAGACGTACCAGATCAAAATACATTAATGCCCGCAGGGTAAGGGCTTGTCCTTTATACTTCTCAAGATCGGCTGACATATTGCCTTCGGCTTCGATTTTGTCAATATTGATCAGCAGGTTGTTTACCTGGGCCAGGCAATGATAAATCTGGCTCCAGAAACCCGAATAAGAACCTGAGGAAGGTGAATGGTTGAAAGTATACAGCCCGTCCAGACCCCTACCTTGGGAGCGAAGGGCAAAATCACCGCCTTTGGCATCTCCGTACATAAAAAAGTTACGACCATAATAATTGTACGATGTCATCTTGCTCATAATACCATTCATAATCACTTTGGCATCGGCCGCAGTGGTAATGGATGTTTCAGCGGCGGCAGAATTGCTGGGTTTAACGTCCAGAAATCCTTCACAAGATACGGTCAGAACAACGCAAATTGCTGCAAGTAAAATATTTATCTTTTTCATAGTGTTGTTCATTTATCATTAAAAACTAAATTCCAAACCGAAGGTGAAGGTTCTGCCCAACGGGATTTCCCATCCCCTGGATCCGAATTCATTCACTTCGGGATCGTATTCCTTATGTGCTGCCAATGTCCAGAGATTGTTTCCGTTGAAGAATACACGTGCATTCTGGACGTTAACCTTACCGGTCAGTGTGCGCGGCAGGGTATAGGAAACAGAAATGTTCTTCAGCCTTAAGAAATCAGCCTTGTTCATGTGACGGCTGCTCATCTGGTTCACATCTTCCATATCAATGGCAATACGCTGAGGATACATAGCTGTTTTATTATCCGGAGTCCAGCGGTTGTCGTAGCAATACTGTGACATAATACGTTCCCAGTAGTAACCGTCGTCGTTCACGTCACGACCGACGGCATTGTATGTGTAACCTCCGATCTTGTATATAAAACTCAAGGCGACCGTAAATCCTTTCCAGCTGACATCTGTGTTGATCCCTCCAAAGAAATCGGGATGTGCGCTGCCCAGGATTACCTCATCAGCTTTAGAATAGGAATAAGTTGCAGGACGTCCGTCAACGGTCAGGTCGGCAGCTGAATCGTTGTTCAAAAACCATACATTACGACCTGTTTCATCCTCCACGCCGGCCCATTCAAGTCCGTAAAAAGCCAGGGTGGATTCACCTTCACGATAAATGAATTTTGCCCGGGCATCGCCTCCAGTGGGGTCGTACCAGACAATGGAATTGTCTTTTTCTTTATCTTCTCCGCCGTAAAGCTTGGTGACCGTGGAACGGATCCAGGATCCTGTCAGACCGGCACTCCAACGGAGATCGTTAGTCCGGATGATGTCTCCGCTCAATTCAATTTCCACACCGTGGTTGTTGATCTCTCCAATGTTTTTCAAGGTAGAGGAAAAACCGGTAACCGTAGAAATGGGAACACTTTGCAACAGGTCTTTGGAATCCCTGTTAAAGTATTCAACCGTACCGGTTAAACGATTGTTGAACAACCCGAATTCCAAAGCAAGGTTGTATGTGTAACTGGTTTCCCAGGAAAGGTTGGCATCTGCAATGTTGGCCACACCGCCACCGGGATCTTCCATGTATTTGTTTCCGTAGGAAGTCAAAGCACGCCATCCGTAATTGGAAGAAGGAAGTGTACCGTTAACCCCGTATGATGCCCTCAGGCGTAAATCGCTGATCTGAGGAATGTTTTCCATGAAAGCCTCGTTGGTGATTCTCCAGGAACCGGCAACAGACCAGAAATTCCCCCAACGGGTATTGGAACCTAAACGGGAAGATCCGTCACGACGGAACGATCCGGAAAGGTAATACCTGCCGTCATAACTGTATTCCGCACGGGACAGGAGAGAAAGCATGGTACTTCCCCAATAGTAGGCGCTGGCATCCAATACACCGGCCGTGGCTACTGTATGCAGGGCACTTGTAGGAAGATTTTCTCCTGTAGCACGTTGGTAATCCACCTGGTTGTCTTCAGCTTCCCAACCCACAAGTAAGTTAACTGTGTGTTTGTCGGCAAATTCCTTGTCGTAATTCAACGTTGTTGAAGAAACAATCTTCTGAACATTGGTGGACATTTCGTGGACCCTTCCGTTTACGCTCGATGCGCTAAAGTGATTGGCACTCCAGTAAAGGTGATCGCGGGTTTGTGTGTTGTCGAAAGATAATACGGATTTCAGAACCAATTCAGGCATGAACTTCACGGTCAGTGTTTCGTTTGCAGACAAACGCAATACATTGGATTCATTATCCCATTCGTTGTCGTAATACACCTGGTTGTAAGCATAACTTCCGTAACGTGCCGTCCAGGGGTCTCCTGTTTTGTAATCTGTAGGCCAGTATAAAGGCCACAACAGGTTACGAGACTGCATGAAATAGTTGGAGCCTGTACTGCGGGTATCATTAAATCCGTGCTGTACGTTTTTGGCAAGATTGATGTTGGTTGTAAACTCAATCATTTTGCCTACTTTCTGATTTACGTTCACACGACCTGCAATACGGCTGAAATCGTTGAATGTGCTGCGACCCTGTTCTTTGGTGTAAGACAAGGAAGAATAATAGCTTGTCCGGTCACTGGCACCGCTTACCGACAGATCGTATGTCTGGTAAATGGCCGTGCGGAACAGCACGTCATCCCAGTTGAAATACTTGCCTTCGCGGTTTTCGATACCGTCTGTCATGCCCAATATTTTGAGCGAGTTAACTGTATGGTCGTCTGCCGTAAAATGATACCCATGTTTGTTGAAACGTTTGTTCAACTGGGCCAGCGCGGAAGCACTGGATGCTTCGTCTGATTTTCCGCCGTACTTGCCGGCGTTCCAAAAGTTTTCGTAATACAGTTCAACCTGTTGCTCGGGGCTTGCAATATCAAAGTTCGTGGTAGCAAAAGAGGGGGTGACCCCTACGGAGGCTTTGAAATTCACAACCGGTTTTCCAAGTTGACCTGATTTGGTAGTTATCAGAATTACCCCGTTGGCGGCACGTGATCCGTACAGGGCAGATGCGGCGGCGTCTTTCAGAACGGTGATGGATTCAATGTCCTGGGGATTCAAGGTGCTCATAACATTGTTCGTGGAGTATATATACCCGCTCATTTGTCCGGTATTCCCGGAAACTACAGGAACTCCGTCCACAACGTAAAGTGGTTCGTTGGATGCGTTCATGGAACCGATACCGCGGACACGTATGCTGGATACGGAACCTGCCTGTCCTGAATTGGTGGTGATCTGCATACCTGCCACCTTACCGTTCAGGGCACTTTCGAATGAAAGCGTGGGGACATCTTTGATGTCATCACTTCTTACTACCGAAGCCGCTCCTGTGTACGTTCCTTTTCTGGCGGTACCGTAAGCGACCACCATAACTTCTTCCAGGGCGAGGGCATCGGGTGTCATGGATACATTGACTACATTCCTGCCGTTGACAGGCACCTCTACGGTTGTATAGCCAATGTAAGAGAGTACTAGCACAGCATTTTCCGGGCAACGTTCCAGTACGAAGTTCCCGTCAATGTCAGTGTTCGTTCCTAGTCCTCTTTCTCCCTGTATAAGAATCGTTACAAAGGGAAGAGGAGAACCGTCTTCTGAAGAAGTTACCTTGCCGGTAACCCTTGTCTGTGCAAAAGCAGTTGTTGCTATCATAACTGCCAGCACAAAGAAAATTGATTTCTTCATGAAAATTTGGTTAGGTTAGTATTAAGGGTTTATAAATAAAAGTTACAACGCTCAACCACAAAGATAGAAAACAAAATTTATCCAACAAGAGTGTTTTTGCTTTTAATTCTTATGAAATAAAGGTAATTTTGTTGCAAAATATTATTAAAGATCTTATGCACATACATGCTGTCTCTTCTTCGCCTGTAGATCTCAACACGTTGGAGAAGATCGTTTCAGGTGACGTCCGCCTTGAATTGTCCCGGGAGTCCATGGACCGTATAAACACGTGTCGGAAATACCTTGATGAGAAGATGCGCGTTCCCGGAGAATTGATCTACGGAGTGAATACCGGGTTCGGAGCCCTCCATAACGTGGCAATAGGGACACGGGAACTGGAACAGCTGCAGAAAAACCTGGTCATGTCTCATGCCTGCGGGGTGGGAGAACAGGTTCCCCGGGAAATAGTGAGGTTGATGCTTTTCCTTAAGATACAGTCTTTGTCATACGGTTATTCCGGAGTACAACCGGACACGGTAATCCGCTTAACGGATTTTTTCAACCAGGGTATTTACCCGGTGGTTTATGAACAGGGTTCACTGGGAGCCTCGGGGGATCTGGCTCCGCTCGCTCATTTATCATTACCGTTGATAGGCCTTGGGGAAGTAGATTACCAGGGACAACGCATGACAGGAGAAGAAATGAACCGCGTAATGGGATGGGAACCCATAAATCTGCAATCCAAGGAAGGCCTGGCCCTTTTGAACGGGACTCAGTTTATGTCAGCTTACGGACTCTTGTCTTTGATCCAGGCAAGAAAACTTTCAAAACAGGCCGACATGATCTGTGCTTTATCCCTGGATGCTTACGACGGAAGAATTGAACCTTTTACTGATGAAGTTCACCGGGTGCGTCCTCATGAAGGTCAAATAGCAACAGCATTACAAATCCGGGAATACCTGGAGGGAAGTGAACTGATAGCAAGACATAAAGAACACGTTCAGGATCCTTATTCTTTCCGTTGTACACCTCAGGTACACGGGGCAACTAAAGATTGCATTGAGTATGTAACCAAGGTCCTTGTAACGGAAATGAATTCGGCAACGGACAATCCCACCGTGTTTCCCGCTCTGGACAAGATCGTTTCTGCAGGCAATTTTCATGGACAGCCTTTGGCATTGGCCCTTGACTTCCTGGCAATTGCAATAGCTGAACTGGGAAGTATTTCTGAGCGCAGGATCAATCAGCTGGTACTGGGCAAAAGGGGGCTGCCTCCTTTCCTGGTGGCCAAACCCGGCCTGAACAGTGGCTTTATGATCCCTCAGTATACAGCCGCATCCATTGTAAGTCAGAACAAACAATTGTGTACACCATCATGTGTTGATTCCATAGATTCTTCGCAGGCACAGGAAGATCATGTTAGTATGGGAGCCAATTCTGCCCTTAAATGCTACAGGGTGATGAATAATGTACAACGCGTATTGGCCATTGAATTATTCAATGCCTCCCAGGCACTGGAATTCAGGAGGCCTACCCGTACTTCTCCACGATTGGAAAAACTGGTAACTGCTTTTCGCCGGCACGTTCCTTTTGTAGAAGATGATACGGTACTTTATCCTCACATTCACAAATCTGAAAATTTCCTGAAAAATGAGTGGTATACTGATTGAAAATATAGGACAACTCCTACAGGTAAGACAGGAACCTCAGGATAAAGAGCAGCATTTTTGTGCCGGAACAGATATGGACCGGCTCCCGTGTCTGGATAATGCGTGGCTGTACATCAAAGACGGTCTGATAGACGGATTTGGTCCTATGGACGCATGTCCCTACAAGGAGGATGTTCCGGTTGGAACAAAGATCATAGATGCTACCGGACGGTGTGTCTTTCCCTCATTTTGCGACTGTCATACCCATCTTGTGTTTGCAGGCAGCCGTGAACAGGAGTTCTCAGACAAGATCCGCGGACTGTCCTACAGGGAAATTGCGGCACGCGGAGGCGGGATCCTGAACTCGGCAAGACTGCTTCAAAATACCACCGAAGATGAATTGTACCGCCAGACTCTGGAACGGGCCAAAGAACTGATCCGTTTTGGCACTGGTGCCGTCGAGATCAAAAGCGGCTATGGACTAACTGTGGAAGATGAACTGAAAATGTTGCGGGTGGTTCGCAGATTAGCAGAAGAAACGCCATTGACCGTAAAAGCTACATTTTTGGGCGCTCATGCCGTGCCTGAAAAGTATAAAGGCAGGCAGAATGAATACGTAGATCTGATAGTGAAAGAAATGATCCCCAGGGTGGCCCGGGAAAACCTGGCTCAGTATGTTGATGTTTTTTGTGAAACGGGATTTTTTACCGTTGCCGATACGGAAAGAATTTTCAATGCAGCCCTGAAACACGGATTACGTCCCAAAGTACATGCCAATCAAATGGATTTTTCAGGAGGTGTACAAACGGGGGTGGCTTACGGGGCAATTACGGTGGATCACCTGGAACACACCGGTCCTGAAGAATGGGATATTCTGGCCGGTTCAGACACCATGCCCGTATTGCTTCCGGGGTCAACTTTTTACCTGGAGATGGATTATGCACCCGCCCGGGAAATGATATCGCGGGGGTTGCCCATAACACTGGCTTCCAATTACAATCCGGGGTCCTGTCCTGCGGGAAACCTCCAGTTCATGATGCTGCTGGCCTGTCTGAAAATGAAAATGACTCCGGCAGAAGCAGTCAATGCCGTCACGCTTAACGGGGCACATGCCATGGATCTTTCTTACAACCTGGGATCCGTTGCCGTTGGTAAAATTGCCAATGTATTTATAACAAAACCCATACCTTCGTACGAGTATTTTATTTATGCATTTACGAGTCCTTTAGTGGAAACAACCATTTTGAACGGAATAATTACAGAATTATGATTTTTTCAGTATCACAACAATTTACAACTTTATTGGGTTTATTGACCATAGTGCCTTCCGGCCACGGAGCCGTCTGTTTTATGTTGGAAGAAACGGTCATATACGTAGATCCCTATTCGGCCACAACCGATTACAGTGAGTATCCCAAAGCGGATATCATATTTTTCACGCACGATCACCAGGATCATTACGATGTGAAAGCCCTGGAACACCTGGTAACCCCGCAAACCGTTTTTGTGGGGCCGGAATGTATGGAAGAGCATATAAAACTGGAAAAAACACTCAGAAACGGAGATTCTTATACCTGGAGAGGGATTGAAATAAAAGCTGTTCCGGCCTATAACATCATCAACAAAAGACAGGACGGAAATCCATTCCATCCCAAAGGCTACGGAAACGGCTATATTTTCACTTTCGGGGATTTTCGGGTATATCTTGCAGGCGACACCGAATTCATACCGGAAATGGCAACGTACGGACCGGTAGATGTAGCCGTTTTACCCAAAAACCTGCCCTATACCATGAGTGACGAACAATTCGTTCAGGCCGTCAAAGTGCTGGGAGCCCCGGTGGTGTATCCGGTTCATTATTTTGAACTGGATAAGGAAAAACTGGAAAAGGCAGTAGGAAAGGAAGTAAGATTAATTTATCAGTAGCCATATGAAAATCATTGAATGTGTACCGAATTTTTCCGAAGGAAGGGATAAGCAGGTCATTGCCCGCATAGCCGATGCCATATCTGCAGTGGAAGGCGTGAAATTATTGAATGTTGATCCGGGAGTGGCAACGAACCGTACCGTAATGACATTTGCCGGGGAGCCGGCTGCCGTGGTAGAGGCAGCATTTCAGGCCATCAAAACAGCTGCCGGATCAGTTGATATGAGAAAGCATCATGGCGAACATCCCCGAATAGGAGCAACTGATGTATGTCCGCTGATCCCTGTTTCCGGTGTGACTATGGAAGAAACGGTTCAATATGCCAGGGACCTGGCCCGAAGGGTGGGAGAAGAGCTGGATATTCCGGTTTATTGTTACGAAGAAGCTGCTTTTACGGATAAACGCAAAAATCTGGCGGTATGCCGGGCAGGGGAATACGAAGGATTACACGCGAAACTTGAAGATCCCGAATGGCAACCGGATTTCGGCCCTGCCGCATTTACAGAGCGGACAGCTTCTACCGGGTTAACTGTTATAGGTGCCCGGGATTTTCTGATCGCAGTAAATTTTAACCTCAACACCACATCTGTCCGCAGGGCCAACGCCGTATCTTTTGATGTACGCGAAAAAGGCCGGAAAGTCACAATTGATGGAAAAGAAACCTGGCAGCCCGGGACCTTGAAACACTGCAAAGCAATCGGCTGGTTTATTAAGGAGTACGGTATTGCCCAGGTCTCCATGAACCTTACCAACATCCGGGTTACTCCTTTACACGTGGCTTTTGACGAGGTATGCGATAAGGCGGCCCGGCGCGGAATGCGG
>Ga0172381_10006861_pt1 | contig 11357 bp, 12 predicted proteins | sample Leawel6488metaG_FD_119754 | JGI IMG/M metagenome (GOLD analysis project Ga0172381, IMG submission 119754) | Leachate microbial communities from a municipal landfill in Southern Ontario, Canada - Leachate well 64-88 metaG | ecosystem: Engineered > Solid waste > Landfill > Unclassified | place... | reverse complement strand
TATGACATAAAAAAACTGTATGAGTATGACCATCCCAGCATAAGGTACGATGAACCGGGAATTAGATACGACTTCGAGGACGGCCCAGTATTGACCGTTGGAAAATATTTGAACGATGGAATGACAATAAGCGAAGCAATGGTTATAATGACCGGATATTATAGAAACTTAATCGAACAATTAAATATTTCGGAAGAATTGAAACTGGATATTGAAAAAAGACTATTAGAAAATATATCATTGGTCGACAGTCAAGTATTCACGATAGAAAAAATCTTGACTGACATGATAACCATGAGTGATTTTATTCAAATGGTCATCGATAGAGTCCTAACTGATAATGTTACCATTAATGAATTGTTAGTTAAGGATGTTGGTAAAATTGAATCGGAAAATATAACAATCACCGACACGATATCAAAACAAACTGAAAAATTATTAAATGAGAACCCGGCACTGGCCGAAAGTTTAAACAAAGAGGTTGGGAAAACATTGTCAGAGAGCTTATCCATCTTTGAAAATATCAATGCCCAAACCGGATTGAATATTAATGATAATTTATTGGTCATTGAAGTTCTTAAAAAAGATATCGGAAAAAATCTTGATGAAAATATTACAGTCTACGATTTAGTCAACAAATCTTTTGGATTCCAAATTAATATTCAAGATAATTTATCGGTAATAGAGCATTTGGTTAAAGATTATAATATTAGATTGGCCGATGCCCTGGCAGTAGTTGATAGCGTTCAAAAACAAGTCATCCGGGGATTAGACAGAAAGACTATTATCCCGAAAGGAAGAGATAGAATAATCGGATCGGACATGACCGATAGATCTATAATTATCAATGAGAAAAAAGATAAAATAATTTTAATTTCTAAAATATAATTTTATGAACAAGCAAATCTTTTCAAGACCGTGGGGTTTGATCAAGCAAGATTTAATAAAAGTCGGCAAAGGTTTTTTAATTGCTCTCGCCGGCGCCGCAATAGCATTTCTGGGAGAAGTGTCGGGAATAATTGACTATTCCGCCTATGGAGAAGCCGGGCCATTTATCGCCCTGGCAGTATCGTCAGTTTGTAGCACCGTGGTTAATTTAATCAGAAAATTAATCAATGGAAGTGTCTATACTAACTAATATGAAATTCATTTATAATACATTGCTATACTCTCTGGCTGGAATAGGACTATATTTTGTCATCAAAGTTTCCGCAGATGTATGGATGCAATTTAATTAAGAATATGGGGGAAAAATTAAACAAATTATCTAGCAATACTTGGGTCCCACTGGGAGCGGCATTTCTTTTTATAGTAAGTATTGCCTCAGTGATTTGGATAGCGGCCGCCGTTACTACTAGAGTTGAGGCAATGGAAGAAAAAAAATCACCGACTAGATATGAATTTGAAAATATGCAATCAGACATTAGCGAAATTAAAACCGATGTAAAAACATTAATAAAACAACAATAAATTTATGATTAATTTGAGATTACCACTAGCACAAATAAATACTACCCAATTATTCGGGCAGGATTTTTGGTATTCTGACCCAAAGACCGGAAAAAAGTTTTTATTTTATCAAAGTTATGGTCTTAATGGCCATCCCGGGATTGATTTTAAAGCGAATATTGGGTGTCCGGTCTACGCCACGCATGACGGAATATGTTTGTATGCTGGATATGACGAAACTAACGGTAATTTAGTCCAAGTTTGGGACGAAAAGAACAATTTTAAGACTTTATATGGCCATAATTCAGAAATGAGAGTAAAGCAAGGCGATATTATCAAGGAGGGCCAATTAATTGCCTTATCCGGCAAGACTGGCGCTGGAACTGGGCCTCATGTCCATTTTGGCCTGAAACCCACCAGGGATGGCGGTAATGGGCTAAATAATGGCAATGGATACAACGGTGCCATCGACCCGGCCCCATATTTTACAAAAACCTATAACGGGATTATTATTAAGAATAAGGACTGGGATAAATCCCGGTCATATCACCGCTATTATCGGGAGGATGTTAAAAGAAATCTGGACCACGAAAGAGAAGTGGCCGCCTATATGGAACGCCGGCTTAAAAGACAGCCGAGTAATGAAGAAATTAACGCTTGTATCTGGGGTGGGTGGGACATTGAAACCGTAATGAATGACGGAATGTATATGGTCTGGTCACAACTCAAAAAAGATGAATTTGTCAACAAGAAAATGAAGCCTTTTAATTAATTTATTTCAAAAATATGTCTATCTCGTTAATACTGCCAAACGAAAATATAAATAAAAGCGAAAAAACATCCTTGGGGGCCAGTCAGGTGGCCGTTGGTACTGGATTAGAGTTTGAAAATAATCTGGGCTTTGCCGCTAATGATTTTATTTGCGCCGGCCGTGAGGGTTCGGAAAAGGCAGAATTAAAAAGTATAGACTCGGTAAATTCTGATCAGAAAAATGTGGTTTTAAAGACGACCACTAAATTTGTTCATACCCAGGGAGAGGAAATCGTAAAATTCTATTACGACCAGAGAAAAATTTATAGAAAATTATCCGGGGCATCAGTCTTTACATTAATTGCGACAGTAAACATCGAAGTAGACCGGCCGCTGGGAACATTCTATCAAGATACTACCGGCGCCGACACCGCCCAATATAAAGCGACCTATTTCAATTCATTTACTTCCGTTGAAACAGATATCGCGGACGCCAAAGCAGTTTATGGCAGTGGCGGAGATCATTATTGTTTTTTAGATGAGATCCGAGAGGAGGCTGGATTTACTAACAACGACAACATTGAGGACGAAAGAATATTCCGCATGCGCGCGCGCACGGAGGGGGAGGTTAATGCCAGCCTGGTAACGAAGTATTCTATACCATTAAACACTCAACCATATTGGACTGACTCTCCGGCTCAGGAAATGGTAAGACAAATTACTGTTTTATTGGCCGCCGGCTGGTTGCTCTGGCAAGAATATCCGGACGAAAGAGAGAGTGGAACAAGCAAGGATGGTTTAGTAAAGATAAAAGAAGCGCGATCGATACTGAAAGCTATCCGCGAAGATAATTTAATTTTGCTAGGTAGTGATAATGTGTCATTAGTAATTCAATCCGGAGTAGGAATCGCAGGATATCCTAACGATTCTATGATTGATATCCCGGACAGTAATCACGATAATGACGATAATTATATATTTCAACTAGGAAAATCATGGTAAAAATATGCAAATTCAATTCCAAATCGAGGGAATCACAGAATTAAACCGAAAACTAAGTGGAATTGCTGACAGAATTAAAGATTGGGGGCCAACAACAAAAAAAATAGGAAGTTATTTAAAAGGATTTTTTACAAATGATGTGTTTGAATCAGAGGGGTCAGTGTTCGGCGAGAAATGGGTAGGTGGAAAATATTATCATAAATTACAGGTATCCGGGACAATGCGACACGGATTTTGGTCAAAGAGTGATAAAAATCAAGTGGAAATCGGAAATTCAGCGCCATATTTTATCTATCACCAGAGTAATCAACCAAGAAATTCAAAACTACCGCGCCGGATTATGATGAAATTGGACGAGAAGAGAAAACAAAATATAGTCAGATATTTCGTTGAACAAATCAATATAGAAAAGAAAAAATAATATAAAAAATATGGCGATTCAATTCCCAACAGATCTCGACAACCTAACAAATCCCCAGGCGGTTGATTATCAAAATAGTCCGAGCCATTATACTCAACATTCAAATATTAATGACGCGGTTGAGGCGATAGAAGCAAAAATAGGCAAGGATAATTCGGCTGATACTGGTAGCATTGATTATAAGATTAATCATGTTGCCGGTGCATTTGGAATATTTATTGACGGCCAGGAAAGTATCATACAGGCTGGCATCCAGGGTGATTTTGTGGTTCCATTTAATTGTATTATTACCGGGCATAAAATTTTAGCTGATGTGGCCGGAGATATCGTGATAGATGTTTGGAAGAGCGATTATGCTAATTTTCCTCCTGTTCTTGGAGGCACTATTTGGGGAGGGTCAAAGCCGACATTAAGTGGAGCTGATAAAGAAGAAACGACTGGGTTAACTATTGCTTTAAGCGCCGGCGATATTTTAAGATATAATGTAGACTCAGCCGATGTTTTAACCCGAATAAATTTATCAATTCAATTTACTAGAAGTTTATAAAAAATCAATATGGCAACAAGAACTATATCGAACGCAGGGGGAAATTTTAACGCTACCGGAACTTGGGTAGAGGGTGTTGTTCCTGTTGCCGGAGATGCCGTTGTCGCTACTGCCACCTCTGGCCAACTGACTATTAATGTGGCTTCCGGTGGGGTAGGTTTGCTGTCATTTATTTTAACCGGGTATATCAGTACCGTCACCTGGAACTCTACGCTGACGGTGGCCGGCAATGTGACCTTGGCAGGAACGATGGCCGGGACTGCTGGTACTTTAATAATTAACGCGGCGGCGACTCTAGTTTCAAATGCGGTTGTCTTAACCTGTAAATTAACATTATCCGGAATAAATACTAAATCATTGACTGATGCTTGGTTTGTTGACGGCCTGGTCACTGTTGGCGGTGCTGTCGGAACCCAAACGATTAATGGATCGACTCTTAATTGTAATACCAGTTTAACTGCCGGCACAGCCACCACACATATCGTCACTGGGACAGCATTGTTTCAATTCTCTGGTTCGGTTGATGGCACTTGGATTTCAACTGCGACATTTAAATGTGATTTAACAATCAACAAATCGGGCGGAACTCTATCGTCATCAGGAATTATAAATTATAACACCGGCACTCTGACCTACACAGCTGGCACTGTAAATATGGGAACATCATTAGTGCTTTGTATCTTGGCAACCACTTTAGATACGGATAGAGGCGGTGGAAATTATATCGCTTTTTATGAAATAGGATTTTTGGGAACCACAACGCTCACGACAGATTTATATACAACGACTCTAAGACTGGTCGGAACTGGGACATTCGCTGGCGCCGGAAAAGTTAATGGTAACTGGTCAGTTACCAATTTAAGAATATTACCAACCACTACCACCGTCTGGACTATGACCAATAATTGGTCTTGCGTTAATTTAATTTTAACTCCGGCCACATTTCAATTAACTTTGAGTGGCGCCTTTTCCTTAACAATTACTGGAGATATAACAGGGGTGGGAAGTGGCGTATTATTAGGCGCGGCCGGTTTAATCTATGCCGGTACCGGAACCTGGAACGCCACTAATGTTATCAGAAATAATTTTAATATTAATACCGCCGGGACTTTAACTCTTGGAGCTGATGTTACTTATAACACCGGAACATTAACCTATACTGCTGGGACAGTTGACGCTATGACTAATAATTCAAGGTTGGACATCGCGGCTAATACCACACTAAATACTGATGGGATGTCTTGGAATATTATTGATTTTTCTCCTCTTTTGGCAGGATCAACAATAACTCTGACTTCAAATTTATCGGCCGTGACTATGAATATTTGGCACTATACAGCAATCTTCGCCGGCGCCGGAGTCTGGACAGTTGATAATTTTAATATGTCAATAGCGTTTGCTGCCAGCCATATTTTACAGTTATCAATTGGAAATGAGTACACCGTCAATGTTTCTATTACGATTATTTCCTTGGCTGATTATCCAATTTTAATTAAATCTTCCGTTGGCGGAACTAAGGCCAAATTAACTTATAATGGAACTTCCAATAATCAAAGATTGATAGAAGTCGATGCCACAGATATCGACAGTAGTGACGGAAATAAGCTTTGGACTTTAGGAGGAACTTTAAGCGGTTCATTAAATTGGGATGTTTCAAACGCTAGAGTCGCGCCGAAAAATTATGTTCATGTCTATTAATTAATTATAAAATATGAAAATTGCTGATAAACTACTCGAATATATAAAAAATTACGGTGATAAAAGAATTAAAAATTTTTATTTTGGTGATCCGTTAACTATCCCGGTATCTAATCTCCCGGCAATTATCGTCAGTAAAAAATTAGATAGGATTAACCAGGGAGCAACCGGACTTGACGAAATAGATAAAACCTATTCAATAAAATTGGTTTTTAACAAGAAAGATGAGCTTGGAAAAAATCCAAACGAGGTCACCATCCAGAGAACTATGGCCGATTTAATCGAGGGAACTGATAGCAGTAATAATTGGTTAAATACTTCATTAATTGGCATATTACGGAAATATTTTACTCTTGGCGATACGATTAATGACCAGAATATTGATATAGAGTATTCATTAGCTCAAAGAGGTGATATAATAACAGAGGAAGCAGAATTAACAATTAATATAAAAGATTTTGTGAACGTCCCTAATCGTTCATAAAACTAACTAAAAAAATATGTCTGATTTTACAAAAAAAGACTCCCTGGCAAATGTTGGATACATGGCCATTGGAAAAGAAACCGTTAAAGGCACTCCGGTCCGTCCGAGTATAGTGGTGCCACTTTACGAGGAAAGTTTATCAACAAATTTAAACCTCGACATGGATAACCCGATTATGGGTAATCGATTCGCGCGATATTTCAATTTGAAAGGTCAACGCGATCATAAAGGTACTTTGAAGATTTTGGCCGAACCAAAGACATTCCCACATTTTTTAAATATGATTTTGAAAAAGGGAACCACCACGACCGCCGGCGGCGTTTACACTCATCCCTATACAGTGGATAACGATACCCCGGTGTCGAACTCATATACTATTGAAATCTTAAAAGGCGATGTTATTTATAGATTTTTCGGTGTTGAGATTTCAAGAATTACTCCGATGTTTGAGGCCAATGTAATGAAATTAACCTTGAATGTTTCGGCCCTAGGACAGTTCAGTATCGCTCCAATCACATCAGCATCGACTACCGCAGTGGTTTTGGCTACAGATTACGATGACGCGCCAAATAAAGGCGTTGTCGTGGGTGATACGCTGGTCTTTGTTAAAGTGACCGGTGGCACCTCGGACACCTATGAAGAAAAGGTTGTATCGGCCGTAAATGTAAATGGTACCGGCATCACTGTCGGTTCATTAACCGGAACCTATACTACTGGAGATTATTGCTATATTAAAAAGCAAACTTTGACTCCGACTTTAGGAGAACCATTTAAATGGTCAAATACTAAATTCTATTTTGGCGACACGGCCGCGGCCGCGCTCGCGGGAGCAGAAACTAAAGTGGAGCAAGGCAGTGTGGTTGAAATTATCCACGAGTTTAACACCGATGGCGGAGAGAAGCGAAGTGGAAGTATTGACCCGGTTGCTTTAGTCAGAAAAGCGGTTGATGTTGATATTAAGATTAAAAAGTCTTTTGATGATTATAAGGATTTTGAAAGATTTATCTCAATCCGAAAGAGATCCTTGGTCCTAAGATTTTTTAGCACAATTATATCCGGGACAGATAAAAACGAAGTCAGAATCACTATTAATAACATGAAGATTAAAGAATCTCCAAATCCACTAAAGACCGGAGAAATTATTTATCTTGATGCCGCTTATTCTCCGCAGTACGACCCGACAGATACCCAGGCGATTGATATCAAGGTCATCAACGATGTGGCCGGTACTAGTTATTAAAAAATATAACGGGGTGAAAGTGGTTAGTGTTTAACATTAGTAGCCCCTTATATATAAACACAAAAATATGCCTATTTTAAAAAGAGAAACGAAAGAAATTGTCCTGCCTAAAAGCAAAGCCAAATTAACTCTCATGGCATCGCTCAATTATGGGCTGATGATGAAAATTTGGGAATTTAAGGTTATCGACAATGAAGCATTGTTAAAAATAGCTTCCTACACAATTACCGCGTGGGATTTTACAGACGAGAAAGGTGAGAAACTAGAAATCACTTCCGATAATTTTAAATTCTTGCCGGCCGAAGATGGCGCCGCTCTGGTTAGTGAAGTACAAAAATACTTTGGCAATAGTGAAGAAAAAAAAAATTTAATCTTGAAATAATTAGAGTCCTGGAGGGGACAAGCCAGGATGTTCCGGTCGAATATATCATGTATCGTTTATGTGAAAAATTCGGGTGGACGGAAGAGCAGATTTTAAGTAGTTCTTTTCCTTTTATTAATTCAATCCTAGGAATAATGAGAATCGAGCAGGATTATATTAAATGGAAAAGAGAAAAAAACTAATATGGCTCAAAGCGACAGCACAATGAATATCGTTGTAAAAGCCAAGAATGAAACTGAGGCTACTTTTAAAAAGCTCAAAAACGATATAACTAGTGTCAAAACTTCAAATGAAAGCATGGCCACATCCGTATTTAAGGGTGTGGCCGCTTGGGATTTACTAAAAACCGGAGTCCGGGAAACAGTTAAGTTTTTAGGAGATTGTGTTCAAGCATCAATAGACGCCCAAAAAGAAATGGCCATGGTCAAACAGAATGTCGAAAATTCCGGCGTGGCATTTGATTCGGTAAAAGATAAAATTGCGGAATATTCAGAAACAATGATGAAGATGGGTTTTGATGACGAAGAAACATCATTGAGCGTTTCAAAATTAATGCTTGTTACCAATGATTATACTAAAGCATTATCGCTGAATCATTTAGCGGCTGACTTAGCCAGGAATAAAGGGATCGGATTATCGGAAGCCACGGCCGTAGTTATAAAGGTTGCCGGTGGAGCTACCAAGGCAGTAAAAGAATATGACCTGGGGTTAAAAGAGGGGGCATCAGCGGCCGAGAATTTAGGGAAGATGCAAGATAAGTTAAAAGGATCAACTGAAACATTTGCTAAAACTACTGCTGGACAAATGGAGATTATGAAAGTATCCTATGGTAATTTAAAAGAAAAAATTGGTGATACTTTCGGCCCAGCTCTTAATGTCGCGCTTACTAATTTAAATAATTTTTTGAGCGCATCGAGTAATAATACTGGAAAATGGGCCGGGTCAATAGCGGAGAAATTAGCTATTTTAGCTAACCCAGATACATGGAAATTAACCGGTAAAGTTTTAAGCACTGGACTAAAACAAGCCAGCTGGTGGATTACTGAAAATTTAATAGCTAAACCAATTGCGGCCATTACTGGTTCAAAATATGTAAAATCCCAGAGTCCAATAGAACAAAATAAGCAGGCAATTATTGATCTAGCTAATAATATTAAAGAAACTACGGATACAGCTATGGCGTTACAGGACACCATGGATGTTGTTGGAGATACCGGGAAAAACTCTTTTGATGGAATTGGTGCGGCATCAACCGAAGCAACCGATAAAATTAAGAAACAAAAGGATGCAATGGAGGATGTCCTGGGAAAATTAAAGGATTATAAAAAGAGTATTGACGATATAAAAAAATCCCAAGAAGAAGAATCAGTGTCTTTTATAAAAAGCCAGATTGAAAAAAGACAAAGTTTTGATCAGCAATTAGCCGATACAGTTGCCGGCCATAAAGAAAAATGGCAACAAGCCAATAAAGATGTTGTTGAATTACAAAAAGAACTGGCCAAAAATCAGGAAGAATTAAGCACTGAAACCGATAGCAAACGAATGGCTGATGGATTAGCAAAAAATAAAGAGTTCATGCAGAAGATTTGGGAATTACAAGCCACATCCGAAAAAGAGTTTAAGATCGTTCAACCCTATTTGAATAACCAGGAAATGACAAAATTGGCCGAAACTTCCGATGTGGAAAGAATGGTAAATGCTTATAAGGCAGAGCAAGCCAGCGATACGGTCGCTACGGCCGAAAAGCAAGCGGAATTAATCCAGCAGGCCCAACAAATTTATATTAATTTTGATTTGAAAGATACCACGATAACCGATGTCAATTTTATAGAAAAAATTAAAGCCGAATTGAATAAGGCTCTAAATAATTTAAGATTTTCTAATTAATTATATGTCAGTAAAATACGATAATACCGAACTACAAAACGCTACCTATGTTCCTAGGTATTTCAAGCATGAATCATCCCCGGAGAGATTGCTTAATAGCGTTAAATTAGCCCGGCAGAATGGCGAGATAATCGTAGACGATACAATGTCAATTAAGTATATTGAAGTCGCCGGTGTTTTAATTGGCACGAGCCAATCAGACCTAGAAACAAAGATTGATGCTTTCAAAGAATTAATAAATAGAAAAGATAAAAATTTAGATATCTCCTGGGCCGGCGGAACGCGCCGATATGTTTGCCGGTCAATCACTCACGAATTTAACCGTGATTTTTATCATTTATCTTATGTCCCATATTCTATAAAATTCTTTATTCCGGCCGGATGCGGAAAAGATACCGCCTCAACTAGTATTTTAGATCTAACCGGGGGAACAGCGATAACGGCCACTACATCAACCCAGGCACTGACATTTGCCGGTAGCACACCGCCTAAACCGGTCCATAGGATAACAGTAAACACCCGGGGCAACGCTGATGTACTTAGAGTCGAGAATACCGATACCGGGGACTATATGGATATCGATTTATTGACCGTGGATGCCAATGGAATCGTCAACAACGACTATATCGAGATAGATGAGGAGAATATGACGGTCAAGCGGAATGGAAGCACTGACTGGCCTTATAGGGGCAAATTCCCGTCTGTAGTGGTGGGTGTCAACAACCTAAAATTGACCATAATCGGGTCGGGTAGTACGCTCGATACCGACATCGATGTGGCTGGAACAGATGAGGCTAATTTTGTCAATTCTGGGTGGAGTTCAGCGCCACGCGGAATGCAGAGTTTTGTTCCGACACAAAGCGGAAGAATTTATAAAATAACTCCAAGTGTTGCTAGACATCAAAATGGCGGCCTAGGTGGAGAATTAAGATTTTATGTATTTGACGATGCCAATGGAGTCCCGGACGAGGATGGGCCATTAAGCGCCTCTAGTAAGTTCCCTATCGCCTATGCTAATGTCCCGGATACTAGTGCCTCTTTTGTTGATGCCCTATATTCCAGTTCAGACGATAGTCGTCCGTTTGTAGTTAAGGGCCGGAGATATTGGATTTATTTATTACCCAATGGGATCTCCGGTGGCAATTCGCTTAATCATTATATTTGGAGAACAAATAATGTCCCGGTAACTTATCCAAGTGGAAAGGCGATGTTTTTAAAAACTGCCGGAGATCCATACATTGATGGTTTCGCCGATGCCTCTCAAGCTGACGGCGGAGAACAAAGCCAATGCGATATGGCCGTTAAAATTTATCGTGGTGGCGATGGCGGCGCGGCCAACCACAATGTTGACTGGAAAATTGATTATGTCAAAAAATATCTTTAGAATATGGCAAAGACAATAAATATAAAATCGTACGATAGCGCCGGAGTGTTCATTAAGAATATTAGTGATGCTAATTTTAACAGTTTTAAAAAAACAATAAACGGAGGATTGAG